>OHPW01000731.1_pt1 | contig 22533 bp, 25 predicted proteins | sample 1577771 | NCBI WGS metagenome assembly OHPW01 (sample SAMEA3879608, study PRJEB24766) | human gut metagenome | biome: human-associated habitat; feature: feces | place: USA | collected 1985/1987
TATAGGGAAATTAGGTAAAGGTAAAATGAAACTTCAGTTTTCAGTGAATAGGTTTACCAAATTAGGTTAGTTAATTATTTTTAGGTCTGTGAGGTTGTGTTTGTGAAAACACAACCTCATTTATATGGTGATAAAGATGTATATTTGCAATACTAAAAGTATATGCCAAGCTATGAAATACATATTGATTCTGCTACTTCTGTTGATTTTTCCACTATCCGGTATTGCGGAAAAGCATTGTGTCTTTACTCCAATTAACGGAACGCATGGATTGTCCGGAAATAAGGTGCGCAATATCACTCAGTTGCCGGACGGGCGCATGATGATAACTACGGAAGGATTACTGAACTTATATGACGGTACTAATTTCAGTTACCTGCACTATGATCGGGAAGATATCTGCCGTTTATCAGACTATTCCGGATTTCATCACGAATATATAGATGCTCACGGATATATGTGGCTTAAAAATCAACGCCAACTGATGGTGGTGGATATAGGACGTGAATGTTTTATTGAGCGACCGGACAGTTTGCTGGCTTTATGGGGGATAGATACTCCGATGAAGGATTTTTTCATGGATAAGACCAAGGATTTATGGGTCATAACGGATAAGGATGATTTGGTACGCATAGATAAGACAACTCTGCAGGCAAGTACTTTTCTGAATCGTGTTTCATTGATTGGAGATACCACCGATCAGGTTTATGATCTTGGGGTGTTGGACGGGAACTTATATCTGTTCTATCGTTCCGGTTTATTGATTTGTTACGCTATGGAGTCACAAAAGGAAATATATCGGCAGAAACTGTCGGATGAACTTCCTGAAGGAGTGTATGGGAATACATCTTACGTAGTGCCGGGAACGAATACTTTCTACCAGTTATGCAATGGTAACAGAGGCGGGGTAATGTTGGCTTATGATGTAGAAAGAAGAAAATGGAACATCGTGTTGCAGACAAGCTATTGGCTGAATTACCTGTCTGTTGATAAAGACGGAAGCATATGGATTAGTTGTCATAAAGGATTATGGAATATAGATGCGGGGCTGGAAAGAAAACAATATATACCAACCTTGAAATTAGTGGACGGACGCAATATAAATACAGAAGTGAGTACGCTTTACAATGACAGCCAAGGTGGCATGTGGGTAGGGACCTTGAACCGGGGAATCCTGTATTATCATCCGGACCGTTTCCGTTTTCAGAATATTGGCAGGACATTGTTTCCCGTTACGGAAAATATGAATCTTTATGTAACTTGCATTGTAGCACAAAACCAGGAGAATATGTGGGTGGGAACCCGGAAAGGACTATTCTCCTATCATCTTTCTAATGGAGACATAAACTTATATTCCAAGGAATTGTCCACAGTCAATTGCAATACCCTGTTTAAGGACAGTCGGCAACGTACTTGGTTGGGAAGTGTCGGACAGGGACTTTATTGTATGCTGCCGGATGGAGAAACCAGACATTATCCGTTGTCCGGCCAGACAATTCATTCCATTATGGAGCAACCGGACGGAACTCTGTATTTATGTACTGAAAACCAGGGTTTCGGTACATTTACTCCCGAAACCGGACAATATGAAAAGGAGCAGGGACTACCTCAGACGGAGAATTTGACTGTCTACCAATTGGCATCTTTGGGGAAGGATCGTTTAGCAGGCATTACACGGAAAGGTTGGTTTGTTTATGATTGTACCCAAAAAGAATATACCTTTAACCCCAGTTTTCATGTATGTACTTCCATCTTTATAGACCGACAAAAGCAAGTTTGGATTGGTCTGGAAGATGGGTTGTTGCTTTGCAACATAGCTACCGGACAACAAAACACGTTTCATACCACGGACGGCTTGGTCAATAACTCTATCCGTTCCATCATTCAAACACAAGATCATGCTATCTGGGTATCTACTTCTAACGGGATAACACGTATCACTGTAACGGGAGAGGGAGAACAGATACGATATTCGTTTGCAAATTTCAATCGGTACGATGGTGTGATTACGGATGAATTCTGCGAGCGGTCCTCTTTTGTCGCAGAAGATGGAACTCTCTACTGGGGTGGTATTAATGGATTTAATAAGTTTGTTCCGCTTCATACCACAATGGAGCGGGCGTATGCCGCACCTTTATTCGTGGGCTTTGATCTGTTTGGTGAACGTGTGGAAAGTGGAAAAATGTATCATGGTAACAGGATACTTCAACGCCCTATAACCTTGACCAAAGAGATTATCCTGAACTATGATCAGAACTTTTTCACTTTAGAGTTTTCTGCCTTGAATTATATCAATCCCACACAGACCTATTATCGTTACCAACTGACGGGTATTGACTATTCGGAACGGGAAATCCGCTCTTCCGATGGTAAGGGTACTGCCACTTATACTGACTTGCCGCCTGGCACTTACACTTTCAGAGTGCAAGCCGCTGATAATAGTGAGTCGTGGACGGGAAAATATGCGGAAATTGAAATAACCGTAAAAGCTCCGTTTTGGAAAACCACTTATGCTTATCTCTCTTATTTCCTGTTCGCAACGGGAAGCTTGATCGCCCTAGCTTTTGTATATATACGACGCAAACGCCGAAAACTGGTACGTGAACAAAGAGAGAAACTGGATGAAATGAAGTCCACTTTCCTGCAAAACATCAATCAGGAACTGGCAGAACCTATTAGTCGTATAATCTCTCCCTTGGATACCATTTTAAAACATACGGATGAAGGCAGAACCAAACTGCAATTGAAGGAAATACAGAATAATGCCGTAGAGTTGAAAGAACTGGTTGACCAGCTTTCGGAAGGAGTCCTGTCCCCTCTGTCGCCTGCTGAAAATGAGTTGGCTTTGGAAGAACTGTTGATGAATATGCGCCAGTTGCTGGATGCAAGGAACCGGAGAGGCTCCAAAGTGGATAAGGAAGATGTCATCATTCAAATATTCAAAAGAGCGGCAGAAGAGAATGAGTCCATAACCAATACCGATACGTTCCGGCATTGGTTAAGAAACAAGTAGATATTTACGCGTAACGTACACGAGGAATCCCGCAACCCAAGAGGTTGGCGGGATTTTTTTCGTTAAGCCTTTCCCGATTTTCCTTATCCCCGTTTTCGATTGTTTTCGATTGTATTACAGCATTGCCCCGTTTTGTTTGCTACTTTATTTTCCCTCTGTTTTATAGTGCGTTGAAATCCTTTCAGGCATGATTTCCCATGTCTTACTTTGCATCGTCTTCCATGACGGGGGACGACTATAGCAATCCAAGAAGTCACATTAAAAACAGAAAATATGGAACAGACGAACCAACTGATTTCGACGGCCGAGGCGGCGAAATTCCTCGGCATCAAGGTAAGCTACCTCCACAAACTGATGATGCGCCGCGTCATCCCCTATTACAAGCCCAACGGGAAGCTGTGCTTCTTCGACAAGGCCGAACTGGAGGCGTGGATGAAGAATATCCGCGTGGCTTCACAGGAGGAACTCGACCGTGAGGCGCAAAAGTATATCCTCAACCGAGCCAAACGGTAGGTCATGGCAGGCATCTACGAATACATCAACCGTTTCTGGGCAGAAGCGGAGCGAAGTCCGTTCAATCCCTCGGAGGTGGCATTGTATCACTATCTCCTGTACGAGGCGAACCGCCTGCGATGGAACATGCCGTTCGCCTGCCATACGGCAATCATCTGCGTAAGGCTGTCGACGACCAAGCAGAACATCTGCAAGGCACGCCAGCATCTCGTGGAACGGGGGCTGATAGAGTTCCGGGCAGGCAGCGGCATCCGTGACCCTGCCGTGTATTCGTTGACCGAACCACATACCGCACAGTTGTCCCCGCCATTGACACCCCGGTTGTCCCGCGAGTTGACCGTGCAGTTTACCCATTCTAATATAGAAGACAAAGAAACAGATAAAGATATTATATCCAACCAACACGCGCGGGAGGACAATTTGAAACCATTGGATGAACTGGAGATACTGCTGCTTGCAGACACAGGCTGGCAAAACAACGTATCGGAAATGCTGGCGAAAAAAGAAAAAGGCACGCTGGATACGACACGGATGCAAGGGTACATCCGGGACTTTTTCAGCGAACAGCGCATAGGTGGAGTTTCCCGAAGGGAGGAAAGCGACTGCCGCAGCCACTTTTACCATTGGATAAACAAACAACTGAAAAACAATCGACATGGAACAAATAGAAAATCCGGAGATTATCGGGACACTGATGTCACGGCTCGTTCAGCCGAGGATTACGAAGGACCGTTTTAGGCTGCCGTTCGACGAAGATACGGCAAAAAAGCTGCTCATGTGCGCCATTGAAGGCGAAGTGCGCGGTCGTGGCGGTACGTTTGCCTGTACTGCTCCGGTTGAGTTGCAGATAGGCGAACTCGCCGCGAGCCTGACCTCCGGCAAGCGTTCCGGCGTAGTCCTGTGCGGAACGTGCGGCAACGGCAAGACCACCATGATGCGGGCGTTCCAAAATCTGCTCAACGTCCTCAGGCTGCCTGACGATTACCACAAAAAGACATACGGCATACCTGTCGTGAATGCCGGACACATCGCTCACCTGTGCCGAAGCGATTACGAGAGGTTTCTGAATCTCTGCAACACGGAAATGCTCGGCATAGATGACATGGGAACCGAACCGTTAGAAGTGCAGGAGTTCGGGAACATCCACAGACCGATGGTCGATCTGCTGACGAAGCGTTACGAAAACGGGACGTTCACGTTCATCACGACCAACCTTGTCCCGCAACAGATCCGCGACCTGTACGGGGAGAGGATTGCCGACCGGCTCAACGAGATGGCCGATAAAATCATATTCAAAAATCCGTCGTTCAGAAGCTGGCGGCATGGCTGATCCGGACGACAAAACAGTGGCATTTATGGAAACGAAGACGTATTTTAAGTGTCGGGCGTATGCCGAAGTGGGAATGTGTTCGGGGAGCAAGTATAGGTTTTGTGTCCCACAAAACCGCCGGACGTGCCGGAAAGCAGCTGGACTTTGTAGCAAGGAGGAAACGGCATGAGTCCCCGAACACATTTTGACAGACGCGGCAATGAAACGAAGAAAGGCGGCCGTCCGAAACTGCCTCCGGGAGAGAAACGGGACTGTCCCGTCAAAGTCAATTTCGACAGGAAGAACTATGCCAAATTGCTGTTCCAAAGCAAACGGATCGGCAAGTCGCTTTCCGAGGTGATCTATGAACTGGCGGTAAACGGCCACGTCAAGGAACCTGTGCCGCAGGACACGATGAAATGTCTCCGCGCACTGGCCGGCATGGCGAACAACCTGAACCAGCTGGCGCATCTCGGCCATATCCACGGGCCGCATTACATCGCCGACGAAAATCGGAGGCTGATGGCAGAGATAAGCGGCCTGATTGTCAAACTCAACGAACTGTTATAACCCATGATGGCAAAGATACGCAGCGGACAAGGTTTCGCGGGATTGGTGGACTATGCCAACGACCTCAAGAATAAGGACACGAAAATAATCGCCTCGGAGGGTGTGGACCTGACATCGAACAAGTCCATCGTGGCGAGTTTCAGCCTGCAGACCAAGAGCCGCCCGTCGTTGAAAAACTTCGTCGGGCATATTTCTTTGAGCTTTGCACCGGAGGACACGCCCAAGATGACGGACAAATTGATGTCCGAAATAACCAAGGAGTACATGCGGCGCATGGGAATCGTGAACACGCAGTTCGTGGTGTGTCGCCACCATGACAAGCCGCACGCCCATGTGCATATCGTTTATAACCGGGTGGATAACGACGGCAATGCCATTACGGGCGACCAAGGTTTCCGAAAGTCGGCGCGGATTACCCAAGCCCTTACACGGGAATATGGCCTGACTTTCGGCAAGGACAAAAAGAAGGTGAACCGTCATCGGCTCAAGGGAAAAGATGCCGTCAAGTACCGTATCTATGATGCCGTCAATGATGCGTTGAAAGTCTGTATCGACTGGAAGGAGTTGAAAGAGTACTTGTCGGAAAAGGGTATCACATTGGATATTACCAGTAAAACTGACGGGAGAATCAAGGGCGTGGTGTTTACCTGCGACAATATCTCTTTCGGCGGTTATCGGATTGACCGCTCCATGACCTACAGAAGTCTTGACCGAAGGCTAAATGCGGAGAGAGGGCTGGTATTTGCCGACAGTCCTGCTGTATCCGCATCATTGTCTGATTGGATACGGCAACGGACTGACGATACAGACGGACAGATTCACCGACAAGAGCCAACAAGCGAATCTACAAACGGCCTTGTCGGAACGGACAGTTCATCGGACAGCGGATTTTCCCCTACCTCAAATATCGGAGAAGCGGTTGTGGAACTGGTTATGCAACCGCACATTACACCCGCATCCGGCGGTGGAGGTGGCGGAAACGACAACGACCGGGGATGGAGGGATGATGACAAAGAAAAAGAACATATCCCTTATAAACGAAGAAGGTAAATTATAGCTTCTTTATGTAAATAGACACACTACCGTCCACAATTTTAGTGGACGGTAGAAAAACTATCTATTAAATTAACGGTGGGATATTTTTTCTAACAACTCGATAAGCCGTAGTGCGTGTTTTTCCGATACAGACTTTTGCTGTTCGATGAGTTCAGGCGAGGTACGGTTGCCGTAGCTCACGCCTCCAGTATATACATATCCGGCAAACTCCATCCCGCACAGTTGGCAGGTCGCCTTGTAGCAGTGCAGGAACTCTTCGATGTCATAGCCCATCGCACCCTCGTGGCTATACATATCTTCGGGTGCTCCCGTCGTGAAAGACAGAGCGAGTTTCTTGCCTTTCAGTTTGTCGCCCGTGCTGCCGTGCGAGAATCCGTGACGGAAAGTCTCTTCCATCCAGCGCTCCAGTATCGAAGGTGCAGAGTACCAAAACACGGGAAACTGCAACACAATGATGTCAGCGCGGAGCAATCGTTGTTGCTCGGCTTCTACATTGATTTTGAAGTCGGGATAGAGTTCGTCGAGCTTTACGATTTCGGCTTCCGGCAGCCGTTCATTCAAGGTTTCGAGAATTGTTTTATTAGCCACGGATGCAGCGAGGTCTGTATGACCACTGATAATCAACACATTCTTCATATTCATTCTTTTTATTGTTATTTTTTATGCACCTATACCACCGTCCACTTTATAGTCGGCTCCGGTGACGAAACTCGCCTCGTCGCTCGTCAGGAAAGCGGCCACAGCCGCCACCTCTTCGGGTTGTCCCATGCGGCCGAGAGGTACGCTTTTCGCCACCATGTCCTTGTGGGCTTTCGCTGCTTCGGCTGAAAGTTCGGTCTTGCCGTAGATAGGGGTTTCGATAGGCCCTACGCCGAGTGAATTGACACGCACGCCATCTTTAGCCAACTCTTTTGCCCATGCACGTGTCATGGTATAGACGGCAGCTTTCGAGGCGGCGTAGTTCGCCATCGTCGCGATAGGATTGGTCGTCATGGTAGTGGTAATATTCAGAATATTGCCTTTCGTCTCTTTTAACATTGGCAGGCAGGCTTGGGTAAGCATGACCACGGCACGCACGTTGATGGCAAATACTTTGTCGTATTCCTCAATCTTCATTTCGGCAAACGGCGTGACGGGAGCCCATCCCGCATTGTTGACGAGAATGTCGAGGCGGCCGTACCGCTCGCTGACAGTCTGAACCACCGTCTGTATCCCGGTTTTCGATTCGAGGTCGGCTGTCAGATAAGTTATTTTTTCGTTGCAGGCGGCGGTTTCCTTCAAGGTGTTTTCCGTGCGGCCTACAATCATCACGTGTGCGCCTTCATCAGCCAAACGCCGGGCTATGGCCCGTCCGATACCCGTTCCGGCACCGGTTACGAGGGCTACTTTGTTGTTTAAGGATTCGTACATAATTACTATTTTTTATTGTTTGATAATTCGTTTACTTAATCACGTTCTTCAACCATTCGTCCACCGCAGTTTTCCAGTCCCCCATATTGTCGGGCGTGTTGACTTTCGTTTCCACTTGGTAGCGGTTGTAGATGGAGAGACCATCAAGTACGGTAGCGCCCGTACAAAGTTTCTTCACATCCTGTAACCGCTTGCCGCTTGTCCCGTTGGTCATAAAGGGAATGACCGTTTTACCTTTGAACGAGTTGCGGTGCAGAAAGGTACGCAGCGGGTTCGCAATGGTTCCCCACCAGCAGGGCGTCCCCACAAAGATCACATCGTATTCTGCCACATTCGCCTGAATGGGTTTCAGTTCGGGTTCGTAGGTGCTGCCGTGCCGGTTGACCTCATTCACGCAAGCCTCATAGTCCGTGGGATATGCTTTGACAGGTTCTATCCGGCAGACATCCGCACCGGTTTTCTGCGCGATGTAGTCACCCACGGCTTTCGTGTTGCCACCCCAAGAGTAGTAGGCGACGAGTATTTTTTTCCCTTTCATATCCGTTTTGCCATTCTGTCCGTTGGCACAAGAGGCAATGCCCAATAGTGCCATGATTAAAATAAATAGTCTGTTCATCTTTTTTTCCGTTTACCGTTACCGCTCTACCTTTGCTACTTTCTGCTGGCTTCCTTCGATAGTGCCCAGTTTGGCGATGTCCTCGTCTGTCCGGTTTCCATGTATGGTGATATGCCCTAACGCCTCGTTCATGGCGGCGTACTCGGCATCGGTAAGCGTCACTTCCGCAGCACCCAGATTTTCAAGAATACGGGTATCGCTACGCATACCGGGTATAGGAACAATATGACCGGAATACATCACCCAAGCCAAAGAGATTTGTGCGGCAGTACAATGCTTCTCTTCCGCATAGCGGTTGATAAGATCGAGCAGCACTTGATTGGCACGCATATTCTCTTCGGAGTAACGGGTAATCACGCGCCTTACATCATCTCCCTTAAATTCATCCGCGGAGAGGTATTTGCCGCTTAAAAAGCCGCCTGCCATCGGCGAATAGGCTACGAACCCGATACCGTTCTCCCGACAGAAGGGAATGATGTCGGCTTCCCACTTACGTTCCATCAGCGAGTATTCGCTCTGTACGGCTGTTATAGGCGTAACGGCATGAGCCGCCTTGAGTTGTTCGAGGGTAGGCTCGGACTGTCCCCATGCACGGATTTTGCCTTCCCGTATCAACTCGCCCATCCAATACGCAACCTCGGCCGGATCGTTCTCTGTCGGGACACGATGCTCCGTGTAAAGGTCGATGTAATCGGTCTGCAACCGCCGCAGCGATCCTTCCACTGCCTGACGGATGCCGGCTCGGCTTAATTTGCCTTCCGGTCTTTCCTGTCCGGGCAGGGTGGCAGGGGTGAATTTAGTGGAAATTACCACCTTGTCTCGGAACGGTTTGATTGCTTTCCCTACAAGTTCTTCGTTCTTGTAACAACTGTATATTTCTGCCGTGTCGAAAAAGATACAGCCTTCCTCGTAGGCTTTGCGGATAAGACGGACAGATTCTTCCTCGCTCGGGCAAGCCCCGTAGCCGTGCGTGAAGCCCATGCAGCCGAGACCGATTGCCGATACTTCCAAGCTGCCAAGTTTTCTTGTTTTCATATACTCCTTTTTAATGTTTTCTTACGAGCTTAAAGCCCCAATCCATATTTCCCGTGACATTGAGAGCTGCAGGCCAGAACGCACCGAGCATTTCGGTGTAGCGCGACATGCTTATGTCGCCCAAATCAAGGGTATCCGTCCAACCGAAATCCTTTAATAGTGCCGCTACTTCAACTTTTGCGTCAGCATCGTTACCGCAATAGAAGCCCGTAATGGTTTCCGGTAGTTGTCTCGGATGAACCATCAGGTGATTGCAGAGATAGTTCAGCGTCTTCACGACTTTTGTGTCCGGCAAAAGGTTTTGTGTTTCTTCTCCCAAGCTGGTTGTTCCGCTCCACCTCGAATCAAGCGAGATGTGTCCATCCTTGTAAATGTATGGATTTGCCAGGTCGATCAACAGTTTCCCGTTCAGATTTTCTTTTCCGGCAGCGTTCAGAGCTTCGAGCGAGTGAATGCCCTGTACGCAGTTGAATACTCTTTCACCAAATCGGGCAGCATCGGCAAAAGTGCCGTTAAAAGCCCGTTCACCATTGTTCTTTGTCCAGCTTACAGCTTTTTCATTGGTAGCACCGCGTGCTCCCATCATGACTTCGTGACCGAGTTCGAACAATTTCGTGGCGATAGCATGAGCCACATCGCCTGTTCCTAATATTCCGTATTTCATACTTTTATTTCTTATTATCAGGGTTAAATTGCTTGTCGTAATTCAGCAGGAATTTTACCAGTTCGGGATTGCGGTGCGACCAGCGGAAGTCGGCAGGTTTATCCAGCGGACGGATGCTCTCCATGTCTTCGGCTGTAAGCGAGAAGTCGAATACATCCAGATTCTGTTTCATTCGCTCGATGTGCGTGCTTTTCGGAATGGCAATAATACCGCGTTGTGCCAAGTAACGCAAGGCGACCTGCTGCGCCGTCTTGCCGTATTTTTCCGCAAGACCTGCCATCACAGGATGAGTGGTCAGGTCGGGGTCTCCCTGCGCAAGCGGCCCCCAAGCCATGATACGGGTTCCGTAAGGATTCATTTCCACCTCCGCATCCCACTGCTGGCTGAACACATTTGTCTTCAACTGGTTCACGGCTGGTTTGATGTCGGCATACTCGGCCATATCCACAAATCGGTCGGGATAGAAGTTCGAGAGGCCGATGGCACGTACCTTTCCGTTCCGCACGGCTTTTTCCATTGCCCGCCATGTGCCCGGATAGTCGGCAAAAGGCTGGTGGATAAGCAGCAGGTCGATGTAGTCGGTACGCAACTTGCGGAGCGATTCGTCGATGCTGCGGGCGGCCTTTTCCTCTCCGGCATTGGTAATCCAGACTTTCGTCGTAAGGAACAGTTCGTTGCGGGGTACATCGCATTTGGCGACCGCTGCGCCCACGCCCTCTTCGTTATAATAAGCCTGCGCTGTATCTATCAACCGATAACCTGCGCTGATGGCATCGAGCACGCAACGTTCGCATTCTTCGGGCGATACCTGAAAGACACCATATCCTAAAACGGGCATCTCAATGCCGTTATTCAATTTTACTGTTTCCATACATTCTGTTTTAAGGGTCAATATTCTATTTGGGCAATGTCGGCACTCTGCATGTCGAAAGCCTCTTCCGCTTTTTCCGCGATGTCGGTGTGTGTCCGGCTCTGGATCAATACATCGAAAGCGGCCTTGTCTTTAAGGTCGATGACCATCATCACGGCATCGGGACGCCCGAACAATCCGCGCGTGCGGCCTACCATGATGTTGTCAATAACCGTTTCCTTCTCTTTCATGGCACGCATTTCGGCCATTTTCCGTTCTACCACGTCATCGGAGATTCCTTCCTTGACGTTGATGATAAATATATGACGTAACATATTTCTTTTTTATAAATTATTCGTGTATGCGATGTAACCCGATACCTTTTACCGTAGGTAAGTCCATATCGTCGTAGATGGGGCTTTTCCCCGTCTCCAACAGGGCAATGGCATCCATTTCCTCTTTGGACAGCGTAAAGTCGAGGATGTTGAAGTTCTCTACCATCCGTTCCTTGCGCACGGTCTTAGGAATAACCACGATGTTGCGCTGGTTGAGCCAGCGGAGGATGACCGCCCCCACGCCTTTGTCATGCCGTGCGGCGATTTCTTTCAGTACCGGATGGTTGAAAATGTCGTTCTGCCCCTCGGCGAAAGGCGCCCATGCCTCGTGCTGGATAGCCTCTTGCTGCAAGAATACATTGGCTGCCTGTTGCTGGAAAAAAGGATGCGTCTCCAACTGGTTCACGGCAGGCTTCACCTCGTTGTGCAGAAACAGGTCTTGCAACCTCTCATTAGAGAAACTCGTTACGCCGATGGCGCGGATACGTCCCTCCTTGTAAAGCCGCTCCATAGCCCGCCATGCGGCGTAGTAATTTCCGTAGGGCTTGTGCATCAGGTAGAGGTCGAGATAGTCCAGTCCGAGTTTCTTCATCGAGAGGTCGAACGCACGCAGCGCATCGTCGTACTCATAGTCCTGTACCCACAATTTGGTGGTTATAAAAAACTCTTCGCGTTTGATACCGCTTTGCCGGATGGCATTGCCTAATTGTTCTTCGTTGAAGTAGGCGGCTGCCGTGTCAAATTTTCGGTAACCGACCTCAATCGCATCGTTTACGGTCTGTTCCGTTTCGCTTTCAGGGATTTGGAAAACGCCGAAGCCTATGGCCGGCATCATAACCCCGTTGTTCAGCCTTACGTCTTTCATATCCTTTATAGTTTTAATTTCTGATGCAAAATTACGAAGTACCTATTATTCAATTATTGCATAATTCGGGGCGATATTTTCACAATTCGTGGTTTTTGATTACTTTCGCACAGAACAGATGAAAGATTATGGACTACACAGGGTTTGACGGAATTATTTTTGCCGATACATGGCAGGAATTTGATACTTTGCGATATGCCGGGAGGATCATTCATATCCTTTGCAGCAGAGGCAACATAGGGTTTACATTTCAGGATACCCGCTATAATATTGCCGCAGGAGATTATGCCATCCTGCCCAATGCAACGCTCGTGTCGGACTTTTCTGCATCGGATGATTTCCGGGGTATCCTGATGAACATATCGGATGCGTTCGTTACTTCGATAGCCATCCGCAACAATTACGGTATTATCGGCCATCTGTCGCTTTTACAAAATCCCGTGATGAAACTTTCTGTCCGCGATTTCCGGATATGCGAAGCCGCCCTGTGGTATCTCCGTATGCGCATGGAAGAAACGGAACATCTATTCTGCGAGGAACTGTTGGGCAGCCTGTTGACCGCACATATCCTTGACCTTTATGACATACATGCCCGCAGCCGGAATGTGTTGCAACCCTCTGAACATACCGCTTCGCAGTTGCGTAAATTCATTGAATTGTTATACAACGGTGAATATATGCGAAACCGTGACCTTGATTTTTACGCTTCCCGTCTTTGTATTACCCCACACTACCTGTCGGAAATATGCCGGAAGGTAAGCGGCCGTCCGGCTACTTATTGGATAGACCGTTTTACAATTCAGGAGATTATCCGCCTGCTTTGTCAAAAGGAATTGCCGCTGTCAACGATTGCAGAGCGGATGAACTTCTCTTCCGTTTCTTATTTCAGCCGCTACGTGCAGAAACGGATAGGAATGCCGCCATCGGAGTACCGGAATAATCTTACATCAAAGCAATTCAAATTTTGACATCAGTTTTATCTTGTCAGAGCAATATCACATCTTAATAAAAACGGGAAAAGTCACCTCTCAACAATCAATCAAAATTAGGAGTAAAAACATTCTATATCATACTTATTAAAATGATACTATTTTGTTATTCAGATAACACTATTTCCAATATAACATATTGATAATATTATACTTATGATGAACATCTGTATAATATCCTAATACCCCAGTCAACGTTTCGTTGCCAAGGAGTGTCCAATTTAGATTGGCAGCAAGCTTCTTTCAGCCTTTATCGTGGTAGATTATTTATTAGTTGTATTTCTCCATTTAATGCATCTTTGAGGATTGCTTTTACAAAACCTGATACATCTAAACGAATACTGCTGGTTTGAGTATCATACTCGTATGAATATTGAACTTCTTTTATTTTTGTTATTCCCCATTTTGCATTGACGTATGCATCTTCAAACGTGAATGTAATATCATCTATCCCATTATGGTCTGTTGGAATTTTATTTTCCAATTCATCTAAAGACGAAATTGTTTTACCTGAAGCATTACAAATGTTTCTATCATTCAGTTCTATAGGTATATGTGTGCTGTTTGACCATTTATCTGTACAATGAAACATGTCAAGTCTTCTTCTGTATACTTGAAAGTCATATCCTTTGTTTTTTGCCCAGTCCTCATCTACAAGAAACAAAGTATGCCTAATATTTGATGAAATCGTTGTAATTAACTCTCCAATGATATATTCTTCTCTTGTTGGATTTCGAAGTTCTTTTAAACTTATACCGTACTGTTTTGCAAATTTCTTAGCTCCTTCTTGAAATCCGACTTTAGTGATCATAATTCCGGTTATGTTATTAAGATCAGAAAGAACACCATAGAAATCTCTTACCTTACCAATTGCGATTGGTTTACTGTAATTTTTACATTCAATAGCAACCTTATGAGTAACTCCTGCAATTTCATACTCCCAATAGACATCTATTTGATGTTTCTGACTGGATTTGCCTTCCAGCATTACATTATGCATAACTTTAGTAGCTTTAAGAGTATCTGCATCAACAAGTTGCTGGTAAATTTTCCGTGTAAAAAACTCGTATTCAGTGGAGTTGTTCATGTGTTAGTCCATTTTGTCGGTAGTTTTATTCTTCATTATCATTCACTTCTTTATCAGAAAGAGGAACTAGCTCAAACTCAAGGTCAGCAGGATTGAGATCAAGTTGTTCGAATAGATATGTCAGTATTGAGCATTTTGTGCGTGTGCTGCATGACGTGTGGACATAGCAGTTTTCGGTAATTTGAGACCGATCGTTTCTACTGCTTGTGTGAAACCATTCCTCTTTTGCAGCTATGCTGTTCATTTGAATAGGCTCTTCTGCATATATAATCCTGCATAATTGGATCAACATATCCACCCATGTCCATACTTGATAACGAGTCCCCTTGTATGTGAATGCAGCTATTTTCCTACCTGTCAACTCCAGTTCATCATCATTGAATGACACTGTATCAGTTTCTTTTGCAAGTGGAGTATAATTTGTCGTAATCATTGGCCACATGGAAAGGAACTTATTTTTCAGTATATTTTGTCTCTCAATCAATTCCGTTTCAGTCCACTGATTACATGTCTTTAGATAATTACTCAAACGGAATGCAGAATCCTTAAATCCATATACCTGCATTTCTGAACCATCCTTACTTATTGTATATCCTTCTTTTTTCTCTGTGAATGTATGGTTCCCATAAGAAGAATTGTACCCAGTTAAAGTAAGATTAGCAAATGTATGGAGATATGTTTCATGGATATCTTCCCAATTCTCACCAAGGGAATCTTTCCATTTCTGATTAAGAGTTTGCGGCATGATGTGTTCAATAGTAATTTGATTCTTTTTCATGCGCGAAACAATTGTGTCATCTCCTTCTTTGCTATTTTCATTTTCCATTCTCTCAAACAGGAAGTATCTGTAATCTATTGGAATCTTGTATATCTGTCGAGTAGGGAAATTCTTGTCTATTTCTGAGTCTTTCGGGAAGATTGCATTACCTTGTTTTTTCAGTAATACGTACTTTATAAGTTCAGAATAAGATGATTCAAGAGGAGTTTCTCTCTTTGAATGTTCATTTATAATTCTGAGTATATCGCTGTGTAAGATGGCAAATGTTTTGCTCATCACGTTTGCCGGATAGGCGCATATGATTCTTCTTGCCCAATAGTTCTCTACGACATCAAGAACTTTATATACTTCTTCCGATGAAAGCTTGTTGTCGTTGGCATACTCGAGAAATTGCAAATAAAATGGCATACAAACAGATGAACCTATATTTGATAGCTGTTTGAATTTTCTGTCTATTTTTTCGTCTCCTGTACAACCTTTTGTCGATTGCTTGTAGTATTTTGCATATTTGAGCATTTCAATGAGCAGTTCTTCCCTCGGAATGGAATTTTTCTCATCAAATGTCTTAAAGTCGAAATATAAATCAGTAATCTTACTAATGAGTTTTGTTTTGATTGTAAGATAGTCTCGGATGAACATAGTAGGTTCATCATCAGTACATGATTCTATTTCTGCCCAATATTTTTTATAGTACTCCTCTTGCTGTTCAGATGATAGTGACATAAGCAGATAGTTCCTTACTTTATCTGCTTCTTCTAAGTCTTTTCCACAAGAATTAAGGCTCTCGAATATAAGTTGTGGATTATCTCCGAATTCCAATCTTATATCAATAATGATAAGTTTTTCTATCGCTTCGATTATTTCATCAAAACTTAACCCGCCTATTTTAATGAGCTCATAAAATAACAAATAATTATGTGTTATGCCAGATTTGTCAGCTGGTATGAATTTTTCGGATTCTCCAGCGATGATTGCATCATATGCTAGTCTGTCGCTTTCAATTGGGCGTAATTTAATCTTTCGGTCACCTTTTCTATACTTGGCCATCAAGTATTTATTGACCATGTCATTGACATATTCATCACCCTGCTCGCTCTCTATAATATTATCCCTATAAGCCTGAACTGCGGCAAGAATGATTAGTGAAATAGTCGTAATGCGTTGCTGACCATCTATTATCAAGAGATCATCATCAACATCGTTTGCTTTTATTGCTACAATACTTCCGAAAAAATGGCTTTTTCTATTTTCTTTAGAGACTTTCATCAAATCAGAAAACAGACGTTCGCAATGTTTGCGTTGCCATGCATATTTTCTTTGATATAGGGGAATAAGGAATAAAGCTTTATCTCCAGAAAAATACTCGTTAATTTTAGTCGCGTCACGCATAATTAGTATCTTTTAAACTCTACAAAGGTACAAATTATATAGCTACCGCTCTGTGTATGATGATATTTTATTTCTGTATTAAATGATTTTTTTGATATAATACCTACTCTCGGTTATATTATACTACTTTACATAAGCATTTTAGTCAGGTGTTGTTCTTGCTGAAGCTCAAAATTAAGGATTGTCGTTTCATTGAATTTTACTGATAATTTATACTCCAGATGATACTTAATATTGAATTATTCGCAATTTTATTTATTGTTTTCGTGGATTTATATCGAAAATTATTACTCAATAGAAAAATAATTCATTAAATTTGCAATACATAGTAAACACATAAAGATATGGCTAATAAAAAAATCAATCGAATTAAGGTGATGCTTGCCGAAAAAGGAAGAACCAATAAATGGCTTGCAGAACAAGTGGGCAAAGATCCTGCAACCGTCTCAAAATGGTGTACAAATGCAGCGCAACCTAGTTTAGAGATGTTATTGCAAGTGGCCAAAGTATTAGAGGTTGAAATTAAAGACTTAATTCGCGAGCAAGATGAATAACAAACGGTTGTTGCAATAAGGTAAAACAAAGATTTATAAAGTTTTTCGGAACAATGCAGAATGTCTACATTCTTTGTTCGGACCTTTGTAACTGTTAACTGATTGTTGTACATAAATAGATTCTGAAATGATGAATGTAAAAGAAGCTGTTCGTAATAATTTGATAATTGAATTGGACAAATGTCTCAGTTCTCTAATTCGTTATGATGTAGATTCGCTGATGCCATTATTTTACGTTTTATGCGCACACCATGAGGGGCATCTTGTTTCCATTGTAGGAGAAGGAAAGTCGTTATTTCATGATAAAATGCACATTTAGCCAATCGAAGCTATTGACGGATATGAGTCTCATCTTTTAAAGGAGGAGATTCGGACTTCTGTTAATCCGAGTTTCTTTAAAGGGCAATCGGCAGAAGCCGTATTTAAGTTTTATTCATCGTGTAATGAACATATAAATGAGTTCTATCAAGATATAATAGAACACATTATCTCAGTTTACACTTCAAATGCCGGTAAATTTTCAGGAGTTAATGTTACAACTCAAGAAATTGCCAAGTTGATAGGTTATTTTATTTCTGAATGTGGTGCGAAAAGCGTATATGACCCATGTGCAGGCCTCTGTTCTTTCGCGATTCTACCAGAGTTGAATGAGGTGGATTTTGTTTGTTCTGAATTAAATCCTCGCACGAAAGTAATCGCAGACATAAGATTGAATGCTGCTGGCAAACATCTTGAGATTAATCAGGAGGATTCCACATTTAATTGGCGTGGAAACTCAAATTGCGATTGCCTTGCATCAGAACTTCCATTCGGCCTTCGTCTTAATGATAGGAGTTTGGATGAACGTCGTTCTTTGTTATTAGAGGATTTCGTGCTAGATAAATTCATCGAATCAGAGAGTCTCACTTCGGCGGTTCTTTTAGTATCCGCTTCAACTTGTGTTCGTGGCAATAATTTCCGATGCAGCATATTAGACTAATTGACTACCAATGGTTTGAAACTTAAACGGTAGGAAAGTCTGATTTTGCTCTTTATTCTTCGCTGAACTTTTGCAAAGATACTGCGTTTTTCCGGTACAAGAAAACAAATGAAAAGACTTTGATAAAAAATGTGGTTTTTGGTGCAAATTTGCCAGTCGTGCTATGAGGTTTTCGGAAGATTTTGCATAGCATTTCATCTGATGTTATGCCTGTGTCTATATTGCTGGTTGCTCATCCAAGATTGAACACGGAGTGACTGATATTGATTGCTGGCGAAAAGAAAAAATACCCAGTAGGCTAATTTTCTTCTCTCCCTCTATTTGACTTGACTTTATTGCCCGTGTATATTATAACGGTCATTAAAGTCAAGTTGAGAGTAGAGACATATCTTTTTCTTTTGGCAAGTAAAAATTCAGTTATTGGAAATTTTCGAATAACTGAAAATTTAAAACCACAACATATCATATAATATGCAAATAGGAGCGTTTTTAGTTACTATATGATACATTGAGGCTTTAGCGTATTGCTGACGAGTTCATACCTTTTACAAGACAAGGCACTTGTCCGGATCAAAACCATTGGCGATATGTTCGTTCTCAAAAACATATCCCATCTGATTGCAAACTACCTTTGTTCCGTTTATCTCAGCATCAATGTTGGTATGTGAATGCCCATAAATCCATGCATCAATGCGATTGTCGGCAATAAGCCTACTCAGTTCAGTTGCAAATGCACTATTCAACACAGAACCTTTATGATAAGATGCAACGACCTCTAATGTGGGAAGATGATGCGTTATTACCACAATGTGTTTGGCGGTGGTTTCCACCAGACTTTGCTTGATGAAATTCAAACAGAAGTTGTGCATCTGATTGAATTCCTCTGTTTGGAGCAATTTGCCATTATACATTATCTGCCGAAAGTCGTTCATGCCCTTCCACACAAAATACTCGTCAGATGGAGATATTCGAGACCACAAAGTGCTCATGATAAAGTCGGTATCATCAATCCGCACTACTTGATTCTGATAATATCCTACATTGTTTTTGAACATCCAATTCCATTGCAGTCCCTTATCCATCACATCACAATAATTGTAATACTCATGGTTTCCGGGCACAATGAGCACCTGACGATAATTCGCAGATGCCCATTTCCAAAAGTTAGCCAAAGGTGCGACCTTGTTTTTCAAATAGAATATATCTCCAGCAAGGACTAGAACATCGCCTGTTACAGGCAATTCATTATGCTTCAACCACCTGCTGTTGTCACTGAACTCCAAATGCAGGTCACTCATATATTGTATCTTCATAATCTCTTTATGTTATTAACTTTTTGTGTAAATCAGTTCATAATTCTCTGAATTTGATTCGTTGTTTATGATACTGCTACAGAAAGCAAATTTGTTGTACAAGTATTGGTAGTGTTCGAGTTCTTCTTCCTCAAAGTTTATTCTTTCATAACATTCGTCTATCTCTTTGCTGATTCTACAGTACAAATTGACATTTGCTTTGGATATACGGACTTCCAGCTTAGCTATATCTTCTTTATTTTTAGCAATAGCATTTTGGTAATTATCAATCTCTTCTCGGTAGAAATAAAGAATCTCATCAAGCAGACCTTTGGTTAGTATACTCGGAGAAGGACTCCATGGAAGCATCGTCAACTCTCGGCTTGGAGTAGTGCTAAGATAAAACAATTTGCATCCCAAAGACTTGGTGACTTGTTTGTTATATTCATCAATCTCACGATTGACTTTCATTAAATCTTCCTTAGATGACTTTTGATATTCCTCATACGAAGGATGCTCTTTGTACTTCAACAAAGGTATCTCCTTGCATCTTAAATAAATGGTAGTATATTCACTCATTGTTAATCCTCCTTATCATTTATTCTTATTAAATTGTCCCACTTGATTTTCAATTATTCTCTTCACTTGTTGAAATGAAGCAGGAGTAAAGTTGTTGTTATCTACTCCTACATCATATTGCGTTGGATAAAGATACTGAAGCCGGGCAGCGTCTATTCCGGTGTTGTTCTTTCTTGTGTGAACGTGTCCGAATAGTTGCCACACATCTTTATATCCGCCATCAAAGCATAGAAAGGGATAATGATTCAAATATATCCTCTGTTTGCCGATCTCTATGTGCATCTGCATTGCCACATATTCAAATCTGTCAATGTAGCCTTGGCGTATATTCTTCAAATCGTGATTACCCATAATCAGATATATCTTTCCGTTCAACCTGTCAAGAATTTTAGTCCATTCGGCTGAACCGCCAAGACAGAAATCGCCCAGATGAAACACGATATCATCCTGCCCGACTGTATTATTCCAATTAGAGATTATAGTCTCATTCATCACTTCCACATCTTTAAACGGTCTGTTGCAGAAACGAATGATATTCCCATGATAAAAATGGGTATCGGATGTAAAGAACACCTTACTGCCATCAAATTTATAGTTCATTTCTTCGCAATTTGTGTGCATTGCTGCACGTTAATAATCTGGTTACTAACAGCCCATCAGACGGAAATGGCAGAAGAGCATCACAAAGGCGACTGTCACAAATGGGCATATAACAAAAAATAGTTGGAAAGCTTGGTAAGGACTCTCCAACTATTCAGTTTCTTTTCTCTCATAGTACAATAATGTACTAACTATGTTCGCTGGAAAGTATTTACTCTACGAGGTTCAATGCGTGAAACATGAACACTCGACACAGATTCAGTGCGTTTGTTGCTCTGAATTGTGGTTGTTGTTGGTAATATGTTCATTCTGTTTCTTTGCATTGTTAATGTTTTATTGTCTCAAAAGCAATGCAAAATTAGCAAATAAATCCCATTCTCACATCACTTTTCATTAAATTCTTTTGCCAAAACACTATGATATAGGATTTTATTTTTTCGATCATACTCGCAAACCAAATAAAATATGTAACTTTGCATTTGACGCAATTTATAATTGAATGTAATATGGCGAATTTGAACTGTATAAAGGCTGTATTAGCTGAGAAAGGCATTATGAGTAAGTGGCTTGCTAAAACTTTGCAGAAAGATCCGGCAACGGTGTCAAAGTGGTGCAACAATCATTCGCAACCTGATTTATACACATTGGCGCGGATAGCAGAAGTGCTGGATGTGGATATTCACAGATTGATTTGCCATACAAAAGAAAAATAGAAGTATATGAAATATACAATAGAAGAAATACGGCAGATGCAGGAAGGTCAGACTTTTGACTGTAAAAGTATCCTCATTGAGCCTAAACACCTTGCCACTATCATTGTCGCTATGGCGAATGCGGATGGTGGAATGATTGCTGTGGGTATATCCGATAAGACTCGCAGAATAGAGGGTGTTAACCAGGACAAGGAACATCTCAATGATATATTGCGGACACCTTTGGATTTTTGTGTTCCATCAGTTTCTGTCACTACGGATTATGTGCCTTGTACGGATGCTGAGGGGCGTGATAATCGTGTATTGTTGATGTACATCCCTGCAAGTCCGCGACTTCATGCGAATCAAGCTGATGAAGTGTTTTGGCGTGTAGGAGACAAATCACGCAAACTGACTTTTAATGAGCGTTTGCAACTCATGTACGACAAAGGAGAACGCTATTACGAGGATTCCACAGCATACGATGCCACACTTGATGACATAGATATGGATGCAGTCAAAGCCTACATGAAGCGGATTGGCTATGGCAAGTCTGCAATGGAGTATCTGCAAGAGAACAAAGGTTTTGTGACCTATAAAGGTGATGTGCCGCAAGTCAGTGCAGCTTGTATATTGCTTTTTGGCAAGCATCCTCAGACATTCTTTCCTCGTGCAAGAGTGCGTTTTATCAAGTATTTCGGCACAGAGGAAAAGGTGGGACGTGAAATGAATGTCATCAAAGATGTTACTTTCGATGGTCGTATTCTTGAACAGATCCAGAAAACTGTTGAATATCTTGAAACGCAGGTCAAGGAGCATTCCTATCTCGGAGAGGACGGTATCTTCAAAACCGACCGCGAATACCCCAAGTTTGTGATACAAGAGATGGTGGTGAACTCAGTTTGCCATCGCGATTACAGTATTAAGGGCACGGAAATTCAGATAAAGATGTTCGACGACCGTCTTGTGTTCGAAACACCAGGCAAGTTGCCGGGTATTGTCCGCACTGACAACATTCGTCATACCCATTTCTCTCGCAATCCGAAAATTGCGGAATACCTCAAAGCATACGACTATGTAAAAGAGTTCGGAGAGGGAGTTGACCGTATGTGTCGTGAGTTGTCGGCATTGGGTGTTAAAGAACCACAATACAACTTAGTTGCCTTTATCATGAAAGCAACTGTTTGTGCGAAGGTTTTGGAGAAGGGACAAAAAACTAACCATTCCGACCAGAAGCGACCAGAAGCCGACCACTTAGGGCATAACAAGGGCATAACAGGGGCACAACAGGGGCATAACAAGATACTTTCTCTTATTGCAGAAAACCCACAAATCAGTATCTCTGCATTAGCAAAACA
>OHPW01000767.1_pt1 | contig 21782 bp, 15 predicted proteins | sample 1577771 | NCBI WGS metagenome assembly OHPW01 (sample SAMEA3879608, study PRJEB24766) | human gut metagenome | biome: human-associated habitat; feature: feces | place: USA | collected 1985/1987
ATCTGAAAATGCTTTAATGCTTCCACAATCGCATCCTCTTTTTCCTTCGGACACTTGGGCTGCTTTGTATTTTCGGACTTCGCCTTGTGGTGGTTCTCTCGTACCTCCAGACCGCATTTCTGTTTGACCTGCGAGATATACAGGGAAGATACTTTCAGCCCGGTCTGTTCCAACACACGGGCCTTGATTTCGGGATAGGTCACACCTTTCTGCAATCCGGAGGTGTCCATGCCCTCCAAAGAGAACTCTACACGTACTTTTTTGGAGTCGATCTCGCCCTTGGAAAGTGCAATGACACATTCGGGATGACTTTCGTTGTCCAAATACAGATCGATGTCTTTTTCAACGATAGGAAGTCTGAATTTGATGGATTTGAGCCACTGACCGTTGGGTTGACGCTCTGGGTAGATCTGAATTTCAGAGATCAGATGTTCCATCAGCTTTTTACGTTCAATGGGATTCATCACATTGTAGAGCTTTTCAAAGCAGATGAGAACTTTGTAAATGTTATCGCCCGTGATTTTATCCGCTTCGATAGCCTGCTTCTTTGCCCGGGCATCCATCAGGTTGTTTTCTGCTTCCTCGATTTTATCGTACATCCTGTAAAGCCGCTCGTCAAGGTCAGATTTGCGGATGATGTAATGGCGGTCATCCGGGTCAAGTGTGTCGATCTCCTCCGTGATTTTGGACTTGACGGAGTAATACTGCCGCAGCATTTTTTCGGCGGCGGCAATTTCCTGTTCAATGGCAGTGGTGTCTACTTTGCTGTTGATCTTCTCCTGCATCATGGCGGCAAACTTTGGATTGCTGACCAGTTTGATGATAACCTCCACCACTGCGTTGTCCAGAACTTCTTCCTGAATTTGCTTGTTGAAATCGCATTTTTGCCCACGTTGCATCTTGCGATGCTTGCAACTGTAGTAAGAGAAAGATTTATAGGGTGTGCCATCTTTCTTTCGCTTGGTGCATTTGTTGCTGTACATTCCAGCACCGCAAACGGGGCACTTGACAAGGGCGGATAACAAGTGTGCCTGTTCCGTTTTGCTGCGGTTGACTGGTTCGTATCGTTTGGACTGCGCCAACAGCTTGACCTGTGCGGCGTTCCACAATTCTTCCGATACGATGCCCTCGTGCAGGCCGTCCACCAGCAAATAATTCTCCTGTGGAACCTGATGATATTCGTTCCGGGTGCCGTGAATCTTTTCGAGTTTGCGGCGGCCAAAGGCGATTTTTCCGCAGTAGACGGGGTTCTTCAGGATGGCCCGAATCAATGTTGCGCTGAAAAGGGGAGAGGTGCCATTTTGACGAGCAAGTTTCTGAAAGCCGTGGGTCTCCAGATATTTGGAAAGACCATTTGCACCTGTGTCCGTGTTTACATATTGCTCAAAAATCGTGCGAATGGCAGGGGCTTCATCCTCATTGATTTGCAGCACACCGTCAACCAAACGATAGCCATAAGGCGCAAAACCGCCGTTCCAGCGACCTTCCCGTGCCTTCTGGATGCGGCCTTCCATGGTTTGGACACGGATGTTCTCACGCTCGATTTCAGCGACAGCAGACAAAACGGAAATCATCAGCTTGCCAGCGTCTTTAGAAGAATCAATGCCGTCCTCCACGCAAATCAGGTTCACACCAAAATCCTGCATTACCTGCAAGGTAGACAGTACATCGGCAGCGTTGCGGCCAAAACGGGAGAGCTTGAACACCAGCACATAGGCAACACCATCCTTGCCGGATTTGATGTCCTCCATCATCCGGCAGAAAGAAGCACGGCCTTCAATGGATTTACCCGATTTGCCTGCATCCTCGTATTCGCCGACGATCTGGTAGTCGTTGAAGTCTGCATAGGCTTTCATGCGAGCTTTCTGCGCATCCAGTGAATAGCCATCAATCTGCATGGCCGTGGAAACACGGGTGTAAGTGTAAACCTTTGTCTTTTCCTGTGACATAAAAACCTCACAAAACAGTTATTTCTTGTCTGCTTTCTGCTCCAGAAACTTAATGGAATCCAGATAATCCTGCTCCACATCACTGAGGGTTTTAGCCTTATATTTCCGATATTCGGTAGTAGCTTTGTCCACTGCCTGCTTGTGGGTCACACTGCCATTGCCAACAAGCAGCTGCTCGCCGCTCATAGTCAGAATACGGTCAAGGTGGTTTGCCCAATCCTGCATTGTCATGGGCTGTTCACGTTCTGCCTGACGCTCAGCAAAATCCAGATAACCGGAAACCAACTGCCCCATAGCACGAAGCTCTTTCTCGTTCAGATAGTTTTTGGCAATAGTAGCTTCTCGTAAAGTGGGCTGGTTTCCTGCAAAAGTAGTCAGACCCATAAATTCCTTTTCGGCATCTGCACGGTTGTAAATGACCTCGGCGGCAGTTTGACCGTGGATGGCATAATGAATTTTATTCTGGACTTTTTTGAAGAACTGGACGGAGATTTCTGCTTTTGGGTCGTAGTCAATGCTGGTTGCATAGATTTCCAGAACCTGACGGTAGAACACCTTTTCAGAAGCACGGATGTCGCGGATGCGTTCCAACAGCTCTTTGAAATATCCACCGCCGCCCAAATTTTTCAGGCGTTCATCATCCAGCGCAAATCCCTTGCGCATATATTCTTTCAAAATGCCAGTTGCCCAGATACGGAATTGTGTGCCTCGTTTGGATTTGACGCGGTAACCAACGGAAATGATAACATCAAGATTATAGTAATCCACGTCGTATGTTTTTCCATCAGCGGCAGTGTAGGCAAATTTTGCCCACACTGATTCCTTTTGGAGTTCACCTTCTTTGAAAATGTTTCGAATGTGTTTTCCGATAACGCTGCGGTCACGTTGGAACAAATCGGCCATCTGGTCAATGGAAAGCTAGACAGTGTCACCATCAAAGGTAGTATCGATTTTGGTCAGGCCGTCTTCCGTGGTGTAAATGAGGATGGAATTTTTAGGAGAGTTGTCTGGTCGATTCATTTTAAGCACCCCGTTCCGTGTATGTAATACAGTGGAAGGGGAGACCTTACCACTGTGTTGGGACAAATATTACAAGAATATTATATCATGCTGCAAGAGCGGTATCAACAGTATCTTGTCGATTTTGGTTGGTTGTTGAGGATACAGCGTTGTCTATTTCCAAGGCCGATGCGTACTTCTCGATCACGTCGGCTAGAAAGGTTGCGAATACGAATCCGTGATACTGGAATCCCGTTCGCCTTTAGGCTTACGAAGCTCTGCCACAACTTCGGGACGCTTTTCCTTTGGAACCTTTGCAATCGAGGAAATTTCACGGTCGGTTGCCCGGATCTTTCCACTCAGGATTTCTTTCTGCGCTCCGGGTACTGCCTCCTCCGCAGCTTCCACACCTTTTGCAAATTGCTCTGCACGGTAAACATAACTTTCGGATGTTCCATGTTCCGCAGCGACCTTCGACCATGAACCGTGCTTTGTGCGGTCTGGTTCATTTTGAACCAGACCACTTTCAGATGCCAAAGTATACTGATTGCCGTGAAACGATTTGATTTGCTTTTCCGCTTCTGCCTGCTTTCCGATCAGGAACTTTTTCTGTTCTGGGGTCAGGTTTCGCCGCCCAAGCTGATTTTTACAGATCCATACGAGTGCTTCATAACGGCTGGAAAATTCTTTTTCGATGACTTCAAATGGAATAAATGGATATTTCCGAAGAATTTGATAGCGTGTATGTCCATCCACAATATAGCTGTTCCACGTGATGATCGGATTCAGTGCACGTTCTTCTTTTAGGATGTTCATTTCCAGTTGGTGGGTTTCCTCAAACGACGGAGGGTTGATTTGATTCTGGAACTCCGGATCGATTTTAAGCTGGCTTAGTTTTGTCATAGGCAAACCATCCTTTCTGAAATGAAATAGAATATCGTTGTTCTTACGCCGTTATCCCCGCATGGATTTCCTGCCCCCTTCCGGCGGCGTCTTCCAGCTCGCTCTTGTGAGATCATCGCCGGGTATTCCATGCGGACGGTCATTTGGTTCTCAAGGTTCAATGAAGGCTTGTAGAAAGCCTATCACAATCAAATAAGTATTTTTAGGACGTATCAGGTCCGGTTTTGAGGGAGAAAACCGGACTTGGGAGGTCCGGTTCTTGTGAACGGCTCTGGATAGAGCATACCATAAAATTGCTCGATTTTTTAGGAGGTGATACTTCCGCTTTTTGCCTTCAAAACCGGAAGTAATAGTTCCGGTTTTGTGCAATATTGAATGAATCAACGACGATTTTTCGGAAACGATTTTTTCTACAAGAAATTTGCTTATTCAGCGTCTGTTAAGATACGCAGTCGGCACAGTTTATGTGCTGAATATCGGGTTTTGGCGAAGCTCAACAATCGTTTTTGAAGTCGGATTTGTAAAATCAGATTCAAAAATCGTGAGTTGGTACCAACTCGCGCTGCTTGCTGCGACTGCAAATGCAAAAACTTTCCGAGCAGAAAAATAACCGCCCGCTTCAAGTTGAACTTGAAAACGGACGGTCTGATTTGCAAAATGATTTTCAAATTTGACAAGCACGTTGAGAGGCTTCATAGTACCCGCAAGCAAGGCAGACGTATATATCCGCTTCTTTTGCGTTGCAAAAATACTTGTTGGGAAATCCCAAACCCTTGAACTGCGTCCGATGGATGCAGGATTAGCGTCTCCAAATGAGAAAGTTTATGGATCTAACACATTGTCAGCCATTGGTAAACAACTTTTTCCAGTCAAAAAAGAAAATAGCGATGATTAAAGATGAACATTGCAGAAAAATGTGATACAATAGAAAATGAAAATCCAAACAACAGGAGGAATCCCCTCGTGGCCAACAACGTGAACGTCAAAAAACTGGAAGCTGACCTGTGGGAGTCGGCAGATCTGCTGCGTGCAGGCTCTAAACTCACCTCGAACCAATACTGTATGCCGGTACTGGGACTGATTTTTCTGCGGTATGCGTACAGCCGCTTCAAACTGGTAGAGCAGGAGATCCTGAAAGACCGTCCTATGCGCGGTGGCCGGGTGCTGCCGGTGGAACAAAGCGACTTTGCCGAGAAGAGTGCACTGTTTCTGCCCAAGGAGGCGCAGTACAATTACTTAGTCAATTTGCCCGCCAACATCCCGGAGCAGGGGCTGACCGGTATCGAGGGCAATCCTCTGAACAGTCTGGGCGAAGTGGTGAACAACGCCATGGAACTGGTGGAGCAGCAGAGCGAGCAGCTGCAGGGCGTTCTGCCGAAGGACTACACCATCTTCTCGGATGAACTGCTGGGGGAACTGCTGCGAATCTTCAACAATGATGCGTTGGACGATGTGGGCGGCGATGTGATCGGCCGTATCTACGAATACTTTTTGAATAAGTTTGCCAAGAATGTGGCACAGGATGACGGCGTGTTCTTTACGCCGAAATCACTGGTGAAGATGATTGTCAATGTGCTGGAGCCTGCCCACGGCGTTCTGTTGGACCCGGCTTGCGGCAGCGGCGGTATGTTTGTGCAGACCGGCGACTTTGTAAACCATGCGGGCATGATCGCCAACAACACCATGACCTTCTACGGACAGGAAAAGGTGGAGTACAATGCCAAGCTCTGCCTGATGAATATGGCCGTGCATGGTCTGACCGGCGTGATCAAGTCCGGCGATGAAGCCAATACCTTCTATCACGATGCCCACAACCTGAACGGCTGCTGCGACTATGTGATGGCAAATCCGCCGTTTAACGTGGATAAGGTCAAGTCGGAGTCGGCGCAGAGTGCCGGGCGGTTGCCCTTCGGCCTGCCCGGCGTGAACAAGGCCAAGGAAATCGGCAACGCAAATTATCTGTGGGTGTCCTATTTCTACTCCTACCTGAACGAGCATGGCCGTGCGGGTTTTGTGATGGCGTCCTCGGCTACCGACAGTCAGGGCAAAGACAAGGACATCCGTGAAAAGCTCATCCAGACCGGCCATGTGGACGTGATGATGAGCGTGGGCAACAATTTCTTCTACACCAAAAGCCTGCCCTGTTCGCTGTGGTTTTTGGATAAGGGCAAGCCGGAGCATCTGCTGGACACCGTATTGTTCATCGACGCCCGCAACTATTATACCGTGGTGGACCGCACCCAGAACGAGTGGAGCGACTGGCAGCTGAAGAACCTCGACGCCATTGTCTGGCTCTATCGCGGCGAGGTGGACAAGTACAAGGGGCTTTTGGCGGAGTATCACGCAGAACTGGCGGACGACCGCCCCTTTGCAGAGATTCAGGCCGCACTGGAACAAAACGTGCAGGCCAAGCGGGAAGAAGCCAAAGCCGCTGTGGATGCAGCGCCCCGCAAAGAGCGCAAGACCACGCAGGAAAAGTTCGACAAGGAGCTGGAAGTCCTCAACGAGAAGCTGACCGTTGCCAAGGAGGCCGTCTGGCTCACCGAAAAGTTTGGCGAGGGCGTTTATCAGGACATCCCCGGTTTGTGCAAGGTGGCCAGCCGCGACACCATCCTCAACGCGAAAGGCGCATCCCTGACGCCCGGTGCCTATGTGGGCGTTGCACCCGTGGAGGATGATGGCGTGGATTTTGCCCAGCGGATGAAGGAGATCCACAAGGAACTGCTGGAATTGCAGGCGGAGTCCAACCGCCTGATGGAAACCATCTCGAAGAATCTGGAGGAGATGGGGGTATGAGATATACGATAGGACAACTTGCAGAAATTATAGATGGAGATCGTGGGAAAAACTATCCTAAACAGGACGAATTTTATCCTCAAGGATATTGCTTGTTCTTGAATACTGGAAACGTAACAAAAGAGGGCTTCATCTTTGAAGAAAATCAATTCATTATGAAAGAAAAAGATGAGTCACTAAGAAAGGGTAAGCTGAAAAGGGGAGATATTGTATATACTACCCGCGGAACTGTAGGAAACGCAGGGTATTATAATTCTAGTGTACCTTATGAAAATGTTAGAATAAATTCGGGAATGGTTATTCTACGTTCCAATGGGGAAATTGTAGATGCACGATTTCTGTATCAAATTTTGAAAAGTGAGTACTATCGACCATATTTTAAGCAGTATTGTACAGGAAGTGCACAACCACAATTGCCAATTAAAAACTTTAGCCAGATATATTTGAATGTACCTGATATTAAAACTCAACATCGTATCGCAGATATTCTCTCCGTGTATGATAACCTGATTGAAAACAACCAGAAACAAATCAAATTGCTGGAAGAAGCAGCCCAGCGGCTTTATAAAGAATGGTTTGTGGATTTGCGCTTTCCGGGGCATGAAAACACGAAAATTGTGGATGGCGTGCCGGAGGGGTGGAATGAAAAAACATTGTCTCAGGTTGCAAATGTGATTATGGGTCAAAGTCCAAAGTCTGAGTTTTATAATTCGGAGAAAAAAGGATTGCCATTTCACCAGGGGGTTGGCAGCTATGGTGTGCGGTTCGTGATGGATGATATTTATTCTACATCGTATACTCGAATAGCAGAACCAAACAGTATTCTTTTTAGCGTTCGGGCACCAGTGGGAAGACTGAATATTACTAAGAATAAAGTTGTGATTGGACGAGGTCTTGCGGCAATAAATCAAACGGATGGATGTCAAAGCTATCTGTATTATCTATTGAAAAACAAGTTCTTTAAGGATAATATTGTTGGAAATGGCTCTATCTTTGCGTCTGTTTCGAAAGATGAACTGCTAAACCAGAAATTTTTGATACCGGAACGGAATTTGATGATGCAATTTGAGAAAATAGTGTCACAGATGGATAAACAAATAGAAAATCTGGATTCTAAAAATAAAAGGCTAATAGAAGCACGGGATAGGTTACTGCCAAAATTGATGAGTGGAGAAGTGGAGGTATAATGTATGCCAGAGTGGGTGACGTGGGTATTTGATGGGATTGGCTCGACAATTTTTTCTATAGCTGTAAGTGCTTTGATTGGTGGAGCGGTTGGATATAAGATAGGCGTACATAAAAATGTTAAACAGAAACAGATTGGCGGAAACAGTACCAAGCAGCGACAGGAGTTTACATTGGAAAACGAAGATGTTTCTGAAGATGGTGGAAAAATAAAAAACAATTTCCAGCAGAGCCAAAAAGCTGGCGATAATGCAGAACAGGTACAGATTGGAGGGATAAAACGTGGACGTTAACAAACAGAGCCAACAGGCCGGTGAGGGAAGTCAGCTAGTTCAGGCTGATACAATTGTTATCAATCAGGGTGTTTCAGAAGAAAGAGTTAGAACGATTTTTAATGAAATGGTCCCAAGAGCATTGGAAGAGTATACAAAAGAAGCATCCGCAAAAGCCAATGAGAGAATTACAAACTGGGGAAATTCTGCATTGCCCCGTGTTAATGAAGTTGAGGGGATGCTTGAAGCTTTTGCTGACCCGGCATTTCAGCGGGTTCTTAGAAAAGCTCAACAGTCGGCAGCGGTGACCGATGAAAAAGCCGATTATGATTTGTTAACAGAGTTGCTAGTTTGTCATGTTCAAAAAGGAACAAACAGGAAAAATAGAGCAAGTATTTTAGAAGCAACAGAGGTTGTAGATCAAATAGATAATGATGCACTATGTGCACTTACGGTGGTTCATGCAATCGCATCGTTAATTCCTACAGCAGGACGGTGTAGCGAAGGACTAGATGCATTAGAGAAGATTTTTGAAAAACTGGTTTATTGTGGACTACCGATAGGTAATGATTGGCTTGACCATTTAGATGGTTTGAAGCTGATAAGAATGAACACATGGGGTAGTATGCGGAAATTTTCGGATTATTATGCTCGCCAGTTGAATGGTTATATTTGTGTGGGAATAGAAAAAAATACAAGTGAGTATCATAAAGCACTTGAAATTCTGAACGATGCGAGAATAGCTCCGGAAATATTGATTGACAACGAGCTTCTTGAGAATTATGTGAGATTGGCTATTCATGGAAAATCACAAATTGATTATAAAAGAACGATACATAGAGAAGACTTAATTGCATGGCCGCAAGAGCAACTTGAGGCTATGTGGAAAGTATGGGAACTGTACAGTTCGGATGAAACTAAATTGGAAACAGTAAAAGAAAACTTTATCAAATTGTGGGATAGACATCCAGTATTGCATACAGTGAGAGACTGGTGGGAACACATACCGGGGACTCTGGATATAACAAGAACAGGAAAAATTATTGCCCATACAAATGTAAAACGATGTGATCCGACAATACCGGATTTGGAGTTATAACAAAAATAAGTGAGGAGATCCTATGAGCCGCGAATACTCCGAAAATGTCCTTGTCCAGAACAGTGCAGGCAATCTGCTGCAAAACGTTCTGGGCTGGGAGGTCGTGCTGGCTTACAACTCCGAAAAGCTGGGGCCAGACGGGACGTTAGGCCGCACCAGCTATGGGGAAGTGCTGCTGACCCGGTATTTTCGGCAGGCGCTTTTGCGCTTGAACCCGTGGCTCACCCCGAACCAGCTGGATGAGGTGCAGAAGAAATTCACGGCGCACGTTTCCACTGCATCCCTGATGCAGATCAATGAGGAAAAGTATTTTCTGCTGCGGGATGGCATCCCGGTGACGGTCAAGCGGCCGGATGGCCGCACCGAAATCCGAAGCGCGGCGGTGATCGACTTCAAAAACCCGGAAAACAATCATTTCCTCGCCGTAAAAGAAATGAAGATCCACTCGCAGCTGTACCGCCGCCGTACAGACATTGTGGGCTTTGTCAATGGCATTCCACTGCTGTTTATCGAGCTGAAAAAGCCCACCGTGGATGTGCAGAACGCCTACATAGACAATTATCGGGATTACCTCGATACCATTCCGCAGTTGTTCTACTATAATGCCTTTCTCATGCTGTCCAATGGATTGGAAGCCAAGGTGGGTACGCTTGGCAGCAAGTACGAGTTTTTCCACGAGTGGAAGCGTCTGAAGGAAAGCGATGCAGGCAGCGTGGAACTGGAAACCATGCTGCGGGGCATCTGCGAGAAAAAGACCTTCCTCGATCTGCTGGAAAACTTCATCCTTTACGACCATTCCGGTGGGCACACCACCAAGATTCTGGCCCGCAACCACCAGTATCTCGGCGTCAACGAGGCCGTCAGTGCTTACGAGAACCGCAAGCTGAAAGACGGCAGGCTGGGTGTGTTCTGGCACACGCAGGGGTCAGGCAAAAGCTACTCCATGGTCTTTCTGGCGCAGAAGATCCGGCGCAAGTTTGCAGGCTCGCCCACCATTGTGGTACTGACCGACCGTGACGAGCTGAACCGGCAGATCAGCGATACCTTTGAAAACTGCGGTCTGCTAGGCAAAACCAAGGCTTCGCAATTTATTGCATCCAGCGGTACAGACCTTGTAAAAAAGCTGCAGGGCAACCCCAGCTTTGTGTTTACCCTGATCCAGAAGTTCAACCTGCCCAAGGAGCCGCCCATCTACCCGGATCACGACATTCTGATTTTGTCGGATGAAGCCCATCGCAGCCAGTACGGCATTTTTGCAGACAACATGATGCACCTGTTGCCCACGGCGTCCCGCATCGGCTTTACCGGTACGCCGCTTCTGGCGGATGATCATATCACGGAACGCACCTTTGGCGGATACCTGTCGGTGTATGACTTCAAGCGGGCGGTGGAGGACGGCGCAACGGTGCCGCTGTATTATGAGAACCGTGCGGATAAGATCGCCCAGTTGGACAAGCCGGAGATCACCGGGCGGATTTTGGATGCCATTGAAGCTGCCGACCTTGATCCCTCGCAGGAGGAAAAGCTGGAACGCGAGTTTGCCAAGGAGATCCATATTCTCACCGCAGATGAACGGCTGCGTTCCATTGCAAAGGACTTTGTGGAGCATTACTCTGACCTTTGGACCAGCGGCAAGGCGATGTTTGTCTGCCTGAATAAGGTCACCTGTGTGCGGATGTACAACTATGTGCAGGAATGCTGGCGGGCAAAGATTAGGGAACTGGAAGCCCGGCAGGGCACAGTGACCCAGCAGGAAGCACAGGAGCTTGCCCGTAAACTGGCATGGATGAAAGAAACCGAAATGGCAGTGGTGATCAGTCAGGAGCAGAACGAGGTGCAGACCTTCAAAAAGTGGGGGCTGGATATTCTGCCGCACCGTGCCAAAATGGAAAAGCGGGAACTGGACAAAGAGTTCAAGGACAGCAAGAATCCGTTCCGGGTGGTGTTCGTCTGTGCCATGTGGCTGACGGGTTTTGATGTGAAGTGCCTGTCCTGTCTGTATCTGGACAAGCCGTTGAAAGCCCACACCCTGATGCAGACTATTGCTCGTGCAAACCGTGTTTCGGAGGGCAAGAGCAACGGCCTGATCGTGGACTATATTGGTATCGTAAAGGCGCTGCGCAAGGCTCTGGCAGATTATACGGTCAGCAAGAACAGCCCGGCGAGCATTGACCCAACGGTGGATAAAACGGAGCTGATTCAGCGCATCCGCACGGTCATCGGAAAAACGGACGGCTTTCTGGCAGAACACGGGTTCCGGCTGCAGGAATTGGTGGACGCACAGGACTTTGAAAAGATGAGCCTTGTACAGGATGCAGTCAACGCGATGTGCGAGACGTTGGAAACCAAGAAAACCTTCCAGACCTATGCGTCTGAACTGGCGCGGCTGTTCCGCTACGCAGACCGTGATGATGTGGACGATACCGTGCGTGCCCGGAAAAACGCAATTCTCGCCATTTACGAGGGCTTGCAGCAGAAGCGGAAACACGCGGACAATACCGACCTGATGGTGCAGATCAACGGCATCGTCAACGAGTACATCCATGTGGAAAAGCCGGATCAGGAGGCTGTACCTTCCCGGCAGTTTGACATCAGCAAAATTGACTTTGACCTGTTGAGCCGGGAGTTCGCCCACACCCGACGGAAGAACCTTTTGCTGCGCGATCTGGATGAACTGGTAAACCAGCAGCTGGCGAAAATGCTGTTTGCAAACCCGCAGCGCATTGATTATTATGACCGCTATCAGGAGATCATAGATGCCTATAATGCAGAGCAGAACCGGGCAACCATTGAGAAAACCTTCATGGATCTGATGGAGCTTGCAAGTTCACTGGACACGGAGCAGCAGCGCTATGTGCGTGAGGGCTTTTCCAGCGATGAGGAACTTTCAGTGTACGATTTGCTGTTTTCGGAAAACCTCACGAAGCAGGAAATTGAAACGATCAAGAAGGTGTCTGTGGACTTGTTGACAAAAATCAAACAGCAGATTGCCAAACTCGACCATTGGACGGACAAGCAGGAAACTAAGGCGATTGTGGATAACCTGATTCGCAATACCCTTTGGCAAGAACTTCCCAATAGCTATGATGTAAGTGATATCCAGACCTACCAGAAGAAAATCTACGAGTATGTATATATGCGCTACCCGGAAGTAGCATAACGCAAAAATCACCCCAGAGAGAACGCACAAGAGGCTATTCTCTCTGGGGTGATTGCGTATCAAATCATCTGAAAATGCTTTAATGCTTCCACAATCGCATCCTCTTTTTCCTTCGGACACTGGGGCTGCTTCGCATTTTCGGACTTCGCCTTATGGTGGTTCTCTCGCTCGATGATGCTGTACTTCTGCTTCACTTGTGCGATATAGAGGTTGGAGACCTTGAGCTGATGATGCTCCCATACATAATCCCGAATCTCGTTGTAAGTCGCCTTGCTTTCCGCAGCAGTCACATCCAGTTCATCCATGCTGACGTCCACTTCGATATGCCGCTCGACATTGAGTTTGGTCAAAAGGAGGACCGCTTCCACATGTGTCGTCGCTAGAATCGGAACACATGGATTCAGCCTCGTTAGAAGCATGGGAACACAAAACAGCAGGGGAGTGGTTCTCCTTGCTATTCTTGCGAAGCGGCTTGAAATTCTTGCCGTCCACACTGTTTTTGAACCCGGTCTTGTAAACAAAGACAATCATGTAGGGGTCTTTGTTCCCATTACTATCATAACCGCCCACGATTACTTTTTCAACTATACTTTCAAAAATATGTCGGTCAAAGGTGTCCAGAACCTCATTCTGTTCAAGGGTCTGCCGAAACGTGGCAACACGCTTGCGCATTGTAGATTCGGTTTCGGCTGCATCTTGCAGGCTTTCACACTCTTTCTGCAACTGCTCAATCTGGCTAGACAGGTCCAAATACTTTCGGTCGTAGGTCTCCTTGTCGATGGTATCTTCAAGACGCATATCAACCAGCTTGTTTTTCTTGACTTCCAGAGCGTGAATATCTCTTTCGGCTTTCGCAAGACGCTTGCCCGCGTTGCTTTCAGAAAGAGTTTCTTCTGTCCGTTTCATAAACTCGTCCAGAACATCCTTGTTATTCTGGCACAAGAGGCGATAAGATTCTACAAAAGCCCGCTCAATCGTTCTTTCGTCAACGCCCTTGCTCTCCGGGCAGAACTTTTTTCCTTTTTTGGTGGAAACAACACATTGCCAGATAGCTTTATTATACTGTGAACTGCTATGCCAACTCCTCCTTGTCAGGGTGCCACCACAGAAACCACATTCTATCATGCAGCTAAAAGCGTATTTCCGACTGAACTTTTCACGTTTGCCGTCCACGTTAAGGCTGCGGGGCTTTGCACGCCGCCGCAAAATTTCCTGTGCGGCTTCAAAGACTTCTTCCGAAATAATGGGCTCGTGGTGCTCACGAATATAAAATTGATCTTCCTCGCCGAAGTTGTACAGACGCCGTTTTGAAATAGGGTCAACGGTAAATGTCTTTCCTAACAAAATGTCGCCTTTGTATTTTTCGTTTTTGATAATGCCGATTACGGTACTGTCTGCCCATTTGGGACTGCGGTGCTTCAAAGCCTGCCGCTGCGTATTCCTCTACGGTCATTCCGGCAGCAGCCGCTTCCTGCGCGATCTCGGCCTGCACCTGTGCCTTGTAATCCTGCAAGCTCTGGTCAAAGTCAGCCAGCTTGGGCGGTTCCGGCAAGTTATACTGGCCTTGGTTAAGCAGCGGGCGGCAGTCCTGCACATAGGCCACAACAGTGTTGTAATAGGCAGCCTGTTCCGGCGAAATATTCTGTCCCTCCCGCAAAGCGGCGGTGGCTGCCTGCTCCATGGCCGAAAGATTGCAATGTTGTTTGAGGTACGGGATAAACTCGGTCAGCACCATTTCACGCTCTGCCTTGTCCTGCTCCCATGCTTCCGGGCCTTTGTTATGCAGAACAAAATTCTTCCAATTTTCATCTTTAGTGTAGTATTCGTGGTAGTTCTGGATATATTGAACCAAAGAGCCCTCTCCGTCACCAAAATCCTGCCGCCCCTCGTAGTTATCCGGCTGGCCGTTCATAGTAAAGTCAATGCGGAAGGCTGTTTTGTCATACCAGCCGCCCGTGTAGCCGTCCTTTTCCCGGTCCGTGTGCTGGGCGGTGTCCAGTTCTTCAAAGACGCGGTTTGCCACGGACAGCGGCATGGTTTCGCCGTCCTGCAGCTTGTCGCTTTCACTCCACAGAATCGTGACTGTAGGTTCTGCGGCGGGGTCTGGAATTTTAACGGGTGCAGGAATTTCGTTGGCCTTTTCCGCCGCCTCTTGGAACGCCGCCAGCTTATCGCCCAACAGAACTTCCGTCACGGCGGCAGTCTGCCCCAGCAGATTAAGTGCTTCCTGTCCGGCATCCGGCAGAGTCAGACCGGGTGCGTCCAGCTGTCCACCGTCCAGAGCCTTGTTGTCTGGGCCGTACAGAGTGTAGTCATAGCCGGAATCGCAAGTCTGGATGAACAGGGTGTTGCCACTGTCCAGCACAAATGCAGTCTCCTGTGCAGCAGAAAGGTCTGCTTCCCGCTGCTGGCGCAGCTCTGCCAGATGTTCGTCCAGTGCAGAGATCAGCTCATGGGCTGTGCTGCGGATAACTTCCAGAGAGGCTTTCAGTTCGGCCAGTTCCCGGCCAGAACTCCACCCGGCCACATAGCCAAAGGAATACTCGGATGTGTCCAGCCCGTAGTACTGGCAAACAGCATAGGCCACACTTTCGGCCTGTACCTCGCGGGTGCGGCTGTCCGGGCGGTTAGTCTGTTCTGGGTCGTTCGGGTCGATGGCGTGCAGCTTTGCATGGGCAATCTCATGGATGGCTGTCTTGGTGGTTTGCAGCTGGCTCATGCCCTCCTGAATTGCAATGCGGTTGTCGAGCAGATGAAAGTAGCCGTGCGCCCCGCCCTCGATGTCCTCAAACCCGATGGGCACCGGGGATGCCTGTTCCAACGCCTTGAAAAAATCTTGGTAGTCCTGCACACTGCCGGACAGTTCATTCACGGCAATGGTCGGCAGCGGTTCGCCCTCGGTCTGGCTGACATCGAACACGGACACCACCTTGAAGGCCGGAATCTGCACCGTCTTTTCTTCGGTTAGCGGCTTGCCGTCCTTGCCCAGAATCGGCTTGCCCTGTTCGTCTAGTTTTTCAATCTTCTGCTTGACCTTGTAGGGCGCAGGAGCAAGGATTTTGATACCCTTTTCACCTTTCTTCACGGTGCGGTGGAATGTGTCTTTCCACTTGTTGAAACCCGCCACCAGCTGTCCGCCCTGCATGGCGATCAGCAATGTGTTGTTGAAGCTGTAATTGTGGAATTTCGCCATCGTGGTGAGGTAGGCTTTGTAGCGGTCGCTGTCGAACAGCTGTTGGATGCCCGTTTCTAACCGGTCCGTGATTTCTTTCATGCGCTCTGCGCTGTCCTTGCCGTTCAGGATAATGGGAATAACTTTCTGCGGTTCCGTTTCAGGCTGAACAGGCGGCGGGATATTGGCTGCATCCCGCATGACTTCCGGCGCAGGAAAAGACAGTACCCGGTATTCCTCTGGCACAGGCTGGCCCTCGTGGACTTTCTGCCACGCATCCCCGCTTTTAACAAGGTAGCCATACTCGGTAAATACGCCCTGCTCCTGCTGGGCCACATAACGGCCAAACTGCGCCGTGTCGATGCCACCTTTCCATTCTTCCGGCATATCCACCATGCCGGAACGGTTCAGATAGTAGTCACCCAGCTGGGCAGGCCCGCGTACATCCGGCAGATGCACATAATAGTCCACGTTTTCGGGAAAGTCGGTGATTCTCCCAATGCTGGAAAACTCACTCTGCGGGGTTTGCAGGGCGGCGTTCAACTCTGCGCGTTCCCCGGCAGAAAGCGTTTCCAGCCGTGCGGCAAGAAAGTTCAGCTCGTCCACATTGGATGCCAGCACCATGTTGTAGGGAATCGCAATACGTTTTTCTTCCTCAGCAAAGTAGCCGGAAATGAAAAGGCCCTGCGGATTATCGGACGAAATGCCGATTTGCCGCAGGGCCGCTTGTACCTGTTCGGTTGTAGTGGGCAGGTCCAGCCAGATGCCATCCCTGCCTTGCTGCTGCCGATTTTGCAGCTGGATGGAAAATAGTTCGCTCATTATCGCACGCTCCTTTCAAAGAACTGTCCCTATCCTACGGATAGAGAGAGCCGGTTATGGCAAAATGAATGCTTCACCTTACCATAACCGGCCCTCGTAATTTTATTATGAACTTATCCGAAATCTGTTAAAGGGACATATAAATATACCCATACGACTTTTCGAGTCGTTCAGGTGGAATTGTGATATTGGAATTTGTAAGAATTTCGCCAAATTCTTTTAGACCTGCTGTTACTTGATCTGAAAGAAAATTTAGATAACTTTCGATTGTTGTGAACTCCGACCCCTTATACCAAAAATCTGTTAGAGAATCATTTTCTTTCAAATCTTTTCTAGTAATTTCCCAACAGGTAGTACGCAAAGGCCTGTATTTATCACAAGCCTTTAGATAGCGTCCGACATCTTCATCTTTTAAGTCATCAAATGGAAAATGAAGAGGGCTGGTATATTCAGACAATGGAACAGATTCCTTTTTGAGCTGCTTTAATCGCGTTAATGTCCATTTGTCGGCAATTATATCTGTAAATTCATTCCACGTCATCAAGCGTACATTTGAAAGATTTGCAGCCTCAATCGCGCCGGATTGGAAGCCGGCTTGTGAAATCAAAAGACCCAATGATGCACCAGAATCTTGTACAACCGTTCTGAATGCGTGCACTTTTTCTTTTGGAACTGAAGAATTCCAGAATTTACATTCACACACAATTCTTTTAACTAGTTCGTCAGGAGATTCGACCAAAACGTCAACTTCCACTTTGCCACGAACGGTATCAATTGTACAAGGGCTAACTGCTCGATATCCCGATTGATTTAGAAGCAACGCAACATCATCCTGTAGCTCTTTCCAAGTAGCTGGACATCTATCTGTGAATTTCATTACGGCATCCCCCTGCAAAGTTCCGTTAGTTAAGTTTATTCTATCACATTATAGAATCTGTCGCAATTCGGTAATTGACGTACTTGCCTCCCGTATCTGCCAGAAGCACCGTTGCATCATAGGTTTTTCCTGTTTTCTCGGAGTAGAGACCCTTTATTTTTGCCTTGCCGTTTTTGAGCAGAGCGGCGGCGATCTTTGGGGTGAACGCCTTTTTCCGCTGCTCAAAGAAGCGGTCGTTCTTCCACATCACGAACTGACAGCCACGGTTCCCGCAATAAAAATTCTTTTTGCCCTCATAGACGTTTTCACCGCACCGGGGACACTTACCGATGATAACCCGTTCCGACTGGAACAGATTTTGTTTGTCTGCACTGATGCAGGAATAGGTCTTGACCAACTGGCGCACCTGCGCTTCAATTTCGGCCATGAACTCGTCCGGGTCTGCGCTGCCTTTGGCAATCTCGGTCAGACGGTTTTCCCATTCAGCAGTCAGAGCGGGAGAGGTCAGGCTTTCCGGCAGAACCACCGCCAGATTGATGCCGTCCTTGGTGGGGACAAGCTGTTTGCCCTTGCGCTGTACAAAGCCCATTTGCACCAGCTTTTCCAGAATCGCCGCACGGGTGGCCGGAGTACCCAGCCCCTTGCGTTCCGCTTGGCCCAGGCCACCCTCTCTTGCTCCTGCGGAGCAATTCACCTTGTCCTCCGGCATATCTTCGGCCCCGGCCCGCTCCATTGCTGACAGGAGCGTATCTTCGGTGTAGGCTTTCGGCGGGGATGTGAAGTGTTCCGATACGGTAGAAGTTACGCGGAAACTCTGCCCCTCGGCCAGTTCTGGCAGGGTGTTCAGGCTTTCCGCTTCTTCTTCGCCGTCTGCTTTCATGGTGGAGTGGAACCGTTGGTCGATTTCTTTCCAGCCGGGGACAAGCACGGTCTTTCCCTTGGCGGTGAACTCATTTCCTGCACAGGAAAATACCGCAGTCACGGTTTCGTACTCATGGGGCGCGGCTATCGCGCAGAGCAGTTTGGCGCAGACAAGACTCATCAGCTTGCATTCACTCTCGGCAAGACCAGTGAAACCCTGCTTTACAAATTCGGACGTGGGGATGATGGCGTGGTGGTCCGATACCTTTTTGCTGTTCAGAATCCGGCCCACTTCCGGGGTCAAGTCAAGCCCTTGGGCAAAGGGCAGCAGGCCCAGCAGATCAGACACAAGATGTTGTGCTGTCTGGCCCATATCCTCGGTCAGATATTGGCTGTCGGTGCGGGGATAGGTCAGCAGTTTCTTTTCATAAAGCTGCTGGGCATAGTCAAGGGTCTGCTTTGCCGTGAAGCCGAACAGGCGGTTTGCCTCCCGCTGCAAGGTAGTCAGGTCATAAAGTTTGGGCGGCTGTTCCGCCTTTTTCTCTCGCCGAATGGACGTGCAGACTGCATTTGCACCTGTGCATTTTTCTTTGAGAGAATTTGCGGTTTCTGCATCCGCAATGCGTCCGCTGTCCGCTTTCAGGCTGCCGGACTGGATGCCGACCGTATAATACTTTTCTTTCTGGAAGCGCAGGATTTTTGCATCCCGGTCCACCAGCATTTTCAGTGTCGGGGTCTGCACCCGGCCTACCGTCAGGGTTTTGTGATACAGCACCGAAAACAGTCGCGTTGCATTGATACCCACCAGCCAATCCGCCTTTGCACGGCAGAGGGCCGATTGATACAGAGCATCATAATCCGAATCCGGGCACAGGTTTGCAAAGCCCTCCCGGATGGCGGCATCCTCCATGCTGGAAATCCAGAGCCGCTTTACGGGTTTCGTGCAGCCGGCCATTTGGTAGACAAAGCGGAAGATCAGTTCTCCCTCCCGGCCTGCGTCGGTTGCGGCAGTCACACTGTCCACATCCGGGCGGTTGAGCAGGGCACGCAGAACTTCAAACTGCTGTTTCTTCTCGTCCGGGACAATGAACTGCCACGGCTGGGGCAGGATGGGCAAATCCTCATACCGCCACTTACAGTATTTTTCATCGTACTGGTCCGCCTCGGCAAAGGATACCAGATGCCCGATGCACCAGCTGACCAAATAACCACCGCCCTGCCAATAGCCGGTTTGCTTTTCAGTGGCCCCGATCACGGCGGCAATGCTGCGGGCCACACTGGGCTTCTCAGTAATTACCAGTTTCATATTAAACTCCCTGTGTTGTGTGTTTATGCTTTTTGTGGTATTATTTAACGAAAAGAGGTGATAATATGTCGATGCTCGACACTTACAGAAACAATCTTCTCAGAAAAAGAGAAGAAGCTGCCAAACTTAATCAGGATTTGGCAAAGGAACAAGCTAAAATTGCGCCGCTGCAGCAAAAAATCATTTCCGCTAATGCTGCAATCGGGCGTACAAAAAGTGCAAGTACAATAAAGTCTAAGCTGAATGAAATTGAGCGGGCCAACAAAGCCATTGCAGACACTCAAAAAAAGGTTGGCGACATCCAGAAAAAACTTGCACAGAAAGAAAAGGAAATTGCCGCAGCAGAAAAGACCTATCATAATGAAGAAACAAAAGTGAATAAAAAAGCTGCTGACGCTGAGAAAAAGCGTATTCAGGAGGCCAGTCGGCAGTCTGCAGCTTTAGAGCAGGCTATTCATCGTCAAGAACAGCTTCAATTCCAAATGAGGCAAGAAATTGACGAAATGAAAGCGCTGCCCGAAAAAATCACAGTTCTTTTCTTGGCGGCCAATCCTAAAAGTACGCCTCAGTTAAATTTAGACGAAGAAGCCCGTGCCATTCGTGAAAAAATCCGTCTTTCAGAATATCGAGATTCTGTTCAGTTTGAAAGTCGCTGGGCAGTTCGCGCAGGTGATATTTTACAAGCGATTAACGAAACAAATCCAACGATTGTACATTTTAGTGGACATGGCACTGATTTGGGTGAACTAGTGCTGCTCAATCCAGATGGAACAGAAAAATTTGTTTCAGCTGAAGCAATCACAGCGGCGATGGCAACCGCTTCCGATACTATTAGATTGGTTGTCTTTAATGCGTGTTTCTCGGAAGCACAAGCTGAAAGTGTTGTAAACCATATTGAGGCAGCAGTCGGCATGTCGGATTCCATAGCTGATGAAACCGCCTGTGTTTTTGCTGCACAGCTGTACTCGTCTATCGGATTTGGACGTTCACTCCAAACCGCCTTTAATCAGGCAAAAGCAGCTTTATTGCTTGAAAATGTACCTGATGAAAATGTCCCTACTCTTTACACACGGGATAATGTGAACGCTAACGAGATGTATTTAGTTCAATCTTAAATAAGCAACACCCGGTTCGTAGTTAAAATCGAACCGGGTGTCATTTTGCTTAAATTTCGCTTTCCTGTCCATCCTCCGAATGAATCTCGATTTCAGCAGGTTCCTCGTCTGCATCTTCGTCCTCGCCAAAATCGTATTCGTCCAGATCATCGTGCCCGGTGGTATCGGCCTTGGGCTTGCGGAACTTGAAATAGTAGAGTGCTGCGCCGCCGCCAGCCAGAGCCAGCACCAGCAGGATCATCAGACTGCCCATGTTGGACTTGGGCTTTTCCTGCGGCGTTTCGGTGTCAGTTTTCATAGCTTCTGGGGCCGTGCAGTTGCGCAGGCTCTTTTCACACAAGACTTCAAGTAGTTCTGCCCGGTGCTGCGCCACTCGCTGCTGCCCATGGTCGCCAGCGGGATAGGCCCCAGTGCGGTCACAACGTAAATCTCGATCATGCGGCCGTAGGTCACAAGGAAAATACAGATAGACAGGATGTTCATGGTCAGGCCCACCACAAGGGTCTGGAACCACAGGCTGAGCAGACTGCCAATGGTCATGCTTTCCAGCTGAAATTCCAGTCCGGGTATCAGGCGGTCAAAGTGGATGGATGTTTCACCGATGATAACGCCGGAACTTTGGTTAACAACGCTCTGGGTGGCATCGAACACACCCATAACGATATTCCATGTGTTGCTGACAATGAGGATGGCAAAAGCAGACTTGAAAATCCAGCGGAAGAACATGGAGGTGTCAAAGTCGTGCATATTGTTCTTTTCGGTAATCATCTGGATAAGCTCATGGCACATCACAAGGGCAAGGATGGCCGCTGCAATGGGCAGCACCACCGTTTCGGACAGACTGCGCAGCATATTGAAAATGCCGCTGTTCCATGCCTGCGGGGTAGAGCCGACGTCCGAAGCGATTTCGCCCACTTTGGCGTTCACGTTATCGAACAGGCCGGAGAGATTGCCCGTGATGCCATCTATCAAAATGCCTTTTATCCATTTCTCGATGATCTCACTAATCAAGCAAAGATACCTCCTTTCCCGCGCCCTCCCATGTGAGCGGGAGAGCGCGGCGTAGGATTTTAAGTGTCAGTCGTTCGGAAAATTGTGGGCAGCGATGCAGGACTTAGCCCAGCAGCCCGGACAGCAGCGGGACAAGGGTCACGCCGATCAGGGCAACGCCGCCGCCCGCGACCAGCTGCTTCACGCCCTGGCTCTTTACCGATGTGCGATAAAGAAGTAATAGAAGTGTAAAAAATTTTGCCGTTCCTATCCGGC
>OHPW01000787.1_pt1 | contig 21446 bp, 18 predicted proteins | sample 1577771 | NCBI WGS metagenome assembly OHPW01 (sample SAMEA3879608, study PRJEB24766) | human gut metagenome | biome: human-associated habitat; feature: feces | place: USA | collected 1985/1987
CAGCAAAAATGAAGCTGCCGCTTCACGATTTATTAATCGTTAAAGCGACAGCCCCTTTTTTGTGTTGTAATCGTCTTTGTATTGTAATCATTTTTATGCTGTAAGCGTTTTTTGCAGTAATTATTTTTATAGTGTAAGCGTTGTCATGCATGCTCTATAGTCTCACCGGATTAAGCTCATGCGTATGCGTCTTGTCGCGTCCCTTCTTTCCCTTGGTGTCTGCAGCGCTTATTTTTGTATCTGCAGGCATGTCCGCGTTCCTTTTCCTTGAAAAAAGTCCCTTTCTGCGCAGATTTCCGCGTATGGCAGCATCCAGCTTTTTATATCTCTCCTCCTGCGCAATATCCTGTTCGCGCATCAGATAGTTCATTTCCTTTAATATCCGCTCCTGCACCTCAGTGGATATCTGCTGACTCAGCTCCTCATTGTTCAGTGCTATGGCTCTCCCCACGATATTACTCATCAGCTCGCGAAACTCATCCATACGCTCATCTGCCGTGCGGCTTCGATATGTATGATTGTATCCCGGCAGTTCATCATGATATGCCGGATTATACCCTGACATCTCCTGTTTCACCGTCTGATTTGTGATATTCGTGTAATTTACAGGCTGCACTGATTTTTCCATAGCCGCAGAATTCGGTGGATTTAATGGCTCACCTGGTGCATCCGAATGAAGCATATCACGGATTGCGCGAAGCTGATACCCCTTCTCCTTAAGCTCCTTTATCCTCAAAAACTGTTTTATATTGTCTCTCGTATAGTATCTGTGACCAAGTTCATTTCTAGGCACATCAAGTCCCAGCTCATCCTCCCAGTAACGCAACACATGAGTCTCCACATCCACGGCAGCTGCCGCATCGGAAATCATGTAACGTACTTTCTCCAAATTGAAGTCCTCCTGTCTGAAATTATATTTTATTCGCTATACGCTTTTGGCACATCGAAAAGAACCAGCACTGCGAAAAAAGTTATATCGCTGTACTGGTTCAATTATAGCCTTGATAGAACTCTCATTCAATTGGTTTCGGTCGCAAATTTCGACATATAACTCTCTGTCTTAAGCTATCCAAACAGCTCCTTGAGAGCCTGTGCATTCTGTGCATCCGCAGATTTCCTGTTCTCCTGCTGTATCTGCGTATAAACCTCCTTGCGGTAAATCGGCACCTCCTTCGGTGCACTTACACCGAGCTTAATCTGGTCACCTCTGATTTCCAGAATAGTAATCTCGATGTCATTATTAATCACCAGAGATTCACCCTTTTTTCTTGTAAGAGCCAGCATACTATTCACCCGCCCTTTCTTTTTTCCCTTTTATGATGTCATAAATCGGGAAGTGCACCTTGTAGTCATCCTCAACTATAAGCTGTGCAGCTTTGTTGCTGTCGGTATTGACCACAATAGGAGCCTTTAAATTGCAGGCAATCTTTGTGATGTCGCTAGGCACATTTACAGTGACGATCACATACATATTCTCCTCATTCAGATCTCCAAGAGGTGCAAGAAGCTCCTCGTTGACCGTCGGCTTGTAGTCCGGCATGATGATATCCGGTGTCATGACAGGAAATGCAATGTCTCCATCATCCATCGATTGAAGCCACATGATAGACTTCTTATCATTCTCCTTCTCCGAATTGTATATCAGAGTGTAGTTTTTCAGCTCCGAAAAGCCTATCATCCCCTTCTCCATTGTGATGATTTTGTCCTGTGGGATGTCAATTTCCCCAAATATTCTCGTTTTTGCCCTCATGGCTTCCTCCTTTTCGCCCGCTCCGCGAGCGTTATATAATCCGGTAGCTGTGTACCGTTTTTAAAATCCTTACAGATAATCAAGCAATGTCTGTGAGTTTGCCTTTGATGCCGCTGTCAGACTGGACTGATATGCATTGTACATAGCGTAAAAATCAATGATTACATCAGAAATATCCCTATCCTCATTGGTCGATTTAAGCTCCTCTATGGTCGTCTGCTGCTCCTCAACTCTGTTCTTGATGAGAGTGAGGCGGCTCTTTGTGCTTCCCGAATTGGTGAGTGCCAGATTTACCTTATTCAAATGATCATCAAAGCGTGTGATGTACTGGCTGTAGGTCTTTTGCAAATTGTTGTCGGCATAGTCAGCCTCCTGCTCTGCAGCCTCTAAATATGTCTTAAGCTTTGCCTGTGAATCCTTGTCAGAGTACTGCTGTTGCTGCATCATCTTCTTTATCTGTGAGACCTTGTCGTGAGCATTGACAGCATTCTGCACTACATCAATCAACTCATCCACATCGCGCTTGATGCCTGTATCCATGACGTCCTTCGCCTGTGTATTGACAGTGATATCGGTGCTGTTTGCCACTGTGTATTTGATTTCCTGACTTGAAAACTTAAAATCAACTACCTTTGATGGATCGGAGTATATGATATCTCCTGCTGCATCATGAGGTACATTGCCACCTGCATCGAGTGTCACAGCGTTTGTAATATCCTTGCAGTTGTAATAATACTCAGGTCTCGCATCACTGCTGTCAAAGCCTGTCTTTACATATGTGACAGACAGCTTCTTGTCATTATCCTTAATCGAAGCAGCCACATTTTTACCAAAAACAAATTCACCGGTTTCCTGTATATATGCCGTATCATCAGCAGAGAGCTTTGATGGGTCAAAATCAGACACACTCTTGTATACAGTATAATCTGTGCCCTGTGTCAGCTCTTTTCCATCGATAGAAAGCTTCACATCATCTGTCGTATTACCGTAGCCCAGACGGATTCTCTGGAAGCTGTGCTCTGTGACATCTGTGGTACAGTCAGGTGTTGCCGCATTTATACTATTTGGAACAGTCACGCCATTTGTATAATACCGCTTCTCTGACAAATCAGCGGCAGAAAACTCCTGTGTTATCTGATATGTGCTCTTTGTGTCCTTCTGGAATGTGAGCTTTGATGATGTGCGGTAGCCCGTAAATACCGTTCTTCCTGCGTAGTCTGCATTGCCCTCTGTATACACCTGCTCTGACAGCGCTGTAAGCTGCTGTAATATAGTGTTTCTGTCATCAGCTGTGAGCGTATCTGTAGAGCCGTTTACACACTGTGTACGGATATCTGTGAGGAGTGATTTCATGTTGCTAAGGGCTGTCTCTGTGACATCCATCCACGAAGAAGCATCCGGGATATTGTTGTCCTTGTACTGGTCAAGATGCGACAGGCTGGTCGACAAGCGAAGCGATCTGATTGCGATAACCGGATCCTCTGATGCCTTGGATATCTTCTTTTGAGTAGTCATCTGAGTATTGTATTTGTCCACCAAAACCTTTGTTGAATTGATATTGGTCTTGGTATTTCCCATTATCATATTGTTGGTGATTCTCATATTATGCCTCCCGCTTCTATGCTACGCCCGTATCGTTTATGAGCTTATCAAGCATCTGGTTCATAACCGATATGATTTTAGATGCCATATTGTATGCATTCTGGAACTTCACGAGGTTTAATGCCTCCTCATCCTCATCCACACCTGATACCGATGTCCTTTGGTTTGCGATAGTCTGCTCCAGATTGCTATAGAGCTTGTTGTAAGTCTCTGCCTTTTCCGTATCCACTGACACATTGGAGATGATTGTCTCAAGGAATGATTCCGCTTTATCGCCTCTGTATACTGTTTTCTCCGACTGCAGCTTCTTTAACTCATCAACTATATCACATGAATCTGTCTTGACATAGTCTGTGGCAGTCGCAAAAAGCGATACATCGTTCATCACGTCCTTGTTTACGGAGAAATTGGCCGCTGTCATCCTGTAATACGTGTTGGAGCTGCTGTTTATTGTGGCAGTCTGTCCATCAGGCAGCTTGCTGTAAGCCCCTGATTCCGAGAAATCATATACCTTGGCTGTGTTTGTGATTGCTTCAAAAAATGTAGGTGGTGTATCCCCATTCAGATTCTGTCCTTTGCTCTCTATCTGATTGAACATCTCTGAAAAATTTCTGACAAACTCGTTGAGCTGTGTCATATAGTAAGGGATTCCCCTCGCATTTATTGCAGAGCCCGCATTTAAAAAATATCCCTCTGCCACAGTCTTTTCAGGGTCTGCTATGGCCTTGTCCTTGCTCAGATTAAATGTTACAGACTTGATATTGCCCTGTGCCTCCCAGCTGTCATAGCTGTAGCTGATATTATTTACAGTGATTTTGCCGTCCTTGTCAGGCAGATTGAGTGATTTTATATTGTCTATTGATGTATTCTCCACTGTAAGCGAATACGAATCAGCCTTTGTGACCTTACCCTTGAAATTCTCCAGATTATCACCATCTCTCACCTCAAAGAGAGCTTTCAGGCTTCCCCCTGCGGTTCCGGCTGTCGCGGAAAACTCCATCTTAGTATCTTCCCAATATATTTTATACAGATCGTCGTTGTCTGTCTGATTGTTTTTCGTCTTTGACGACTCACAGATGAGCTTTCGGTAATCCTTGCCCTCCACAACCTTCTCTCCATTTATATAGAGCGAGAAATTTGTGCCGCCCAAGTTGTCTCCATTGGTGTTTTGCACCTCTGTCTCATTATAAGATACATTAACAATCTTGGACAGGCTGTCGATGAGATTCGCCCTCTCATCCCTAAGTGAGCCGGCCTCGACACCGGTTCCTGTCTCTATCTGGTTAATCTCCTTATTTAACAGTGAAATTTTCTCACTGATTGAATTGATTTTGTCTACGTTGTTTCTGATTTCTTCGTTGCAGTCATCCTGCAGCTTTGAGAGATTGTCACTCATCTGGTTGAAATATGTACAAAGACTCTGTGCACTGCTGATAAACTGATTTCTCACTGTCTTGTCGGACGGCTTGCTGCGCAGTGTATCAAGGTCTGAAAACATCTGTGAAAAAACACTCGAAAAGCCCTTAACCGATGAGCCGTTATCCTTAAAGTAGTTCTGAATCTGTTCCATGTAATACAGCTTCTGCTCATAGCGTCCATAGCAGGAATTGTTTTCCCAGTATTTATTGTCGTAGTACAGGTCACGCTGCTGTTTGATTGAGGTGACTGTAACACCTGTGCCGACGCTTCCGTAGCGGGCTGTGACATTTATGGCATCCTTTGCCTGCAGGGTAGCCTCCTGCCTGGTGTATCCGGTCGTCTTGACATTGGCTATGTTGTTGGCTGTTGTATTGGTCGCTACCTGAAATGAGCTCAGAGCACTCGACCCTATATGTAATCCAAAAAATGTTGAAGCCATACTGACTCCTCCTGTTCATACTCTCTTGTCGTATCCTAAAACTATATGAGCTGTACTATGAGCTCCGTCATCTGGCTGATTACAGTGATAAAACGGCTTGATGCGTTGTATGCTGACTGATACTTGATCATGTTTGTCAGCTCCTCGTCACTCGACACACCCATTATCTGGTTTCTCTGGTTGTCTATGGCCGCTGCTGTCGATGTCATAGTGTCTGATGACGCCTTATATATGCTGCCGTTTGTTCCGAGATGCGAGATTATCTTGTCATAATATCCCTCAAAATTGCACTTCGACGTATCCTTTGGGTTGATGTATAGATTCTCTGCTGACCACGCCTTTGTAATCTGGTCTGCAAGGCCATAGTTTGCGGCTCCGTCCTGCTTGTATGACGGCATCAGTGTCACCTGTGCCGCAAGCTTTGGATTTACTGAAACATTTCCAAGCTTGTACCATGATGAGTTGTTAGCCTTTGTCTCATCATTGTATACATAAAACTGTTTGCCATCTATTTCCATCTGCGTGTAACGGTCATATCCTTCTCTTGCAAAGAGCTCATGCGGTGGCAGGCTGCCATCAGCTCCTACCGAGCAGTTTGCCGTATCCAAAACCGTGTATGTGGTACCGTCTGCCGCTGTGTATGTGGTATTCGGACAAAATATATCGTTCATGGCCATCATGATGTTTCGCGCCAGATATGATATCTCGGCCTGTGTCTCCATGACCACATTGTCCTCCACCCTACTGTAATTCTCCTCGCTCATGAAATCATAGGTGCCATACTCTGAGCCTCTTGATACAAGGAGTGCCTTCAGGCTTCCTATATCATTATTCAGGCTGGTTGCTATGTTGGTGGTCTGCGTGCAGCCGACTCTTTCAGCCAGCGCTGACGGCAGCGCAACATCGCTAAACACCGGCATATAGCTCTCCTGTGTAGTAATATGAGGCCAGTAAGGTGTATAAAAGCCTGTACCCTTTTCCTCGGTCAGGCCTATATGGTTGCACTTGTTATCCTGTACAAACTGCTGTCCCTCGAGCTTGATACGCACGTAGCCTGTGGAATCCTCCTCAGCCTCTATCTTAGCGTAACCTGCGAGCTCATCAATCAGACTGTCCCTGGCATCGCGCGCTGTCATGGCAGTCTCTACACCGCCTGACTCTGTCTTTTGAATCTCAAGGTTGAGCGCATAAATCTTGTCGCCGATTTCGTTGATTCTGTCAACCTGGTCTTTAATTTGTAAGTTGATATTTGACTGGTATTTCTGAAGATCAGAATAAACCGTATTGCATCTGGTCAGAAAAAGCTCGCTCTTTTGGATGATAAGGTTCTGATTCGTTGAATTCGTCGGATCCTTGCCATACTCCTGAAAAGCCTGCCATAGTTCTGATATACTCTCCTTAAACTCAGCACCGTTCATCTCCTGCATGATATCCTCCACATATGATGTGGTGCTGTAAAGTGTCGAGTAAAAGCCCTTTCGACCATTCTCCTGCCTATACGATTTATCTAAGAAAATATCCCTGACATGTGCCACATCCGATACGGAAACACCCAGTCCGCTCTGCTGGATGTTGGTGCCCGCTGTAGGGTTATTTCTGGTGATATAATGTTTATCTGAAAATCTTACCTGCTGGCGCACATAGCCTGTCGTATTGACATTGGCCATGTTGTTTGCTGTTGTATTAAGAGCATTCTGCGAATTTTTAAGTCCGGAACTGCCTACGTAAAAACTTCCGAATCCATTTGCCATGTCCCTGTCCTCCCGGTTAATGATTATTGCTTTGCATCAAAACCGCTGCTGCCTAAGATATCGCCTGTGTTATATGCATTTCTGTCATAATTGGCAGTCTCCGGCGCCTGTTTCATGCTCTTGAACAGGGTGATGTCAAACTCTGTAAGCTCTATTGCCTGAGCAAGTAATTGTGAGTTTAAATCGTTGATTTCTTTCATCTGTGCAGCTGCTTCAATCAAACTATCGCGCGCTGCCGTAAGCTTCGCCTGAATATCCGGCTGTGTGCCGAGATATCCAATCAGCCTTGTGACTGTCATCTTCTCATCTGATTTGCCCAGTACATTGGCAATATCTGTGAGAAGTGAAACCTGCTTATTGCTCATAATAAGAAGCTCATCGCCTGCCTGCTGATCCAAATCAGTCAGTGCTTCAAGCGCAGGGATATCGGCATCTATGATTATCTGACGTTTCTTCTCCCCATTTGCAGCGAGTGTTCTGTATACTTTTTCTTCCTCTGTGAGCACATTTATAAGCTCTTCCACTAAACTAGCCACTATAAAATCCTCTTTTACCTTTGATATATGATATGATTATCATATTACAGAGAGTTGTACCTCTCTAACAGCTTGCTGGCGAAATCATCTCCACTGACCTCATACTGTCCGGAGTCTACCATGTTCTTAAGCAAAGCGACTTTATCTTCCCTGATGTCCGAAGCCTCTGATACTGCTTTTTTCGCAATCTGGTAATCCCTACCGGCCTGCGAAATTGATACCTGATCAGACATCCTCGACGCGCTTTGTGTCTTTGCTGTCTTTGTTGTTCTTGATACGCCATACAACTGGGCTATCTGATTATATGCATCTATACGCATAACAGGATCTCCTTTCTATTTATATTTCATCCTTGAAATATGTAAATTTTGCTTCCTGAAATATTTATCGGATGTTTTTTTTATTTCTTTATAGACCGTGGAAAATTTTTGGTTACCGTTCGCATCCGCCTGTGAGAATCGTTGTGATGTGAGTGGATTTAATCCCCTCTGTCACTGTCTGCAAAAGTATGCGGTATGTATCCTCCACAAGCTCACAGTCCGACGGTTCAATCCCAAGCTCTGCTGCTTTTTTAAGAATGAACCTGACCTTGTCATCATCATGCTCCACCGCATAGATGTCATCAAACATACCTGCATAGTATCTGTCTAAAAATCTGCGCTTTGCAGCTGTCTCGATTTTAGTGCCTGATGTGGTAAGCACATACAGCTTCGTGCCTTTTTCCTTTGCCTTCATGGCATACTCCTTTACCTGCATCACAGGACGGCACCACTCATATGTATCCTCACCATGCTTACTGCAGTAGTCTGCCCACTGCACATCTGACATTCCTATCTGAAATTTTCCGTTTACCTTGTAGCACGGACTGCTTAAAGTGCCGTCTACGTCTATGAACATTGCCTGCATAGTGTCTGCTCCTATATAGTTAGTTTATGCAGCTATAATAACATAAATCCAGGGGGATTTTCCTTAATCCTACCTGCTCATCTCATAATAGCGCGCATATATTCCGTCCTGTGCCAAAAGCTCCTCATGTGTGCCTCTTTCAGCAATGCCACAGTCAGCTACCACGAGAATTTCGTCCGCATTTCTGATTGTCGAAAGCCTATGGGCGATTGTGATAGTCGTTCTGTCCTTTGCCAGCTCCTCAAGACTTTTCTGGATAAAACGCTCGCTCTCATTGTCAAGGGCACTGGTTGCCTCATCAAGTATTAGCACAGGCGGATTCTTAAGGAACACCCTCGCAATGGAAATCCTCTGCTTCTGACCTCCGGACAATCTGGTACCTCTCTCTCCAACAAACGTATCGTATTTATCCGGCAGTTCCATGATAAAATCGTGTATATTCGCCTTTTTGGCCGCATCTACAATCTCATCCATCGTCGCATCCGGTTTTCCGTAGGCGATATTATCCTTTATGCTTCCGCCAAACAGATAAACATCCTGCGAAACCAGTCCAATCTGCGAGCGAAGGCTCTCAAGCGTGAGCTTTCTCACATCATTTCCATCTATTGTGACCCTGCCCTCCGTCACGTCATAAAACCGCGGAAGCAGTGAGCATATTGTCGTCTTTCCGCTTCCTGACGGTCCAACAAGCGCAATTGATTTTCCTGCCGGTATCTCAAAGGATACATGCGAAAGCACCGGTGTATCATCATCGCTATAGTGGAACGAAACATCCTCGTAACAGACATTTCCCTTTACATTTTTAAGCGGTTTTGCATCAGCAGCATCAACTATCTCCGGCTCAGTTTCCACCACCTCTAAGAATCTTCTAAAGCCCGAAAGCCCTTTCTGCATCATCTCAGTCAGCTCTACAAGTATCTGGATAGGACTGATAAAGATGCCTATATACAGTGCATACATAGCAAGGTCGGATGCCTCCATCCTTCCATGCGCTATCAAAAAACCACCAAATACCAGCGTAACAAGATACATCATCCCCTGGAAAAATGCATTTCCGCTCATAAAGCTACCCATACATCTGTAATTTGCATCCTTTGAAATCAGGAAATTTTCATTACTTCTGTTAAATTTTTCCTGCTCGATACGCTCATTGGCAAATGACTGCACCACCCTTATGCCCGCCAGAGTATCCTGAAGACTCGAATTAATATCACCGATTTTTCGCCTGTTATCCATAAAAGTTTCCTGCATTTTCTTATTCTGTCCATATGAAAATACAAGCATAAGCACCACAAGAATAAGCATAGGAACCGCAAGCATACGGTTTATCATAAACAGAAAAATGAACGAACCGATTATCTTTATAAGCGATATAAAAAGATTCTCCGGTCCGTGATGCGCAAGCTCCGATATATCAAACAAATCGGATACGAGCTTGCTCATCATCTGTCCGGAATTATTCTGATCATAATACGAAAAAGAAAGCTTTTCATATTGGTCGAAAAGCTCCTTTCTCATGTCGCGCTCCATCCTCGCTCCCATCATGTGCCCCGCATATGTCACATAATACCTGCACGCAGTCTGTATGATATATGCCACCAAAAGGCCTATTGTAATAGGAATAAGCGCAGAAATGATTTTTCCCGGTGCTCCTGCAAAAAGGGTTTTGGTCAGCGTGCGAAGCAGCTGCGGAAACGCCAGATCTATGGCACTGATTATTGTTGCGCAAAGCAGGTCTATGAAAAAGACTGCTTTGTAGGGTTTGTAGTATTTGATGAATTTCTTTAATGTTTGCATGGTGTTCTCCTGGGATGTTCTTTTTAAAACAATTTGTTTCTCAACGTACATCATTATATATAGGTAAACCTATATATGCAATAGGATAACCAAAGAAAAAACAGCGGATAACACCTGATAAATAACATAGCATTTCGTTTGTAGACGAAATCTATGCGAAATTTCCATATTGTTATGCGAAATCAATGTGAAATCACAGTTGTTATATTTCGCATAATGACATATAATATAATCAAAGTATTGCTATTAAATTATTATGCGGAGGTGCCACATGGAATATTTATCTTGCTCAGATGCATCAAAAGCAATGGGATTTTCTGTACGAAGAATCCAGCAGATGTGCAAAAACGGTGAATTGCCCGGTGCAATAAAGGAAGGACGTAAATGGTTAATCCCTGACGAAACCATACACATCAATCATTTCGCGAAAAATAAATCTCTGCCAATAGGTGTATCTGATTTTAAGCTTGCAACCACCGGCTATTATTATGTAGATAAGACTCTGATGATACGTGATTTTCTGGATAAAAAACCGATGGTATCTCTTTTCACACGCCCAAGGCGTTTTGGAAAAACTCTAAATATGGATATGCTGCGCGTATTTTTTGAAAAAACAAACGAGGATACATCTGTTTATTTCAAAGACAAACAGATATGGCAATGCGGCGATTACTACACTAAACATCAAGGACAGTATCCTGTCATTTTTTTGACGTTCAAAGATGTTAAAAGCATGACCTGGGAAGAAACCTTTCAGAAAATCCGCAGGCTTATATCTCTAGAATTTATACGACATAACGAGCTTGAGACAAGTTCTGTTTTAACCGCTTACGAAAAAGAACAATATCATCTTCTTGCCAAAGACAGCGGGGATGAAGTCGATTGTCAGATGGGTCTGCAGCTTTTATCATTACTGCTTCATAAGCATTATGGAAGGGAATGTATCATTATCATTGATGAATATGACACACCCATCCAGCAGGGGCATACCTGCAATTTCTATCCGGAAATTGTAAATTTCATGCGCAATTTTTTCTCAGGAGGACTCAAGGACAATCCACACCTTGCCTTTGGCTTTCTTACAGGAATACTGCGTGTAGCAAAGGAAAGTATCTTCAGCGGCATGAACAATCTGAAAACCTATTCTATTCTCGATGATGGCTACAGCTCTTATTTTGGTTTTACTGAAAAAGAGGTAAAAGACATGCTGCGATACTATGGAAAAGATGATAAATATAATGAGCTCAGCGAATGGTACGATGGATATCGTTTTGGCAATACAGAAATCTTTAATCCATGGTCTGTAATCAATTATATCTCTGACAACTGCTTTCCGAAAGCATTCTGGCAATCCACCGGCAGCAATGAGATAATCGGAGAAATTATCCAGGCAGCTACGCCTGAAATTACCAAAGACCTTTATAAGCTGCTCTGTGGTGAAAAAATCGCAGCCTATATTGATACCGGTGTTATCTATCCCGAGGTTCAGAATAATCCATATAGTATATACAGCTTTCTTCTGGTAGCCGGATACCTGAAGGTTGCCAATATTTATCCGCAAAGCGATGGAAATTTCATGTGTGACGTTGCTATTCCGAACAAAGAAATTACTTTTGTTTACGAAAAGGAGGTTCTAAACCGCACCAACCAAAATAGCCTTGCCATATCTATCAGTCAGGCTATCTTTTCCAAGGACACGCAAAAACTCCAGGCTCTGCTGGAGGATTTTATGGTAAAAAGCATTTCTTCTATTGATGGAGCTAATGAAGGCTTCTATCACGGAATGATGCTTGGTCTTTGTGCCATACTTGGAAACCGCTACAAGATACGCTCAAACCGCGAATCAGGCCTCGGTCGATTTGATATTCAGCTTATGCCTTTAACAAAGGGAATGCCCGGATTTATCTTTGAATTTAAACACACTAAAGATGAACATACCGATTTATCTGCATTAGCCGACAGCGCCCTGCAACAGATAGAAGCAAAGAAATACGACACAGAGCTGCGCGATAATGGTGTGAATTCAATTATAAGCATCGGTATTGCTTTTAGAGGGAAAAGTGCTGTGGTGAGGAGAGGCTAAAAATCTCACCGAATATTAGTATAATCCAAAAAGAAGCACATGCAGCTTGCCACCCTATCACCATCATTGCGATACAAATGAGGCTGATCGGTCTCAAACTTATACACCTGTCCCCTATGGATTTCCTGCACATGGTCGTGACACTCGACTGTCAGCACACCGTCCGTGACTGTAAGATACTCGCGTGTTTTCTCGCCGTGCCCACCGCTTGTATACACGCCGCCCGGCTCCACGTCGATACGGTATACCTCGACCTCCCTTGAGTCCTCGTATGGAAAGCAGGTCCATACCCTGTACTGTCCCAAAAGCTCCTTTGTCGGTACCAGATCATCCGGAGATATGAGCGCATAGTCCACTCTCGGCGGATCTATAAGTCTTTGAAACTCAATTCGCAGACCGCTTGTGATTTTACCAAGCACTCCGATAGATGGATTTGCTGTGCCCTTTTCTATCTGAGCAAGCATGCTTTTACTCACACCGGTCTGTTCCGCTACCTGATCTAAGCTCATGCCCTTTGACTGGCGTATTCTTTTTAAATTTTCAGATACATTGTGTGACAGATAATCCATACTCATATCTCCGTTTGCTTTTAATTCTCTAACTATACTGTTGATAATCATAAATGAGGGGCAAAATACCTTTTGACCCTCATATCATTTTATAAGTTTACAGTGCCCTGCGATACAGCATCTCGATATCGCACTGACGTGAAGCCCTTGGATTGACAGCAATGTTGCCGCTCTTCATGGCATCGACAGCCATCGGCTCTATCTTGCTTTCTATCTCTTCCTTTGTGACTGTTCCGGTTCTGCTGGCATTGTTGATTGCGATGGTCAGATTCTCAGGGATTCCGATGTCTGTGCAAAGCTCCCTGATTGCATCTACCAGCATCATCGGCTCAAATTCGTCCGCATATGCAGGAATCGGGCTTATATCATTGTAGATGGTCTGATACTTTCCATGATCTGCAAGTGCATTGTACTCTGCGATTACAGGAAGCAGCACTGCGTTTGCCACTCCGTGAGGCACATCGAAAAATGCGCTGACCGGATGGCTCATTGCATGCACATTTCCAAGCCTTGCAAACGAGAATGCTATTCCTGCAAAAAGTGAGCCTGTCATCATAGCTTCTGCAGCCTCGATATCGTTTCTGTTTGCTACAAATCTGCGGATATTTTTACCGATAAGTGCCATCGCTTTTTCTGCCAGTGCATCAGAAAATGGCGATGCCGCTGTGGATACATACGCCTCCTCGGCATGGATAAATGCATCAATTCCGCAGGCTGCCGCTACGCTTGCCGGTGCTGTTGTGATGAGATCTGCATCGAGAATTGCATATTTTGGCAATATCTCGTAGCTGAATACTGTGAGCTTATAGTTTCTGCTATGATCTGTGATTACAGAGAATGCTGTCACCTCTGAGCCGGTTCCTGCGGTGGTTGGTATCGCAATGAGCGGTACGATTGGTCCCGGCACCTTGTGTGCTCCCTCATAGTCTGTGACGCTTCCGCCATATTTGGCAACCACACCCACTGCTTTTGCCACATCCATCGGTGAGCCGCCTCCGAATGCCACGATAAAGTCTGCGCCCGACTCCAGGTATTTTGCTGTGGCTTTCTCCACTGTTGTGACAGATGGATTTGCCTCTATATCTGTAAAAGTGTCTGCTTTTATGTCAACTGATGCCAGATAATCTGCTGCCTTTTTTACAAGTCCCATCTTCTCAAGATGCGGTCCTGAAATGATGAGCGCATGCTTACCTCCAAGCTTTTTGGCTATTTCCGGCAGCTTTGAGAGACTGCCCTTTCCCACTGTGATGTCCTGTGGCACCGAGAAATTAAATGTTTCCATATATAATCTGTCCTTTCTGTTCCTAGCTTGCTTTCTTGGCAAGTACCCTGTCTATTGCAGCATCGATAACCTTATCCAGTTCAACCTCATCTGCCTCCGGCATAAGTGTTGCAGCATCCTCATCAGAGATGAGCTCAACAAGTGTACCAAATGACTCCTTATATTTCTTTTTACAGAAGACGAAGAATACCACGCCGAGCGCACACCATGCAAGCACGATGCCCCACTCCTGGACGATAAGTGTTCCGCCGCTTCCCGGTATACAGTACATGGCAACCATGAAGCCTGACATGATGACCGCCATCGTTCCAAAGAACTTGTATGCGGGAACCTTGTAAGGTCTTGGCATATCCGGCTTCTTCTTGCGAAGAATAATAAATGAAAGAGCAACCATGCAATATGCCACACAGCAGCCAAAGTTTCCGGCATCACTGATCCATACAAGCATTTTTCTGCCTGCAAAAGGTGCAAGCATTGTGAGTACTCCAATGAGAATCAGTGAGTTGATTGGTGTCTTGTGCTTTGGATGGAGCTTTGCAAAAAACTTTGGAATCATGTATGACTCTGCCATTGAGTACATGGCACGCGAGCCACCGAGCAAAAATGAGTTCCATGAGGTTACGATACCGCACATTCCGCCGACTATTATAACCTTTGCCATTATCTTTGTGTTGAATGCGGCAGCCATTGCATCTGCTGTGACAAGTCCTGTTGCCTGCTCTGAATCAACAATTGCCTGTGGGCCCATGACAAGACCTACCGCAACAATGACAAGTGCATAGAACACAACTGCCAGAACTACTGATAAGATAAGTATTGAGCCGATTTTCTTTGCCGGAACATTGATCTCCTCAGCCGCCTGAGGTATTACGTCAAATCCGATAAAGTAAAATGGTGACAGAGCTGCCACTCCGATAATTGCCTTTACGTTCAGACCTGCAGAGCTACCTGCAAACATCTGTCCATCCAGGTTATCAACTGTTCCATTGATTACCGATGCAATTATCAACAAAATTCCGGCGCCACCAATAATACATGTGAGCACAGTCTGCAAAATCGCTGCTGTCTTTGCACCGATAATGTTTATCATCATAATTAAAAATGCCACAACTATCGCCACAATAAGCCATGAAGCATAGATATCAAAGCCTGCTACCGTATACAGATAGCCCTTCAAAAAGCCCGGCCACAGATATGTGATGATTGTTGGGAAAGCGCACGCCTCAAAGCATGCCACACTGACATATCCAAGGATAATCATCCACGTACATATGAATGAACCTGTCGAACCCATTGCCTTGTAGCTGAATACATGCTCGCCACCGCACTGAGGCATGGCTGCTGTCAGCTCCGCGTAGGTCATTCCCACGAAAAATATCATGATACCGCCGATTACGAAGCCGATTGCGGCACCGAGCACTCCGCCCTTTTCAATCCAGCCTCCGGTTGAGACAACCCAGCCCCAGCCAATCATGGCTCCAAATGCAATTACAAGTACGTCCCAGGCATTCAGGACTTTGTTAAATTCTGATTTTTTCTGTTCCATTACTTGTCACCTCCAGCTTCTGTCTTACTTTCATTTTCTACCACTTTTCTTGCCAGAGACTCAATAAGCTCCGCTGTGCCATCCACTCCTAACAGGCTGCTGTCTATAAGCATATCCCTGTTGTGTCTGTCGCCTCGGTTGCTTCCTGTCAGCGCCATATGACGCTTATGATAACGCTTATCCTTTTCAGTGATAAAAAGCTTTGCATCATCCTCCGACAAATTGTGGCTCTTCATTACGTTTTCAATCCTCACTTCATCCGGTGAATATATGAAAATACGTAAAATCGGTTTATGTTCCTTTAGTATATAGTCTGCTGAACGACCGATAATCACGCATGACTCACGGTCTGATAATTTTCTGATTATGGTTTTCTGGACGTGAATTGCACGCTCTGTGAGGTCTGCATATTTGGAGAAAGAGCCTCTGACATCACCCTCTGCACCTTTTCCGGCGATGGTGATACCTTCCTCAACCTTTTCCATGATATCCTTCGGAATACCGACCTCTTTTATGATTTCATCTACAGTATCCCTGTCATAAAATTTGATTCCCAGGTCTTTAGCAACCTTTTTGCCAATCTGGTTTCCTTTAGCGCCATATTCGCATCCTATTGTAATAACAAGATGTGCCATTTCGTTCCCCTCGCTTTTCTTATATACATCTTTATAATATGCTGATATTGTTCAAAAGAAGGGCGCACGAAGCTAATCGTGACGCCCTTGTCCTTTTATCCGGCTCGTAAAATCTGCCGCAATATATTCTGTTGCCTGCTTCAAATATAATTCAAACCTTCTATGAAAGTGACTCAACAGTCTCCTTGATAATATCAAATGCCTTGTCGCACTCTTCCTCGCTTACGATAAGCGGTGGAACCATACGGATGATATGGCTTCCGATTGCTGTGATAAGCATATGACGGTCGAAGCAGCCATGCTTTACATCTACACCTGAGATTGTATCGTCAAACTCAACACCAACTAAGAGTCCCTGATGTCTTACCTCTTTTACGTGTGGAAGCTTCTCAAGCTTAGCTGCGAAATAATCACCAACCTTCTTTGCATTTCCGGCAAGATCTCTGTCAAGCAGCTCGTTTACTTCTGCAAGTGCTGCTGCACAGCATACAGGATGTCCACCAAATGTTGTACCGTGTGAACCGGCTGAGAATGCTTTTGAAACCTCCTCTGTAGCACAGATAGCACCGATTGGCATTCCACCGCCAAGGCCCTTTGCCATAGAAACGATATCAGGTTTGATGCCGTAGTTCATGTAGCTCATTACAGCTCCGGTTCTGCACCATCCTGTCTGAACCTCATCGATAAGGAGGAGCATGCCCTTCTCATCACAGAACTCGCGAAGTCCCTTCATGAATTCAGGTGTTGCAGGATGAACACCGCCCTCGCCCTGTACAGGCTCAATCATGATAGCGATTGTGTTCTCTGTGCAAGCATCCTTGAAAGCCTTTAAGTCATTGTAAGGAGCGTATGAGAAGCCGTATGTCATTGGACCAAAGCCCACCTGGCATCCGTTTCCAGGCTGTCCTGTAGCTGACATAGCACCGAAGGTTCTGCCGTGGAAGCCATCCTTAGCAGTTACGATGTGATATCTGTTTGGACCATATTTCTCTATACCATATTTACGAGCCATCTTAATCATAGCCTCATTTGCCTCAGTTCCTGAGTTCTGGTAGAAAATCTTGTCCATTCCGATAGTCTTGCAGACCTTCTCAGCAAGCAGTGCCTGTGGAATGGTGTATGGATAGTTGAATGTATGCATGATGTCATCCACCTGATCCTTGACTGCTGCAACAACCTTAGGGTTTCTGCTGCCGGCATTGTTTACGGCGATTCCTGCGTAAAAGTCAAGGTATGGTGTGCCATTCTCATCATACAGATACATGCCCTCAGCAGTCTCAGCGATGAAATCGAAACGCTCATATGTCTCAATCATATACTTCTTTACTTTGTCTTTGATGTCCTGTGCTGTTAATCCTGTGTCTTTTAATTTCATAATATATTGCCTCCTAATTTAAATATCCTTGTGATTTTGATAAATAAAAAAGAGCAAAGTGCTTCACCGGTTAGCGTCTTTGCTCTTAAATATTCATAATTAATATGTAGTTGTTTGTTCGTTTTCTTTTGTGTATTATTTTGAACAAGTAAACAATATCACGTTCAATATATTGTGTCAACAATTTTCATTAAAAATGTGAAATACCTCACAATTGTCAGTTTAAAGGTACTTATACTTAAAATTATAAATAAAAACTGTCATTTAACACTTAAAATATTATTTTATTGTAATATTTTGTGCATTATATTGTCTGTGCATTATTCTGTTGCTATGTTCCTTTTTCATCATCTATATGCATTATAAAGAACATGCTATGCATTCTTTACAAGCTCCGGTTTACGGAAGGTACGGAACAATCCAATCTGCTCCAGTGCCTTTGCAATGCCGAAAAAGACAATTGAATCTATCGGCCACATAATAAGGTTCTTCAGTGCACGCATTGGAAGGATTGCCATTAATGCCTGTCCATACAGTACCTGCAGACACAGAGTATTGAGAATGACATTGCAGATGAGCATTACTACAAACTTCGCAGCAAGCACTCTCCATATGGTAAGCTTTTTCTTATAAAAGAAACATCCATATAAAACACCTGCAAGCATTACAACAAGTGTAAGCTGTGGACAAAATGGTCCAGTAGGCTTCATCAGATACTTGATGATGTCAAGCGCTCCGTGGAAAACAGCTCCGGCAACCGGCCCGAACAGGTAATCAACGATACCATTTGGAATACCGGAAAAACCGATACGGATAAGCTGTCCATATTCGATGGAGAAATATCCAAGGATAACGGCAACTGCAGCAAGCATAGCCATAGTTGTGATGGTTCTGACCGATTTAAGCTCTCGGGCAGAATCGGTGAACAAAGTAACGAATTTTTTCATTAAAAAATTACCTCCTTTGCAGACCTCACCGAACTACAACAGGAGATAATTAATATCTTCGGATGCAGCGGGATGCGACTCATGTACCGCAAGATTTTCTTTTCGTCCGGGTGACAACTCCCTGTTCATCCGGCACTTAACGCACATGTGTCTACTCTGCTAAAATTTATTTATTTGTAACGTATTAAAGTATATCACACTCTAATATCAAATCAAGTCTTTTTATTCAATATAATAATTAAAGGGCCAAAACATCTTTTGACCCTCATATCTTATCGTATCCTATTATTTTATTTACTCTATCTTGGATCCGGACGATGCTTCATGTCACGGATAGGAATATTGGCAACAAGTGCCGGAACCATTCCGTTGTTAGAATCAGACTCTGTCTCTGTGATTTTCACATCAAGAGCTTCCGCATCAATATCCATATAGCGGGAAATAACCTCAATGATATCCCTTTTCATCATCTCCATCATCTCCGATGAGCAGTTTGCACGGTCAGAAACCAGCACCAGCTTCAGGCGATCCTTTGCAACATTACCAGAAGATTTCTTTTTAAATAAATCCATTATACCCATGGTACGTATCCCCCTTTAATTTTTCTTAAACATATCCTTTAGCTTTTCAAAGACACCATGCTTCTGGTTTAAATCAAGGAAAGGAACCTCCTCGCCCATGATACGGCGGCAGATATTCATATATGCCTTTCCTGCAAGGCTGTCTGAGCCAACTAACGGCTCACCACGGTTTGTAGAAATAACAATCTGCTCATCATCCGGTACTGCACCGATTAAGTTGACTGCAAGGATCTCTGTTACATCATCCACATTCATCATATCACCGCGCTTAACCATATCGACACGCAGACGGTTGACAATCAGATCAATGCGCTTCATCTCATTTGCCTCGAGAAGGCCAACAATACGGTCAGCGTCACGGATTGCTGATACCTCAGGTGTAGTGACAACAAGTGCACGGTCAGCTCCTGCAACGGCATTCTTGAAGCCCTGCTCGATACCTGCCGGGCAATCAAGCAGAATATAGTCAAACTCCTCACGAAGCTCATTGATAAGCTCAACCATCTGCTCCGGTGTAACAGCATCCTTGTCCCTTGTCTGAGCTGATGGAAGCAGACACAGATCAGGATATTTCTTATCCTTGATAAGGGCCTGACGTATACGACATTTGCCCTCAACGACGTCTACGAGATTGTATACAATACGATTCTCAAGTCCCATAACAACATCCAGGTTACGCAGTCCGATGTCAGTATCAATCATAACAACCTTTTTATTTAACTGTGCAAGACCTGTACCAATATTTGCTGTGGTTGTGGTCTTGCCCACACCACCCTTTCCTGATGTGATAACGATTACTTCGCTCATGAACTTTATTCCTCCTACGTTCCTAAATGCTATTTAAAATATTTTTAGTAATTGGTTCGATGTAAATATATCCATCCTTTGCGATGGCTATCTGTGCCTGCTCCTGTGCCGGCTTTTCCTTGCGCCTTACCCTGTGCTTTGGCTGAGGCTCGTCCGGACTCTTCGCAATCAAATCACCAATCTGAATCTGAATCGGCTGCATATCAAGTGCAAATACAAAACAGCTCCTGTCACCTGTGCATCCGGCGTGAACATTGCCCTTTAATGCACCAAGAATAACGATATTGCCCTGAGCTATAATCTTGGCTCCCGGATTGACATCACCTATGATTGTGACCGAAGACTCGCTGGTAATCACCTGGCCTGACCTAAGCGTACCACGGTAAAACTGCTCGGGAACACTGACTGTCGCAACATTCTCGCACTGCTTCTGCACTGCCTCATTAAATGCCTCAACCTGCTCCTTCATAATGGCTTCCTGCTCGGTACCACTCTCCACAATGCACAAAATCTCAATTGTGGTATTTTCCTCAATAGCTGCAATTATCTGCTGCTGCTCTTCATCTGAAAGATGCCTTCCCTCAAATGAAATAGCAAGCTTTGCGTTTTTAAAAAAATTGGCGGATGCCTTAAACTTCTCTACAACTGCCTTTATCAAATCAGCAAATGACATATCCGCATCTAAAATTAAATTGATTCCATATTTATTACTCTTTATCGTAACCGACTGTGACATGAGTACCTCCAATATCATTTAATATGAAATTCATTACTCTTAATTATACATTTTTATGTGGCTTCACGCAACCTTTTTCTGTAGGCTTCATTAGGCTATACTGCCCAACAGACCTTTTATAATCTATTTCTGTTCTGTTTCCTTATCTTCTTTATCCTACTGCCGAAGACAAAACATCAGATTGTCTACACATCATGTCGATAATTTCAAGGAAGTCTTATAAACTACTTCTTAAATTTATATTTCCCTTTTCCGTGACCGGATACCGGTTCAATAATATCTGCCTTTACCAAATTGGAAAGAAGTTTTGAAGCACCTGAACCTTTCAGCTCAAGAAGTTCCATAACCGCACTTCTTCCAAACACCTCATCAAAGCCAAACTTCTCAAAAAGTCTATGGATATGAATCGTCGTTTTTACCGAGAAATCACTATTTTTTTCGGAAAGTACACTTTCAATATCCACTTTTTTGTCTTGAATGTCCACTTTTCCATTCTCAATATCCACTTTTGTATCCCCAATGTCCACTTTCTCTTCGTTCAAGAGTCCACTTATATGAAGATTTCGATTATGAAGCTCATTTTTCTCGTTCAAAAGCAGATTTCTGAGAAATGCTTCCAGATCTGCTACTGGGTACTTCGGATAGAAGCCATATGTAGTATAAAACTTGTTCATTAATGGAATAA
>OHPW01000790.1_pt1 | contig 21391 bp, 18 predicted proteins | sample 1577771 | NCBI WGS metagenome assembly OHPW01 (sample SAMEA3879608, study PRJEB24766) | human gut metagenome | biome: human-associated habitat; feature: feces | place: USA | collected 1985/1987
CCGCCGGTGGCTGACGCGCGAGGAGGTCGAGGGCGGTGCGGATATCGGCGCCGCGCCCGCGCTGGGGTTCCACATTCCCGGCATGTTCGACAAGGTGCTCGACATCCGCAAATGCTGGCTGCAGCCCGACCCGTCGAACGACATCCGGATGGAGACCAGGCGTTTCTGCGTCGAGAACGGCTATACGTTCCACAATGCCCGCGAGCATACGGGGCTGATGCGCAACATGATCGTCCGCACGGCCTCGACGGGCGAAGTGATGGTGACCGTGGTCTTCGGTGCGGACGACCGCGAACGGATCGCGGCGCTGCTCGACCATCTGGCGGCCGTGTTCCCGCAGATCACCTCGCTGTGCTACATCGTCAATACGAAGCTTAACGATTCGGTTCAAGGTGGGCCCCAAGTCGTTCTACCAGACCAATTCCGAACAGGCCTACGAGCTCTACAAGGTGGCGCGCGAGTTCGCAGACCTGAAACCCGAAGACGTGCTCTACGACCTTTATACCGGCACGGGCACCATCGCCAATTTCTGCGCCGCGCACTGCCGCCGCGTGGTGGGCATCGAGTATGTGCCCGAGGCGATCGCCGACGCGAAAATCAATTCCGAAATCAACGGCATCGGCAATACGGCTTTCTATGCGGGCGACATGAAGCAGGTGCTCAGCGACGAATTCGTGGCTGCCAACGGCCGCCCCGACGTCGTCATCCTCGACCCGCCGCGTGCCGGAGTCGATGAACCGGTGATCGACGTAATCCTGCGGGCGGCGCCCGAGCGGATCGTCTATGTGAGCTGCAACCCGGCTACGCAGGCCCGCGACCTGGCCCTGATGGACGGCGCGTATCGCGTCGAGGCGGTGCAGCCGGTCGATATGTTCCCCCATACGCACCACGTGGAGAACGTGGTGAAGCTCGTCCGCCGGTAGGCGACTCCTGTTCCGGGGCGGTTTTTATACTATCGGCTCCTGTTCGGGCGTTATATTTGCAGTACTATTTCAAAAACGAATGAAACGTATGAAAAAATGGATGATTTTAGCGGCGGCGGTCGTATTGGCTGCGCCGGTGTTCGCTCAAACCCAGGAGGCTTTCCCGAGTTATATTCAGGTGAACGGACGTTCCCAAATGGAGGTTACGCCGGATGAATTCTATCTGTCGATTGTAATCAACGAGCGCGAGTCGAAAGGAAAAATTACGGTCGAAATTCAGCAGCGGCAGATGATCGATGCCCTGAAGAAGTTGGGCGTCGATGTCGAGAAACAGCTCAAGGTGGCCAATATGTCGAGCGATTTCTACAAGAAGGCCAGCTCGCTGACCACCGCCAAATACCAGTTGCTGCTCCATTCGGCGGCCGAAGTGGGTGACGTGACCGCCGCCCTGGGCGATCTGGGCATCTCGAACGTCGGTATCGTACGCGTGACCCGTTCGGACATCGACTCCCTGAAGGAGCAGGTGCGCCTGGATGCCATCCGCAACGCCAAGTCGTCGGCCGAAGCGCTGGCCGGGGCGATCGGGCAGAAGATCGGAAAATGTTTCTATATCTACGATTCTAATTACGACGTAGCTCCGCAGTATTACGACAATATGATGATGGTGCGTTCGAAGGCGATGATGGCCGACAGCGCCGAAGCGGGTGCGCCCGAAGAGCCTTCGCTCGATTTCAAAACGATCAAGCTGGAGTATAACGTCCAGACCAAGTTCGTCCTCGAATAATCGGGGTTATCGTCGGAAATGAATTGGCAGGCCGAATTTTTGGATAACCCGGAAATTCGGCTTACCTTTGACCACTTTCCCTTTTTTTCAAAAGCAAGGAATTATGGAGAACAGATTCAGTTTCGATTACCAGCACTACGACTCTCCGGAGGGGATGCCCGCCGGGGACCGGGAGTTGGTGGAGGAGGCTCGCCGGGCCGTCGCCCGGGCGTACGCTCCCTATTCCAAATTCCGGGTAGGCGCTGCGGCCCGTCTGCGCAGCGGGAAGATTCTCTGCGGCAGCAACCAGGAGAGCGAGGTGTTTCCTGCGGGCATGTGCGCCGAACGGTCGTTGCTGTTCCATGCCGGAGCGTGCCATGCCGACGATCCGATCGAGGCGCTGGCCATCGCTTCGGAGCCGTCCGAGCGGGAGTGCTATCCCTGCGGACAGTGCCGCCAGGTGCTGCTCGATGCGGAGCGTCGCCAGAGGTCGCCGATCCGTATCATCATGTCCGGTGCGGGCGGAGCCACGGTGGTGGATTCGGCCGTGCGGCTGCTTCCTTTCACGTTCCAGTTATAATCCGCTTCGCAATTACGCTCCGTTTCCGATGTTCGCTCCCGAAGATATTCTGTACGAGGACAACCACCTTTTGATCGTCAATAAACGGTGCGGCGACCTGGTGCAGCCCGATCCGTCGGGCGGCGATGCGCTCGAACGGCAGATCAAGGAGTTCATCCGGCGGCGCGATGCCAAGCCCGGCGAGGTGTTCCTCGGCGTGGTGCACCGTATCGACCGTCCCGTGAGCGGAGCCGTCATTTTCGCCAAAACGTCGAAAGCCCTCGCCCGCCTGAACGAGATGATCCGCCGGGGCGAGATCAAAAAGACCTATTGGGCGCTTACGGAGAGCCGTCCCGATCCCGAAGAGGGAGAGTTGTGCCACTATATCCTGCGTAACGAGAAAACCAACCGTTCGCGGGCGCTCGATGCGCCCCGGGGCGATGCAAAACTGGCGAAATTGCGTTACCGCACCCTGGGGGCGAGTACTCGTTATACGCTGGTGGAGGTCGATTTGCTGACGGGGCGCCACCATCAGATCCGGGCGCAGCTCTCGAAGATCGGCTGTCCGATTAAGGGCGACTTGAAATACGGGGCCCGCCGTTCGAATCCCGACGGAGGCATTTCGCTCCATTCGTACCGTGTCGATTTCATCCATCCCGTGCGGCGCGAGCGGATCGTCGTGACGGCGCCCGTGCCGAAAGAAGATAATCTCTGGGCGTTCTTCGCTCGACAATTTTCATTGTTGCCATGCGAATTTTGATTCAACGGGTGCGCCGTGCGTCGGTTTCCATCGGCGGAACCCTCAAATCGGCCATCGGACCGGGGCTGTTGGTTTTCGTCGGTATCGAAGCCGAGGACGGCGAGGAGGATATCGAGTGGCTTGCGGGTAAACTCACCCGGCTGCGGATTTTCGACGACGAAAACGGGGTGATGAATCTCGACGTGCGGCAGGTCGGCGGCGAAATATTGGTGGTGAGCCAGTTCACGCTGCATGCCTCGACCCGTAAGGGCAACCGCCCGTCCTATATCAAGGCGGCCCCCGAAGCGATTTCCCGACCTTTGTACGAGCGGTTCGCCGCCGGTGTAGGCCGTGCGCTCGGGCGCGAAGTCGCCACCGGGGAGTTCGGAGCCGATATGCAGGTAGAGCTGGTGAACGACGGGCCGGTGACGATCTGGATCGACTCCCGACAACGCGAATGACTTCAGTTATTTCAAAGATAGTGAAAGATGAGCGCAATCGTGCGGGCTTGCACGCAGAGATTGCCGAATCGGATCCTATCTGAGGCTATGTCAAAGATATAAAAAGTTTGTTATGAAGAAGTATTTTTTGTGTATGGTCGCTTTGCTGTCGCTGGCGATCGTAGCCTGCGAAAATGACGATACGGCGCCTGCGCCGGCCGTGCGTCCGACTTTCGATCTGATCGACGCGCAGCCCGATGTGACGAGTGCGGTCGTGGCGGCCAACATCGAATCGAAGGGCGAAGTGCCCATCTCCGAAGTCGGCTTCTCCTATCAGGAAGCGGGCGGGGAGTACGTCGATGTGGTTTGTACGAATTTCAAGGACGGTCTGGCCCGGCAGACTCTGACCGGCCTGAAGCCCGACATCGAATATCGTTGGTACTGTTATGCCGTCTTGGGCGGCGAGCGGTTCAATGCGTCGCTGTCGAAAACGTTCAGGACCCTCAAGGAGGGGGAGGTGCCTCCGGCTCCGACGCCCCAGTTCGGCAAGCCTTCGGCTTCCGAGGTGCAGGCTACGAGCGCATTGCTCGCGTGCGCTTATCTATATACCGGTGATGCGGCCGATATTGCCGAAGCCGGTTTCGGATACAAGCCTGCGGCATCGGCCCAAACGGGATATACTATGGTAGAGATTACGCCGGACGACTCTTCGTTGTCGGCCCGTCTGGAGGAGCTGACGCCTGAAACGGCTTACGAGTTCTATGCCTATCTGGTAATCGACGGAAAGAATTACACCAGCGAACGGGTCGTTTTCACCACGTTGAAGGAGGGCGAGCAACCGGGAGCTCCGCAGTTCGAAACGCCTTCGTCGTCCGGGGTTTCTCCGACCGGAGCGACGCTTGCCTGCGTTTATGAGTACGAAGGCGACGGCGATGTTGCGGAAGCCGGCTTCGGGTATAAGGCCGGTGCGCAGGAGGAATATACCGAGGTGAAGGCTGCTTCGACGGCTTCGCCCCTGACTTATGAGCTGAACGGACTCGAACCCGAAACGAAATACGATTTTTATGCGTATGTCGTTATCGGCGACGAGCGTTATACGAGCGCCGTCGCGCAGTTCACGACCCTTAAAGCGGGTGAAAATCCCGAGCCGGAGTTCGGTCCCGTCGCTGCGACGGATGTGACCGCTTCGTCGGCCACCCTGACGGGCAGCTTCACCTATGAAGGCGAAGAAACGGTCGGCATCGAAGTAGGATTTGCTTACAAAGCCTCCGGTGAAACGGATTACGCCACGAAAACGGTGACGGCTTCGTCGGGAGATAAGAGTGCGGCCATCACCGGATTGAGCGCCGCGACCACCTATACGTTCCACCTGTACGCCTCGATCGGCGGCAAGCAGTATCGGAGCCAGGAGGGTACTTTCACCACCGAGAGCGGAACAGTCCCCCCCCCGGAAAACGTTTATCGTACCGGCTGGGCCGAGTTGCCGGTGGAGGTGCAGAACAGCGACTACTACTATGCATACCATATTTGTCCCGATTTTTCGGTAAACGGACATCGGGCACGTAATATCTCGATTTGTTACAGTGCAGAGCACCATTGCCCTGTTTGGGTTTCGGGGCCGGTGCACAGTTGTTACAAGGGATCCAACGGAAATAGGAATTACGGTCCGGATCCGGTCATCCCTTCGAGTATTCAGCCTAAAAATAAAACGGTTGAAGGTTCCTACAACAAAGGGCATATGATTGGGAACAATGAACGTTCCAAAACAAGCGGCATGAATAAGCAGGTTTCCTACTATACGAATATGGCTCCGCAGCACAGCAGTACATTCAATACGGGTGGTGGCGCATGGAATAATTTGGAGGATCAGATCGATGGTTATTGGTGTAGGGATACACTCTATACGGTTGTGGGGTGTTATTTCGAAACATGGACCGATTCTTACGGCAACACAGCTCAGCCCAAGCGCACTGGTTTCGGCGGTGTTCAGGCCAGTGTTCCGACCATGTTCTATACTTTGTTGTTGCGTACGAAAAAAGGAAATACGGAAAAGTCGGTGATGGAGTGTTCGCGCGAGGAGTTGCAGTGTGTCGCTTTCGTAATGAGTCATGCGATGCAAAAAGAACACGAACCTGAACGACGCGACATGCGGAGTGTGGCGGAAATCGAGCGATTGACGGGCTTTACCTTCTTCGCCAACGTGCCGAATGCGCCGAAGGATACCTACAATCCGTCGGACTGGGGCTTGTAGCGTTCCGAATGGAAACCCGGGTCTATTCTTGGGGCGACGGCCGACCCTGGCACAGCTACGCGGCGTATTGCCGGCGACATTTCGGCGGTCGGGTGCGTAAGATCGCGGTGGATGCCGGCTTGAGCTGTCCCAACCGGGACGGAACGATCGGATCGGAGGGGTGTACGTTCTGTGATAACAGGGCGTTCACCCCTTCCTACTGTTCGCCCCGGAAGAGCCTGACGCGGCAGATCGACGAGGGAATCGCTTTCCATGCGGCCCGAGGGCGGGACGAAGGGCTTTGTCTGGCCTATTTCCAGCCTTTTTCCAATACGCACGCTCCTGTCACGCGACTTCGGGAGCTTTATGCCGAAGCGTTGGATCATCCCCGGATTTCGGGACTGGTGATCGGCACGCGGCCCGATTGCGTGGACGACGAGAAGTTGGATTTGCTGGCGGAGCTGGCGCGGAAACACTATGTGGCGGTCGAATACGGCGTCGAATCCACCTGCGACGAAACATTGCGGGCCGTCCGTCGCGGCCATGACTTCGCGGCGGCCCGGCAGGCTATTGCGGCGAGCGCCGCACGGGGGTTGCACGTCGGGGCCCATTTCATTCTGGGGCTGCCCGGCGAAGACGACGAAATGCTTCTTCGGCAGGTGGAGCGGATCAATGCCCTGCCGCTCGAAACGGTCAAGTTCCACCAGTTGCAGCTCGTTCGGGGAACGGCCCTTGCCGCCCAATACGACGCCGAGCCCGGCCGCTTCCGCCTGCGTACCTCCGAGGAGTATCTCTCGCTGGTGGTCGAGGTGTTGCGGCGGCTGCGTCCCGATATGGCTGTGGAGCGTATCGCCAGCGAAGTGCCGATGGGGTTTCACCACTTGACGCAGTGGCATTTAACGCGGGTTTCCACCCTCTGGTCCCTGCTCGAAAAAAGATTAACGGCACGGAACGCGTATCAAGGCGAAATTTTTATACCTTTGCGCCGTTAAACCTTAATTGTTCAAGGAAAAATGACTCTGTTGAAGGAAAAAATAACTTTCGGGACGATTATGGGCGTAGTGCGGGAATATTTCGTGATGACGATCGGTATTCTCCTCTACACGTTCGCGTGGATCGCCTGTATTCTGCCCGCACACGGTACCGGCGGCGGTGCCACGGGTGCGGCGCTGGTGTTGTGCGGGGCGATCGAAAACCTGTTCAACTTCCAGATCAACATCGGTACGATGGCGTTCATCGTCAATGGTATTCTGCTGCTGTTCGCGGGTTTCATCATCGGTTGGAATTTCGGTATCAAGACGATTTTCTGTATCATCGTGCTTCCTGCGTCGCTGAACTTTTTCCAGGAAACGCTACCCGGCGTGCAGGCGTGGCTGGCGGAACTGGGCGTTATCGCGCCCGATGCGATCAGTCTGTTCGGTAATCTGGAACCGCTGCTGCTGGTCATCATGGGCGGTATGCTGTCCGGTGTGGGTATCTATATGTGTCTTCGCCAGGGCGGTTCGACTGGCGGTACGGATATCGTGGCGCTGCTGATCAACAAGTATCATCCGATCAACTACGGCCGTGTCGTGCTGGTGACCGATTCGCTCATCATCTGCTCGTCGCTGCTGGTGGGCAACGGCATCGAGACGGTGATCTACGGCTTCCTGCTGACGGCGGTATTCGGTCTGAGCACTGATGCGTTGCTGGCGGGCAACCAGCAGTCGAATCAGATTCTGGTCATCAGCCATGAGCACGACCGTATCGCCGCAGAGATCGTCGAGAAGGCGCATCGCGGGGTGACGATGCTCAACGGCATGGGATGGTATACGAAGGAGTCGTCGCAGGTAGTGATGGTCATTTGCCGCAAACGCGAAACGGCCGACATCCTCAAGATCGTCCGCAACCTCGACCCCAAGGCGTTCGTTTCGGTGGCTTCCGTAACGGGTGTTTACGGACAGGGCTTCGGTATCATCGACGGCGGTATGCTCAACGGTATGAAGAAGAATTAGGGAATCTTCTTTGATTTGAAATAATACTCCTCGTCGATCCGGCGGGGAGTATTTGTTTTCCGGGAATAATGCGTAACTTTACCCGAAGAAAAACCGAATTGATTCCGTCGTTTTGCGGTTGCGGCGCGGCTCCGGACGGGCCGGTCGGTTCCGCAGCCTGAAAGCACTCTTTTTCGATCCTGCTACGACCATGCGCTATGCCGACATCGTACTTCCTCTGGCCCAGCCTCTCTACACCTTTGCGGTGGCGGAAGGCGTGACGCTTTGCGAGGGGATGGCCGTAGCCGTGCCTTTCGGCCGATCGAAGATCTACACGGGCATCGTCTGGCGGCTGCACGACCGGCGCCCCGATTTCAAGACTGTCAAGACCGTCTCCCGTGCATTGTACGGCACGCCTCTGCTCGACGAGCGGCAGCGCCGTTTCTGGGAGTGGGTCGCCGATTATTACATGTGCTCGCTGGGCGAGGTGATGCGCGTGGCGCTGCCGTCGCTGATGAAGCCGAGCGGACACGGCGAGGAGGAGTTCGCTGCCGACGAGTTCCGGCCCCGCCGGGAGTGGTTCGTGGCCCTGGCCGGCGAAGCGCTCACCGCCGACGGGCTGGCCGCCGCGCTGGAACGTATGGGGCGTCGTGCCCCCCGGCAGCGGGAGGCGCTGGAGGAGTTGGCTGCCCTTGCGCCCGACGGGGCGGAAGTCGCCCGGAGCCGACTCGCCGCCGATCGGACGGCTCTCGCTCTCCTGGTGAAAAAGGGGTTATTGACCTGTATCGAACGGGAGGTCGCACCCGGTCCGGTGACTGGCGGTGCGCAGTTTCGTCTGCCGACGCTTTCCGCTGCGCAGCGGAAGGCTGCCGAGGAGATCCGTGCCGTGTTTGCCGATCGCGCGACCGTGCTGCTGCGGGGTGTCACCGGTTCGGGCAAAACGGAAATTTATATGCACTTCGCTGCCGAGGTGCTGGCCCGGGGCGGACAAGTGCTGCTGCTCGTGCCGGAGATCGCTCTCACGGCCCAGTTGGTCGATCGGCTCCGGCAGGTTTTCGGCGAGCGGGTGATCGCCTATCATTCGAAACTCACCGACCGCAAGCGTACGGAGCTTTACCTCCGCCTGCGGGATTCTGCGGGCGGCGAGCTGGTGATCGGGGCCCGTTCGGCGATCTTCCTGCCGCTGCGCCGCCTGGAGCTGGTCGTGGTGGACGAGGAACACGATCCCAGTTACAAACAGACCGACCCGGCGCCCCGCTATCAGGCACGCGACTGCGCCGTGCTGATGACCCGACTGCTGGGGTGCCGTACGCTGCTGGGCAGCGCTACTCCGTCGCTGGAGAGTTATCTAAACGCTGCGACCGGAAAATACGGCAGCGTGGTACTAGCCGAGCGTTACGGACCGTCGCGGATGCCGCAGATCCTCGTGTCCGATACGATCCGTGCCGTGAAACGCGGCGAGCGGCATGCCCATTTCAACAAATTGCTGCTCGACCGTATGGAGGAGACCCTCGGCGGAGGCGGTCAGGCGATGCTTTTCCAGAACCGGCGGGGTTTCGCACCCTATGTCGAGTGCCGGGAGTGCGGCTGGACGGCCCGCTGTCCGGATTGTAATGTGACTCTCACGCTCCACAAGGGAAGCGGTCGTATGGTCTGTCACTATTGCGGTCATACGGAGCCTGTTCCGGCCAAGTGCCCCCATTGCCGGGTGACCGAACCCGTGCCGATGGGCTTCGGGACGGAAAAGGTCGAGGAGGAGATCGCCCGCGTTTTCCCCGAGGCGCGGGTCGCCCGGCTCGACCGCGACAGCGTTACCTCCGAGCGTGCTTTCCGGCAGATCGTCGAGGCCTTCGCCCGGGGCGACGACGATATTCTGGTGGGGACGCAGATGATTACCAAAGGATTCGATTTCGGCGGCGTGGAGCTGGTCGGTGTGCTCAACGCCGACAATCTGCTCAACAATCCCGATTTCCGCTCGGCGGAGCGTGCGTTCCAACTGCTGATGCAGGTGGCGGGCCGCGCCGGTCGGCGCGAAAATCCCGGAACGGTCGTGATCCAGACCGCCGAGCCGGGACATCCCGTCTTGCAACAGGTGATTGCGGGCGATTACGAGGCGATGGCTCGTCAGCAGCTCGCCGAGCGGAAGGCGTTCTTCTATCCGCCCTATGCACGGCTCCTGAACCTGTTGTTGCGTCACCGCGATCCCGTGACGCTGCGCCGTGCGGCCAACGCCCTGGCCGCCGCCCTGCGCGAACGGTTCGGGCGACGCGTGCTGGGACCCACGGCCCCGCCCGTCGATCGGGTGCGGGGCGAGTATCTGGCGACCCTGCTGCTGAAGATCGAGGCGGGGGCTTCGCTGGCCCGGGCTCGCGAGGCGGTGCGCGGGATTCTCGACCGGGTGGTCAAAAGTCCCGAATGCAAAGGCGTTACGATTCTCTGCGATGTCGATCCTCAATGATATAAAGGGGCTTTTTCTGCCGCCTGTCTGTCCCGTATGCGGCGGCGAGTTGCACGAGGGCGAGGGTGCTTTCTGTATGATGTGCCGTACGTTGGCACCCCAGACCGGATTCTGGCGCCGTGCGGACAATCCGCTGGCCGAGCGGCTGCGCAACGAGTTTCCCATCGTGCAGGCCTCGGCTTTTCTCTGGTTCGTTGCGGGCAGTCCCTGGCAGCGGGCCATTCATGGTTTCAAGTATTACAACCGCTGGCGCACGGCCCGCGACCTGGGTGCCTGGTACGGCGGTAACCTTGCCGACAGCGGACTGTACGGAAGCGTGGACTGCATCGTTCCCGTGCCGCTTCATACCCGGCGGTTGCTGGCCCGGGGGTACAATCAGGCTGCTTATATCGCCGAGGGGATTGCTTCCCGGATGGGAGTGCCGGTGGAGGATCGGGCGGTCAGGCGCCTGCGCAACAACCCGAGCCAGACGACCCGTTCTTCGGCCGGGCGCTGGGAGAACGTGCGCGACTTGTTTGCGGTCGCGCGGCCCGGAGCGTTGGCCGGACGGCACGTGTTGCTGGTCGATGACGTGGTGACTACCGGTTCGACGCTGCTTTCCTGCACCGAAGCTCTCCTGCGTGCGGTGCCCGACTGTCGGGTCAGCATTGCTGCACTGGCCGTTTCGCGCCGCCATTTCGGATTGGATCGATAACTTCGATCGAGTAGTCTTTGCATTGATAATGAGGTGTTTCGGTTGGATTTTGCTCCGGCCAGGTCCGAACGGGTTTGGCTTGTCACTTACCTTTCGCTATCTTTGCAGCGCGAAATTTGTGTTTTATAATATTTTTCCGGCGGGGTGCAATGTATCTCGTCGGGCTTTTTTAACTGTCGATTGAGCTATGTTTCGTATCGTTTTGCTGTTGTTTGCCGGAATCGGAGCGGGCTATCTGCTGCGCAACTGGTCGTTTGTGGCCAGGCTGGAGCGGGGAGTATCGCTTACCGTGTGGGCCCTGCTCTTCGTTTTCGGTGTTACGATCGGTTCCAACCGCGAACTGATCGCCAATTTCGGACGTTTCGGCTGGCAGGCCGCCGTGATCGCCTGCCTTGGCGTCGCCGGGAGTTTCGCGGTGGTATTCGTCGTCCGGCATTACTTTTTCCGGAAAGGAGGGTGCGATGAGAGATAGTCTGATCGTTTTCGTCTTTTTCGCGGTCGGCGTGGCGCTCGGCTATGCCGATGCCGTCCCGACATGGCTGTTGGATCCCGATCTGCCGATGATTATTCTTTCGGTGATGGTGGTGCTGGTCAGCTTGGGACTCGGGGCCGGCGACAACCTGCACTATATGCTGCGCACGTTCAACTGGCGGATGCTCCTGTTGCCGCTTTGTACGATCGTCGGCACCCTGCTCTTTTCGGCGCTTGGCGTGCTGGTGCTCCGGGGATTCAGCCTGACGGACTGTCTGGCCGTAGGCAGCGGTTTCGGCTACTATTCGCTTTCGTCGGTGCTGATAGCCGACTTGAAGAGCGCGACGCTCGGCGTGCAGGGCGCCGCAGAGCTGGCGACGGTCGCTTTGTTGGCCAACGTCGTGCGCGAGATGATCGCCCTGTTCGGAATGCCGCTGTTCGCCCGCTGGGGTGGTCCGCTGGCCCCGATCTCGGTGTCGGGCGTGACTTCGATGGACGTTTGTCTGCCTTCGATCGCCCGTTATTCGGGCAGCGACCTGGTGCCGCTGGCCATCCTGCACGGCATCGTACTGGAGGTGTGTGTGCCGATTCTGGTCGGTGCCTTTTGCTGACCGAAGGAACCGTAAAAAAGAATCGACAGAAAGCTCCTTTTTATCGACATCTTTCCGGCTCGAGAGAATCCCCTGCCGGGGATCGTTCGGTTGTAAACAGATTTTTCGACAAAACGGGGTCCGGGGCGTTTTGATATGTCGCCCCGTTTGTCTATTTTTGAAAGTTGAAATCCACGTAACGAATGGCTAAAGAATATACCCCCGCTTCGCGCAACCGCGAAGCGTTTGCTGCAATGACCGATACCCCCGGCAACGTGCCTCCGCAGGCCGTCGAACTGGAGGAGGCGGTGCTCGGCGCTCTGATGCTCGAGAAGGATTCGATCATCACCGTGCAGGAGTTCATCACGCCCGAGGCTTTCTATACCGAGGAGCATCGGACGATCTACCGCGCGATCGAGGAGCTCTCGACCGAGCTCAAACCGATCGACCTCTATACGGTCACCGAGCGGCTGAAGGTCCGCAAGGAGTTGCAGAAGGTGGGCGGTGCGTCGTACCTGGCGCAGCTCACGCAGAAGGTGGGCTCGGCGGCCAACGTGGAGTTCCACGCCAAAATCATCGCCCAGAAGTACGTGCAGCGGGAGCTGATCCGCTCCGCGACCGAGATCCAGCGCCGTTCGTACGACGAATCGACCGACGTGACGGAGTTGATCGGCTATGCCGAGAGCGAAATCTTCAAGGTGGCCGAAGGTCACGTCAAGCGTTCGGTACAGTCGTCCAAGGATTTGCTGGCCAAGGCGCTGATGCAGATCGAGGAGGCATCCAAGAACACGTCGGCCTTCAACGGCGTGCCTTCGGGTTTCATGGCCATCGACCGCGTGACGCTCGGCTGGCAGTTGTCGGACCTCATCATCGTAGCGGCACGCCCTTCGATGGGTAAGACCGCCTTCGTGTTGTCGATGGCCCGCAACATGGCCGTCGATCACGAACGTCCGGTGGCGTTCTTCTCGCTCGAGATGTCTTCGGTGCAGTTGATGATGCGCCTTATCATCGCCGAAACGGGTATTCCGGGCAACGATATCAAGAGTGGCCGTCTTACGCCCGAGCAGTGGCGCCACCTGGAGTCGGCGACCAAGCCGCTGGGGGCGGCCCCCCTTTACATCGACGATACGCCGGCGTTGTCGGTCTTCGAGTTCCGCTCGAAGGCCCGGCGTCTGAAGATACACAACGACATCCAGATCATCATCATCGACTATTTGCAGTTGATGACCGGCGGAACGCAGGATTCGAAGGGCAACCGCGAACAGGAGGTGGCTTTCATCTCCCGCACGTTGAAGGCCATCGCCAAGGAGTTGAACGTGCCGATCATCGCCCTCTCGCAGTTGAGCCGTGCTACGGAGCTGCGCGGCGGTTCGAAACGCCCCCAGCTTTCGGACCTGCGCGAATCGGGAGCCATCGAGCAGGACGCCGACATCGTGGCTTTCATCCATCGTCCCGAATATTACGGTATCAATCAGGACGAGAACGGTATGCCGACGGCGGGTATGGCCGAGATCATCATCGCCAAGCACCGTAACGGTGCGGTCACGGATGTCAATCTGCGTTTCCTGAAGGACCAGGCCCGCTTCGCCGATGTGGACGAAACGCTGATGCCGGAGGCGGGCAGTCGCCCTGCGCCGGGGCAGTACGAGGATGTATCGAGCGGTTCCAATTCCGGGCTGGGCGGCTTCGGCGGCGTGCCCGAGGAGTTCCTTACGCCCGGTGTGTCGGGGGCGCCCGTGAATCTGAACGAGGAGGAGCCGTTTTAGCGGAGCCGGCTCCGGTTTCCGCGTCCGGTTTTGCCGCATTCGCGGCGGGGGCGCCGCTCTGGAAGTGCGGGTCCGGAAATTCGGACCGGAGCTGGAGGAAGATCGCTTGATTGTATAGTGAAAGATCGATAATATGTTCGTCAGTACGTATGCAGGGGCTGTTGCCGGGATCGACGCCGTGAAGGTGACCGTCGAGGTCAATCTCACCGGGGGCGGTCTGGGACTCTATTTGGTCGGACTGCCGGACAACGCCGTCAAGGAGAGCGAGCAGCGTATCCGGGCGGCTTTCGAGAATACCGGTCGCAAGATGTCGGGCCGCAAGGTCGTGGTGAACCTCGCTCCGGCCGATCTGCGCAAGGAGGGGGCGGGTTTCGACCTGCCGATCGCCGTGGGGATTCTCGCCGCGATGTCCGAGGTGAGCGGGGAGTTGCTTCCGACGACGATGTTCGCGGGCGAGCTCTCGCTCGACGGAACGCTGCGGCCCGTACGGGGTGTGCTGCCCCTTGCGGTCAAGGCCCGGGACGAGGGGTTGCGGCGGCTCGTGGTGCCGGCCGAAAACGCCGCTGAAGCGGCGGTCGTGGAGGGGGTCGAAGTGTACGGTCTGCACTCCCTGGGCGAGGTGATCGCCCTGCTGAACGGGGAGCGGAGATTCGATGCGACGGTGCCGGTGGATGCCGAGGCAACTTTGGCGTCGCAGAGTGCCTATGCCGAGGATTTCGCCGACGTGAAAGGACAGACGGCCGTAAAGCGGGCGCTGGAGATCGCGGCGGCCGGAGGACATAACGTGTTGATGATCGGTGCGCCCGGTTCGGGTAAGACGATGCTGGCGCGGCGCATGCCGACGATTCTGCCTCCGCTCAGCGTCGAGGAGGCGTTGGAAACGACCAAGATACACTCCGTGGCGGGAAAATTGGGCGCAGAGAGGGGATTGCTCTCGCAGCGTCCGTTCCGTGCGCCGCATCACATGACTTCGCAGGTGGCGCTGATCGGCGGCGGACAGTCGCCCCAGCCGGGCGAGGTGTCGCTGGCGCACAACGGAGTGCTGTTCCTCGACGAGCTGCCCGAATTCGGACGCAGCGTGCTCGAAGTGCTGCGGCAGCCGCTGGAGGATAAGAAGATCGTGGTTTCGCGGGCGAGATACAGCGTGGAATATCCGGCCAATTTCACCCTCGTAGCGGCCATGAATCCCTGTCCCTGCGGGTATTACAACCACCCGACCAAAGAGTGCACCTGCCCGCCGGGTGCGGTGCACCGTTATATGGGACGTATTTCGGGCCCGCTGCTGGACCGCATCGACTTGCAGGTCGAGGTGACGCCGGTGGCTATCGGGGAGATTTCGCAGGTGCGGCCTTCGGAGCCGAGCGCCGCGATCCGCGAGCGGGTGATTCGGGCGCGGGAGGTGCAGGCGGAGCGTTTCCGTGAGGTGCCGGGCGTGCATACGAACGCCATGATGAACGCCAGAATGTTGCGCGAGTTCTGCCCGCTGGATCAGGTGGCGCGGGAGCTGCTCGAACGGGCGATGGTGCGGCTCGATCTTTCCGCCCGTGCCTACGACCGGATCGTGAAGGTGGCCCGCACGATCGCCGATCTGGAGGGGACGGCCGACATCGGTGCGGCGCATCTGGCCGAGGCGATCAACTACCGTTCGCTCGACCGGGGAAGTTGGGGCCGGTAATCGAATGGGGATGTTGCGATGAAGAAGTGGAAACCGGAAAGGAGGGACGGATTGCTGCTGCTGGGCATCGGGCTCGGTGCGGCGGTGGGACTGTTGCGCGGTGCGGTGCTCGCGTGGCTGCCGGTGGGCGTGGCGCTGGGGCTGTGTCTGCGGGGCGGGGCCGGAACCCGCAGCGGAAGCGGTAAGGATTCGTTAGGAGATATTTCGGATAAAAATCAGGAATTTTATGCCGGCGGGGATGCGTCTGCCGAGGCTGGAAACGAAAATAAAATATGAAAAGAGTCATTGTTTCGGGCGGCGGCACGGGCGGTCATATCTATCCTGCCGTGGCTGTGGCCGAAGCGCTCCGACGGCGCTTCGGGGAGGAAGTCGAGATCCTCTTCGTCGGTGCCGAAGGCAAGATGGAGATGGAGAAGGTGCCTGCATTGGGATACCGGATCGTCGGTCTGCCCGTTGCGGGCTTGCAGCGCCGTTTCGATTTGAAAAACCTGGCGGTGCCCTTCAAGGTGCTTAAAAGCATCCGCAAGGCCCGGCGCACCATCCGCGACTTCGGGGCCGATGTGGTCGTCGGTTTCGGAGGGTATGCCAGCGGCCCGGTGCTGTGGGCGGCGCAGCGGATGGGGATTCCGACCGTGATTCAGGAGCAGAACTCCTATGCGGGAGTCACCAACAAGCTGCTGGCCAAGCGTGCCCGCACGATCTGCGTGTCGTATGAGGGAATGGAACGCTTTTTCCCGAAGGAGAAGATCGTGATGACGGGCAACCCTCTGCGGGGACGTTTTTCGAAAGCGGGTGCGGATCGCCGCGAGGCGCTGGCGCATTTCGGCTTCCGGGACGATCTGCCGGTGCTGCTCGTCGTGGGCGGGTCGCTCGGTACGCGGACGCTCAACGAAATGATGAAGGCCTGGGTTCTGCGGCAGGGCGGTACTTCGCCGGTGCAGGTGATCTGGCAGACGGGTAAATATTACGAGCGGGAGATGCGCGAGTTTCTGGCGCAGCATCCTACGGCGAATATCTGGCAGGGGGCATTCATCGACCGCATGGATTACGCTTATGCGGCGGCCGATCTGGTCGTTTCGCGCAGCGGGGCCTGCACGGTGTCGGAACTCTGTCTGGTGGCCAAGCCGACCCTTTTCGTGCCGTCGCCCAACGTGGCAGAGGACCACCAAACCAAGAATGCCCGGGCGTTGGCCGACAAGGGGGCTGCGCTGCTGATCCCCGATTCCGAGGCGGTTGCCCGAGCCATGGACGAGGCGGTCGGGCTGTTGAAGGATCCGGTCCGTTTGGCCGAATTGAGCCGCAATATCGAGGCGCTGGCTATTCCCGATTCCGCCGAGCGGATCGTGAACGAAATCGAGAAACAGTTGCCGCAGTCGAAATAGAGCCGCCGGGAGCGACCGAGCGGGGAAAATGCCTGAGCGGGGCAGGTGAAATCGTCCTGCCGGGTGTAATAAAGAAGAAGAAATCGATCAATGAAAGAGTTTTCCAATGTTTTCGATGAGCGAGGGGAGCACCGAATCTGTTCGGACTCTGCCGAGCCGGAAAAACAACGAATGCAGTTCAACGTATATTTTCTCGGAATCGGGGGGATCGGCATGAGTGCTCTGGCCCGGTATTTCCTCCACGAAGGCCGAAGGGTGGCGGGTTACGACCGGGTGCGGTCGCATCTCACGGACCAGATCGAGGCCGAAGGAGCCGTTGTTCACTATGAAGAGGATCCGGCGCAGATTCCGGTGGATTTCCGGGATCCGGCCACGACGATCGTGGTCTATACGCCGGCAGTTCCGGCGGATCACGCCGAATTGCGCTGGTTCCGGCAGAATGGGTTCGAGATCGTCAAGCGTTCGCAGATGCTGGGGTATCTTTCACAGGGGAAGTTCGTGATGGCGGTGGCTGGTACGCACGGCAAAACCACGACCACGACGCTCGTGGCATGGCTCAACCACCGGGTGACGGGCGGCGGAAGCGCTTTCCTGGGGGGTATTTCCCGGAATTTTTCGAGTAACCTGGTGCTCGGCTCCGGCCGGCGTCTGGCGGTCGAGGCCGACGAGTTCGACCGTTCGTTCCTGCGGCTGTGGCCCGACGTGGCGGTGGTCACCTCGGCCGATGCCGATCATCTGGATATTTACGGTACGCACGAGGCATTGCGCGAGGCTTTTTCGCAGTTCGTCGGACAGATCCGCGAGGGCGGGGCGCTGGTCGTCAAGCAGGGTGTCGATCTGAAGATCGGGAACCCCGGTATCCGGGTTTACCGCTATTCGTACGACGAGCCGTGCGATTTTTACGCCCGTAACGTGACGCTGCTCGAGGGGGGCCACTACCGGTACGATCTGGTGACGCCCGGCGGCGTTATCGAAGGGTGCACGCTGGGTATTCCCGGCTGGGTCAATATCGAGAATGCCGTAGCGGCCGTGGCGGCGCTCTGGTGCGCGTCGGAGCGGGACGGCGAGCCGCTGGATGCGGAGCGTCTGCGGGAGGCGCTGGCCTCGTTCGAGGGGGTCAAGCGACGTTTCGAATTCTATGTCAATACGCCCCGGCAGGTTTATATGGACGATTACGCCCACCACCCGCGCGAGTTGGCGGCGGCGATCACTTCGGTCAAGAAGATGTTTCCGGGGCGGCGGCTGACGGCGCTTTTCCAGCCGCATCTCTACACCCGGACGCGGGATTTCTACCGCGAGTTCGCTGAGGCGCTCTCGCATGCCGACCGGGTGGTGCTGCTGCCGATCTATCCGGCCCGCGAGGAGCCGATTCCGGGGGTGGAATCCGAGATGATCGGCCGTCTGCTGACAGTACCCTGGACGATCTGCGACCGTGCGGAGTTGGCCGAAAAGGTGGCTGCGATGGATACCGATGTAGTCGTCAGCTTCGGCGCGGGCAATATAGACGCCTGCTGCGGGGCACTGGCAGAAAAATTGCGGGAAAAAGCCTGATTCGCCGTCTGCCGGGGACGATCTGTTTTTTTCGAGGCCGTGTCCGTCGCGGCCGTACCGGGGGGGAAGTAAACGCCGGGATGAGATTCAACCATTGACGAATGCCGAAATACCTGAAATATACGCTTCTTGCACTGCTTTGGGGCGGTGTGGCCGCTTATTTGCTCTATGCGGGAGGCAAAGTGCGCCGTCATCGTGCGGAGCAGCCTGTGACGCGCATCGAGGTCGAAGTGGTGGACAGCACCTCGCAGTTGCGGCTGGTGTCGGAAGCTACCGTTCGGGGATGGCTCGCCCGCAGCGGCATCAAAACCGTCGGCGAGAAGATCGGTGCCGTGCGGCTGGATGCGCTGGAGCGGCTTATCGCCCGCAATGGATTCGTCGCCGACGCCCGGGTTACGGTTTCCTATTCGGGCGTGCTGCATGTCGCCGTCTGGCAGCGGACGCCTCTGATGCGGCTGTTGATCGACGGCTATAATTCGTACGTGACCGAGGAGGGCTATCTGTTTGCAGTGCCCCGTGCCTCGTCGGTTTATGTGCCGGTGATTACGGGTACCTACCGTCCCCCGTTCCCGGCCTCCTATGTGGGGTATGCTGCGGATTACAGGCGGGAGCAGATGCAACAGATCGACGATAAGATCGCGGAGTTGGAACGGGAAAAATACCCTCTTTACCGGCGGGAGCTGAAGAACGATGAAAATATCCGTTCGCTGCGGCGGATGCTGATTAAAAAGAGATGGTTCGAATCTTCGGAGTCCTTCGGCGAGCGGGTGCGGGAACTCCGCAAGCACAAGGAGCAGTTGCGCCGCAAATATCGCTATGAGGCTCAGGTGATTCAGTCGGCGATCGACAAAATTTCCGAAAAACAGGAAGCCGAGCGTCGCCGACAAAAAATTTTGGCGAAAAGGTACGAAGATTTCTCGAAACTGACTACCTTTGTAAAATGGATGGAAAACGACGATTTCTGGCGGTCGGAAATCGTTCAGATAACGGCCCGCACCACTGAAAGCGGGGCTATCGACCTGGAACTTACGCCCCGGAGCGGCAACTATACCATCCTTTTCGGCCGCTTGGACGATGCCGAGCAGAAACTGGATAAGTTGCTGCGGTTTTACCGGGAGGGACTCGGAAAAGCCGGATGGGACCGGTATCGGACGATCAACGTGAAGTACGCCGGGCAGGTCGTCTGTACGGAGTGGTAAGGTTTTCGAGATGCAGGAGCCGGATCTGCCTGCGGAATATGCCGGGCAGGGAAGAGGCTGGGAAACGATTCAATGAAAAAATAGATAGAGCACAGTGGAAAAAAAGAGTTATACGGTAGCCATCGACCTCGGTTCTTCGAACGTGGTGGTCGCTGTCGGGTCGAAACGCGAAGACGGAACGCTCGGTATCGAAGCCGTCGTTTCCAAACCGGTCGAGGGGGTCAAGGCCGGCCGGATCGATAATATCGAACAGGCGGGCAATGCCATCCGGGAGGCTGTCGCCGAGGTGGAATCGACGCTCGGCGTTCGAATTACGGAGGCTTATGCCGGCATTTCGGGCGAGTTCGTCCGTTGTGCCCGCCATACCGACCACGTCTTTACCTACGATCCCCAGAACGGGGTGAACCAGGGCGATGTAGATGCCCTGTTCGATCGTATGCGCAACGTCCAGGCCCCCGACGACGAAACGATCATGGAGCGTATTCCGCAGCATTATATGGTGGATGATGCCGAGGAGGTGCGCAATCCGGTCGGTTCGTTCTGCAAGCGGTTGTCTTCGACTTTCAACTTCATACTTTGCGGCAAGACGCCGCTGCAACGGCTCGACATGGCTCTCCGGCGGCTCGGTATCCGTATGTTGGGGGTATTCCCCAATGCGCTGGCGACGCCCGAAGCCGTACTCTCTTCCGATGAGAAGGAGGAGGGGGTGGCCGTCGTGGATATCGGCGGAGGCGTGACCGACGTTGCGGTTTATTACCGGGGCGTGCCGCGTTACGTGGCGACGATCCCGATGGGAGCGAGCGCCATCAACCGGGACATCCGTTCGCAGAGCATTCCCGAGAAACATGTCGAGAGCCTCAAGTGCAAATACGGTTCGGCTGTCGCCGAGCTCGCTCCCGAAGACAAGCTGATCCGCGTGAGCGGTCGCACGGCCCGCGAAGCCAAGGATATTCTGCTGCGCAACCTGGCCACCGTCATCGAGGCCCGGGCTACCGACATCGTCGAATTCGTGCAGCAGGAGATCCGGGATTCGGGGTATGCCGAGCGGTTGGCCTACGGCATCGTGCTGACGGGCGGCTCGGCCCGACTCAAGGATATAGACGAATTGTTCCGTCGTGTGACCGGCATGGACGTTCGTATCGCAAGCGCCGAAACAGGCATCAGCGAAGATTCGCGCGAGGCGGTTGCGAACCCTGCGTTCGCCACGGTCGTCGGACTGTTGCTCAAGGGGGCCGGCATGGGTTCGTGCAACGTGATCGAGGACAAGGCGGGCCTTTCGCCCCGTCGTCCCGTGCCGCCAACCCCTGCACCGGGATTCCAGCCTCCGCAGCCCCAGTCGCGGCCGCAATCCCAGCCCTATGCGCCGACACGGCCTTCTGCGGAAACGGTCAATGCGGCGTATGCGCGTCGGGAGGCTGCCCGTGCGGAATCCGCAGCGGTCGAGCCCGAGGTGGACGATGCCGGAGAGGAGCCCGCGCCTCAGGCTCCCGTGCAGGAGCCGGTGAAAAAGGAACGCAACTGGCGGAGTATTTTCAAGCGGACGCTCGACAAGATCAACGAGGGCTTCAATGCCGCCGATGACGAGGAGATTTAACGATTAAGACAAGAGAAACGAAACGATATGACAGACGATGTAATCACCCAGTTGGCCGCTGCCCGCACGAATCCTTCCATTATCATGGTAGTCGGTGTCGGCGGTGCGGGCGGCAATGCCGTGAATCACATGTGGAACCTGGGGATCAAGGGCGTGGACTTTATGGTCTGCAACACCGACCAGCAGGCGCTCGACAAGAGTCCCGTGGAGCTGAAAGTCCGGCTCGGCAGCGAGGGATTGGGCGCCGGTAACGACCCTGAAAACGGACGCAAGGCCGCCATCGAGTCGCTTGATGTGGTGCGCCAGCGTTTCGAGGCGTCGGGGACCAAGATGGTCTTCATCACCGCCGGTATGGGCGGCGGTACGGGTACGGGCGCTTCGCCG
>OHPW01000795.1_pt1 | contig 21364 bp, 20 predicted proteins | sample 1577771 | NCBI WGS metagenome assembly OHPW01 (sample SAMEA3879608, study PRJEB24766) | human gut metagenome | biome: human-associated habitat; feature: feces | place: USA | collected 1985/1987
ACGCTGCCTTTTTCCAGCTGGAAGGACAAATTCCTCAAAAATGGCTTTTTCCCATGATACAAAATCAGCCCTTCCGCCTTGGCGGCCAGTCCCGGCGGCTGAGGAACCGGGGCCGGGCTGTGTCCGGCCAGCCACTGATCGTCTAAAAACAGTCCCAGACGGGAAAACTCCTCCCGGTATTCGTCCAGTCTCTGGGGCGGAATCGAGCCCTGATCCAAATCTCCCTCCTGCTCCATCAGAACTATCCGAGACAAGAACCCCCGCCACCAATTGGGACGGTGATCCACAATCAGCAGAGTAATCCCCTGACGGTTCAGCTGTTCCAAAAGGGCCGAAAGCTTTCCGCAGGCTCCAGGATCCAGATTGGCAAAGGGTTCGTCTAAAATTAAGGTGTCGGCTCCGGTTGCCAGAGCGGTAGCCAAAGCCAGTTTCTGCTTCGTCCCGCCGGACAGGGTATAGATCGGCGCGGTTTCCACCTGTTCCAAGCCCACCATTGTCAGAAGCTCCCGGGTTCTGGCTCTCAGGTCCCCGGAATAATTGATATTCTCCAGTGCGAACAGAATCTCATGGTCTACCCGATCCATACAAAACTGGTTATCCGGGTTTTGAAACAAAATGGATACCGCCTGTGACCTGGCTGCCGGTCCAAATTGGGAGAGGGGCTTTCCCTTTAGCAGGATTTCCCCCTCCATCTCACCGCCGTATTCCGGGTAAAGCCCGGCCAGGCAATAGGCCAGTGTGGATTTCCCGCATCCGGATGGGCCCATCAGCAGAACCGCTTCTCCCCGGGACACGGTCAACGACAGGTTGGAAAATACGGGAGCATCCTCTGAACGGTAACGGAAGGTAAGCCCTTTGCAGGATAAAACCGGCTCAGCCATGGGCCCGTCCCAGGGCGTAGCCCTTCAGCAGTCCAGTTTTCGCCAGCCCATCGCCGATGGCCTTGGTGATCAGCCCTGAGAAGATCAGGGTGCTGACCAGGCGGATCAGGAACATGATGATCAGCAGAGGAACCGCCAGCTGGCCGTAGCCGGAGCGGACGAAGCTCCACAAAAAGCTGGTGACGCAGCAGCCCGCGGCGGCCAAGTAAATCATTTTTGTATTGAACTTGCCCTGGACGATCCCAGCGACGATGACCATAGGGCCGTACATATTTCCCAGCAGGACCTCGATCAAGGCCGCCAGCACCTCGGCAACGATGCATACACCAGGCTTTTGAAGAATATAGGCCGCCAGAATCGCCGCCATAAACCAAATGCCAAACACGATTTCATTTGCCAAAGGGGCCAGTCCCACGGGAGTCAGCAGGGTGCTGAGGAAGGACGCCAGATAAACGCCTCCCAGATAAACCACGCCGAACACGATGCAAATCATAGCCACCAGGATGATTTCCTTCAGCTTCCAGCCGTATTCTTTTTTCTCATTCATTTTCTGTTCTTCCTTTCAAATTTTTCCGGGTTTTCAGAAACGCGTCTGCTATAGCCCGCTTCTTTTTTGCCTTTTCCAATTTTCGTGCCCGCCGGAGGGCACATCTGTTTTTTCCAGTCTTTCCCCTTCTTTATCTTATCCAGGAGCGGCTCCCTGCCTTTTCTCTTTTTTATTTTCCAATATTACAAGATAATGAATGTTAGTATTACAATTATGGCTTCGCGGTTATTGTTCCAGTTGCGAAGTCCAATTCAAGGACCACATCTTTTCCATTGCCCAATTTTATTTTATAAGTATCGCCTTGCCAACCCAACGTCATGGGGTCTATTACCGCTCCGGTAGCAGCACAATAATGCTGAACAGCTGTCATGCCGGCAGTCCACTTGTGTTGCATCGCTTCTGTTCTGTAGCTAAAATCGTCACCAAATTTCCCATAAGCCGTATAAGTAAACTTTTCCATAGTCAAAGTATATGAATCATCGGTCATCTTGTCCGTATTTTTAAGCAGGAAAGTAACCAAACCGCCTTTTCGCACTGTATTAAGCGTTATTTCTTTTTTGCTATCCATCACGATATCACTCATATAAGCTGTACCGAAAGCATTATAGACTCCTGCACTTTGCAGACACTCAACCGACAGGCCCTTATACTGTTTGTTGATCGAGACCTGGTTATATTCAATATTTCCCTTTACAAAATCACTCGTAACGATCACACTATAATCACCCGGTTCCAATTCTTCTGTCGTATACGAAGCAATAGCACTTATATTAGAGAGATAACGGCTATCGTTCGCAACAATAGAGACGTCATTGCCTGCCTGCTTCACAACCAGAAAAGAAACACGAATCCGGAGACCGTCGGACAACTCATCCGTGAAATACAGATCGCCTTTCGCATCTTTCAAATCTTTCACTACATCGTATACCGATGTGTTGATTGTCAGCTTGATCGCATTATCCTCTTCTTCACACGAAACCAATGATACACAAGCATATACAAGCGCAAACAAATAAAACAACTTTTTCATTTTTACTTCTTTATAATGTTAATAATATTACTTCGCCATATAATCCAGCACTGTGTAAGGCTTCCATTTGCCCTCTTTATCCTTTATCAGTTCCATGGTTTCATTTTCTATCGCTATATCTCCCTCTTTAAAATTTTCCAAGATTTTGCCAAACGGAGTGATGTTGGTGAGAACAACTGTATAGTGAGCATATCCTTTATTTTCCCCGACATACTCCTTGCTAATCACCTTGCCCACCTTCTCATTGGCTCCTCTCATCGCAACAAACGCCACGCTTCCCTGCTTTAAAGGTGTGCCTTTCAGGTATTTTTCACCTTCTGGAGTCAAGCCGACAATGATACGATAAATCGCTCCTACCCGTTCCCTCTGCTCCACAGTAATCAAACCTGCTTCCTGCAAAGCTAAAAACTGTTCCATTTTCAGATTGCGCTCTCCCACAGATCCGTATTTAATGGTAGCCGATTCATCGAAAGTTACATCCCCTATCGGAAGATAGGCTGCTTTATACGCGGCTTGATCCGGTGCGGTACCTCCCAAAGTTAAAAGTGCATTTCCAGTATCTTCTATTACCCGATCAGATACTTTACCATCTCCACAAGATACCAGTAGGTAGAAACCTGCCAGCATCAACAAATAATTAACTGCTTTCATAATTTACAATTATCAGATTAAACAAAGATCTTATCAAGCTCTAAACAAATGCTTTATATCCTATTGAAGCATTGATAATATCATTAATTTATTTTAAAATAGGATATTGCAAAGATAGTATATAAGCAAACACTGACCTGTCACCCCAAAGGGTGTTTTTATTACCTAAAAAGACAAATACATCATAAAGTCCATACATACAAAATGGCAACATGCAAAAGCCCCGGACAAACAAATGTTCGCCCGGGGCTTTATTACCTTTATATAATAATGAAGTAGACTCTTAAAAAGATTACAAGTCTTTCAACTCCCAAGCCAATGCACTGGCACCCAGCACAGCAGCATCAGAATCTTTTAATTCGGAAACCAATAGCTTGGTTTTACCTTTATAGATATTAAGCAAATTATCTTCCATTGCTTTATGGATCGGTTTCATGATATAATCACCCGATTTTGCAAGACCACCGAACAACACAATTGCCTCCGGACTGGAGAATGCAATGAAATCTGCCAAAGCCTCACCAAGTATAGTACCTGTGAACTCAAAAATCTCCTGTGCCAATTTATCACCCTGCACTGCTGCATCATATACATCTTTGGAAGTAATGTTTTCTGCAGGAATATTACGCAAAAGGCTGGCATCCGTGCGTGCAGCCAAGAATTCACGAGCCGTACGGGCTACACCTGTAGCCGAGCAATACGTCTCCAGACAACCTTTACGTCCGCAACCGCACATACGTCCCGTACCGCGACGAACAATCACATGGCCCAACTCACCGGCAAAACCATCGTGACCATAAACCATCTGTCCGTTAATAACAATACCGCTACCGACACCTGTGCCCAATGTAATCATGATAAAATCCTTCATACCACGCGCAGCGCCATAGGTCATTTCACCTACACCGGCCGCATTGGCATCATTAGTCAAAGCCGTAGGAATGCCAAGACGTTCTTCAAACATGGCAGCCAAAGGAATAATACCTTTCCAAGGCAAGTTAGGAGCGAATTCGATTGTTCCGCTATAATAGTTTCCGTTAGGAGCACCGATACCGATACCTTTTATTTTTTCAACGCCACCTTGTGAGATGATAAGAGGAAGAAGATTTTTACATACTTCATCTACATATTCTTCTACTGTTTCATAAGCCTGAGTTTTTACAGAGCCGCTTGCAATAATAGTACCGCGTGCATCTACAATACCAAAGACAGAGTTTGTTCCGCCTATGTCAATACCTACTACGTAGGGTTTTTCCATGTTTGAATTCATGATAGTTCGTTTAAAAGGGTTAGCTTATTAATAATTTATTGCACACAAATTACGTAAAGAAGATTGAGTCTACAAAATGTTTTTTTAAAAAACTTCACTCTGTTTGCAACTTTTCGTATCTTCCGTGCGTCTAATAGGAGAAATTATAAGAAAAGCCAAACTAAATAAAAGAAATTGTGATACACCTCAAAGACATTAACAAGACTTACTACAATGGAGCTCCCCTCCATGTGCTCAAAGGTATCAACCTCGACATAAAACGTGGAGAGTTCGTTTCTATCATGGGAGCATCAGGATCGGGAAAGTCTACCTTACTAAACATACTGGGCATTCTTGACAACTATGATACCGGTGACTATTACCTGAATAACGTACTGATAAAAGACCTCAGCGAAACCAAAGCTGCAGAATACAGAAACCGGATGATAGGATTTATCTTCCAGTCCTTCAACTTGATTTCTTTTAAGAATGCTGTGGAGAATGTAGCCCTGCCACTATTCTACCAAGGGGTAAGCCGCAAAAAAAGGAATACCCTGGCATTGGAGTATCTGGATAAGTTGGGGTTGAAAGATTGGGCGCATCACATGCCAAACGAGATGAGTGGCGGACAAAAACAACGCGTTGCCATTGCACGCGCATTGATCACCCAACCCCAAATTATCTTGGCTGACGAACCGACCGGTGCGCTGGACAGCAAGACTTCCGTCGAGGTAATGCAAATATTAAAAGACCTCCACAAAACGGGAATGACCATCGTAGTAGTGACACATGAAAGCGGTGTAGCCAATCAAACGGATAAAATTATTCATATCAAGGACGGAATCATCGAACGGATTGAGGAGAACCTCGATCATGATGCATCTCCTTTCGGCCAACACGGAATAATGAAATAAGAAAAAAGAAAGGATTTACGATTAGACAATTGGCAATTTCCGATTAAAAATAGTCTTTGTTTGTTCATCTCTTTCCCATCTCAAAATATAAACCGATAATATCAATCGTAAATCGTAAACGTACCTATGGACTCAAAGATTAAACAATGGTCATGACCATAGGGAATAAATCTAAATAAAATCATGTTTGACATTTGGCAAGAAATATATGGTACCATCAAACGGAACAAATTGCGCACATTCCTCACAGGATTTGCCGTAGCATGGGGCATCTTTATGCTTATCGTACTGTTAGGGGCAGGCAACGGACTGATCCACGCGTTCGAACAATCGTCTTCGGAACGGGCCTTGAATTCTATCAAGATATTTCCCGGGTGGACTACCAAATCGTATGAAGGGCTGAAAGAAGGGCGAAGGGTTAAGCTAGATAACAAGGACTTAGACATAACCAAAGAACAGTTCCAAGAAAATGTAATCGAAGTCGGTGCAACCTTATATCAAAATAGTACCAATCTAAATTTTGGTAAAGAATATGTCAACCTAAGACTAACAGGAGTATTCCCGAATTTCCCGGAAGTAGAAACGGTAAAACTATCCAAAGGACGGTTCATTAATGAGATAGATATACGACAATGCAGGAAGGTGATTGTTCTCAATACCAAAACAGCCGAAATCCTTTTCGATAAAACTCATACAGAACCTATCGGACAAAACGTAAAAACAGGGGGGATTATCTATCAGGTAGTAGGGCTGTATAAAGACCAGGGAGACAACAGTTCAAGTGATGCATATATTCCTTTTACAACTCTACAACTCATTTATAATGAAGGAAATAAAGTAAACAATATCATTTTCACCACCAAAAATCTGAAGTCAATAGAAGACAACAAGGCTTTTGAAACTCAATACCGCAAAGTATTAGGAGCCCACCACCGCTTCGATCCTACTGACGAAAGTGCCATCTGGATATGGAACCGGTTTACCAATTACCTGCGCAACATGGGAGCCATGAATATGCTTCGGATAGCTATTTGGGTGATAGGTATCTTCACACTGTTGAGCGGAATTGTAGGAGTCTCGAATATCATGCTGATTACCGTAAAAGAACGAACCCGGGAATTCGGCATCCGCAAAGCATTGGGAGCAAAACCACGGTCTATCTTATGGCTCATTATCGTAGAGAGCGTTGCAATCACTACTTTTTTCGGATATATAGGAATGGTCAGCGGCATTGCAGTAACCGAATGGATGAACAGCGCTTTCGGAAACCAGCAAATGGATAACGGTATGTGGTCGGAAACCGTATTCTCTAATCCGACGGTAGATTTGGGAATTGCCATACAAGCCACTCTGACATTAGTCATAGCAGGCACTTTAGCCGGGTTCTTTCCTGCCCGGAAAGCAGTAACCATAAGCCCGATAGAAGCACTCAGAGCAGACTAATAATGTGCCAATTATTCAATGTGCCAATATGCCAATGGAAAAAATTGGGAAATTAGGAAATTGAATAATTGAATAACAAATTAAATAACTAAGTAATTAACCGTGCACAGCCAATTGACACATTGGCACATTAGCACATTGGCAAATTATTCAAGATGCGAATAGACATAGACACGTGTGAGGAAATCCTTATCACGATAACAAGAAACAAAACCCGGAGCCTGCTTACGGCATTCGGAGTATTCTGGGGTATTTTCATGCTCGTGGCACTCATTGGAGGCGGACAAGGTATGCAAAATGCCATGCAGGTGCAGTTTGAAGGATTCGCCACAAACTCCGGTTTTGCATGGCCGCAGAAAACAGGCGAGGCCTACAAAGGATTCCGTAAAGGACGCTGGTGGAGCTTAAATATCGATGACATCGAACGTATACGCAAAAATGTAGACGGGATCGAGCTTATCACCCCTTCCATTGCCCGTTGGGGCTCTAAATCGGTATATGAAGACAAAAAACTCGATTGTATCGTGAAAGGACTACATCCCGAATATGAAAATATCGAAGCACAAGATATTTCCCTCGGGAGATTTATAAATGATGTGGATATACGCGAAGCGCGCAAAGTATGTGTCATCGGGAAACGTGTGTATGAAAGCCTGTTTACACCGGGCACCGATCCTTTGGGAAAATACATTCGCGTAGACGGAATTTACTATCGTGTCATCGGATTATCGGTGGCAGAAGGAAATATCAGCATCCAAGGGCAATCATCCGAATCTGTTATATTGCCTTTTACAACCATGCAACGGGCTTATAACCTAGGACGTAACATAGAGTTGGCCTGCTTTACTGTCAAACCGGGTTTGAAAGTGACAGATATACAGCCGGAAGTAGAACGTATTATCAAAGAAGCACACTTCATATCACCGGATGACAAACAAGCCATCATGGTATTAAACACAGAGGCTATGTTTTCAATGATGGATAACCTATTCACAGGTATACGCATTCTTATCTGGATGGTAGGATTGGGTACTCTGTTAGCAGGAGCCATCGGGGTATCAAACATCATGATGGTAACAGTGCGCGAACGTACTACCGAAATCGGTATTCGCCGTGCGATCGGTGCCCGTCCCAAGGATATACTCCAACAGATTCTTTCTGAAAGCATGGTGCTTACCACAATAGCCGGAATGATGGGAATCTCATTTGCCGTATTAGTACTTCAAGTGATGGATATGACCATCACCAGTGACAGTGGGAGGTCTTTCGGCTTCCAGGTTACATTCGGTTTGGCTGTGGGCACTTGTGCATTATTAATCACATTGGGCATGCTGGCAGGACTGGCACCTGCCTACCGGGCAATGGCCATTAAACCGATTGAAGCCATCCGTGACGAATAATCACAATTGGCAAATCAAAGAGAGATAAAAAAGAAAAATATAAAATCAAAAAATAAGACTAAGATGAAAAAGTTTCTGAAAATCACATTGCTGGTAGTCCTAACAGCCGGTATCATAGGAACATTTGTATTCCTGTGGATGAAATCAAGACCGAAAGTTGTTGTATACGAAACAGTAAACGCCGAGATCACCGATCTACAAAAAACAACAGTGGCCACGGGTAAAGTAGAGCCTCGCGATGAAATCCTCATCAAGCCTCAAATCTCGGGTATCATTGACGAAGTATACAAAGAAGCCGGACAGAGCATCCGCAAAGGTGAAGTGATTGCCAAAGTAAAGGTAATCCCGGAGTTAGGACAGGTAAACTCTGCCGAAAGCCGTGTACGCCTGGCGGAAATTAATGAGAAACAGGCACAGACGGATTTTGACCGCGTAGAGAAGTTGTTCAAAGACAAACTCATCAGCCGCGAAGACTTCGAAAAAAGCGAAGTGGCACTGAAACAGGCGCGTGTAGAAGTACAGACGGCTAAAGATGCACTTGAAATTATCAAAGAAGGGATTACTAAAAACAGCGCTTCACTCTCCAGTACTTTAATCCGTTCGACAATAGACGGGCTGATATTGGATGTCCCGGTAAAAGCCGGTAACTCCGTAATTATGAGTAATACGTTCAATGACGGAACAACCATCGCTACGGTGGCCAATATGAATGATTTGATTTTTAAAGGTAAGATAGACGAAACGGAAGTCGGACGTATTCACGAAGGAATGCCTGTAAAACTAACCATCGGCGCATTACAAAATCTGACATTCGATGCCAAACTGGAATATATTTCTCCTAAAGGGGTGGAGGAAAACGGCGCTAACCAATTTGAGATAAAAGCAGCAGTATCCGTGCCCGACAGCGTACAAATCCGTTCAGGCTATTCGGCAAATGCAGAAATTGTGCTTCAACGCGCCCAACAGACCTTAGCAGTGCCTGAAAGTGTTATTGAGTTCAATGGCGACTCCACTTTTGTCTATGTAATGACAGATTCGGTACCGGAACAAAAATTCCAACGCAAACCAGTAACTGCCGGCATGAGCGATGGTATCAAAATAGAGATAAAAAGCGGCGTGACAGCGAAAGATAAAATCCGTGGGGCAGAAAAGAAAGATAAATAATAAAATCAATAACAGGAAATTATGAAAAAAGGACTTATTATATTCTCTCTTGCCACACTCTGCGTCACCAGCCAGGCGCAGGAAGGATGGACGCTACGCCAATGTATCGACTATGCCATCGAACACAATATCGAGATCCAGCAGACAGCCAATGAAGCTGAACAAAATGCCATAGAAGTAAATACGGCAAAATGGGCAAGGCTGCCGAATCTGAGCGGTTCGGCAGGACAAAATTGGAGCTGGGGACGTTCGCAGTCACCCAAAGACAATACATACAGTGATGTAAACAGTGGCAGTACACAATTCGGACTTAATACCAATGTTCCGTTGTTCACCGGACTGCAACTGCCCAATCAGTATGCACTTTCCAAACTGAACCTTAAAGCGGCAATCGAAGACCTGAACAAGGCTAAGGAGGATATTGCTATCAATGTTACTTCTTCTTATCTACAGGTTTTGTTCAATATGGAACTCAGTAAGGTAGCAGCCAGCCAGACGGAACTCAGTAAAGAACAATGCAAACGTATCATCCGCCTTGCCGAAGTAGGAAAGGCTTCGTCTGCCGAAGTAGCCGAAGCTAAAGCCCGTGTGGCACAAGACGAAATGAGCCTGGTACAAGCTGAAAACAATTACCAGCTGGCTCTGCTGGATCTAAGTCAGTTATTGGAACTGCCTACCCCCGAAGGATTTACACTCGCACAACCTGATACGGTAGTAAACTTCGTTCCGTTGACAGCACCGGACGATATATATACGGAAGCATTGAGCAATAAACCCGGTATCCGAGCTGCGCAATTCCGCTTGGAAGGAAGCGAAAAAAGCATACGCATAGCTCAAAGTAATTATTATCCACAACTTTCTTTCGGAGCAAGTATAGGAACAAATTTCTATACATTGAACGGTTCTGCCGAACACAGCTTCGGTTCTCAATTGAAAAATAATCTGAATAAAGGCATCGGATTCAATCTGAGTGTGCCATTATTCAACCGCTTGGCTACCCGTAACCGTGTTCGCAGTGCCCGGTTGCAGCAAACCAACCTTGCCCTGCAACTGGACAACACCAAGAAAGTGCTTTACAAAGAGATTCAACAGGCATGGTACAACGCTGTAGCTGCCGAAAGTAAATTCAATAGCAGTATGGCAGCCGTTACTGCCAATGAAGAATCTTTCCGTCTGATGAGTGAGAAATTCGATAACGGGAAAGCCACTTTTGTGGAATACAATGAAGCCAAACAAAATCTAACAAAATCATTATCAGACAAAATACAGGCAAAATATGACTACCTGTTCCGCACCAAGATTCTCGACTTCTACAAAGGAAAAGCAATCGAATAATCAATAATATCAGTTATCTTTGCTTCATAAACTAAAAAAGACAAGTATATGAAGCAAAGATTTGAAAATAGCCAGTTTCAACTTAAACTTTTATATATCGGACAGCTCCTTATGGAATTCCCAATATGGTGCAGCCAATCAAGCCGAGTTCACAAGGCAACGTACAAAAATCCTTGCCGCCCTTAAAGCCATGAATGCAGATATATATGCTCTTTGCGAGGTTGGTGAAGGAAGAACGGCCGTACAAGATATAGTAAACGGACTAAATGAAGCAGAGGGAACGGATAAATATGCTTATATAGATAGCGGAGATAGCCACGAAAGTACCTACACTAAAAATGTATTTGTTTACAATACAACCAAAGTAACACCCTACAAAGAATTCCGTACCATCGGCTCGTACCTTAAACTCCGCCATGTGGCACAAGCTTTTGATCTGAAAGAGAATCAGGAAAGATTGATAATCTCATTAAATCACTTCAAATCAAAGTCAAGCGGTAACGGAAGCAATGCCGATCAATACAACGGGCAAGGAAGCTCAAATATTCAACGGCAATCCGAGGCTCGTACACTCATCAATGAATTGAATGCCCTGATCAGCTATTACGAGGATCCGGATATATTGATATTGGGTGATTTAAACGCATACTCCAAAGAAGACCCCATCCGAATATTAACAAACGCTTCTTTGACAAATCTGCTCGAACAATTCTCTCCCCGGGATTATAGCTATGTTTATAACGGAGCTGCCGGTTATCTGGATCATTCAATCGCTTCTATCAGCATGAGTAAACAAGTAACATGATGCATTCCCCTGGCATATTAACGCAGATGAACAAAGTAAATTCGGTTATAAATATGCTGCAGATTATTCTCCGGACCCATACCGTTGTTCCGACCATGATCCGATCATCACAACTTTGATGTTAGGACAAACAACAGGAAACGGTCATCAGGAAGTCACCGCCAAAAACAGAATTCAAATCTTCGGTAATCCCCGCGACGGTTACTTAACCTTGAAAGGAGAAAATATAAATAAGGTAGAAGTTCTTTCTGTCAACGGACAAATCATTGTCACGAATACGGTTCACCCATCCGAAAGTTATTTTATTCTGCCAACAGATGTTTTAGCTGAAGGATTCTATTTAATACGTGTATATAATGGAGGATCGTATACCACGCTTAAAATTATAATTCCATAATAAAAGGCTTCGTATAACCTTTCGGAAATACGAAGCCTGACATTTCTTTCTATTTTTATTACAATATAGTTTAATAAGCAATGGCTATCAGTTCAAAATCATTGTCGCATTTATTCAAAGTATTCAAACTCCAGTCTTTCCCTGCTTCATTCCACTTGTAATTTACATATGCCACCGGCATATTATCCGCATTAAGCTCATAAACACTTTTCTCTACCGAATCAATGTAAGCTTTATGACGTTCATTCCAGCGGGCGTATTCCATAGTTATTTCATTGCCGCCATATAAATAAGTTATCTTAAAATAAGGCACCCATTTATCACGACTTCCATCCCATTTAAATGCTTCTTTAGCAGTCATTCTCTTCTGGTTATCATAAGAAAAATCGTATTTCATATGTCTGTAAAGAGAACCATCCATTCTATAAATCACTTTTGAAGTAACAAGATCACCATCTTTAATTTCATTAGTTACGAAGTTTTCTTCCTGAGCTTTCAACTCTGCATTTGTAATGCCTATAACTGCCATAGCTGCCAAAACAATCATTCTGAAAAATACTGTTGCTTTCATAATCGTATCTATTTATTTAGTTAAACTTTTTCCCATTTATACATTAGACGTATCTATTCATTCAAAGGTTGCATCATTTTCTGTTTTTTTTCTACTCTTTTTTGATACTTGTCTTCATGTGTATGAATGCAAGTAATATGCCAAAGCAATAACACACTGGTTATCAGCAATTAATCAAAAATCTAATATGTACGAAAATGAACACATGTACGCTTATATGCGGACAGTATACTATTTTTAATTATCTTTGTCTCCCGCTTTATGGAACAACAAAAAGAATATAGAAGTATCGTAAAAACCACTGCCCTCTTTGGGGGAGTGCAAGCTTTTCAAGTTCTGCTAACTTTGGTACGTACCAAAGTGGTAGCATTGCTTCTTGGAGTAGACGGTGTAGGATTATTAGGACTGTTGAATAATACCATAAGCATGGTGCAAAGCATTACAGGATTGGGGATTAATCAAGGTGGAGTAAAAAGTATATCTGCCGCAGGCAATCCCCAGAAGGCGGCACAAACAGCTTCTTTGGTGAGACAAATGAGTTTGTATGCCGGACTATTCGGTTCAGCAATGATATTAACTCTTTCCCCATGGTTATCACAGTGGAGCTTCGGTAACCGGGATTTTACAGGAGCTTATATGTGGTTAGCCTGCACATTACTATTTGATACGCTAACGAAAGGCGAATTGGCCATCTTCCAAGGCTTCCGGCGTCTCCGGATTCTGGCACAAGCCAATTTAATCGGTGCATCCGCAGGCCTGTTAATCTCCCTACCTATATATTACATATGGAGAACAGATGGCATTGTAGCCGCCATTATCCTTTCCTCTATCTGCGGTTATTTCGCTACTTTACTATTTCGTGACAAGCAAAAGACTCCTCCCCTCCCCATCTGCCAAGAAGGTAAAAGCATCATTACCATCGGAGCGATACTCACAATCAGCGGTTTTGCCAGTACATTAGTCAGTTATTTATTTAATATTTACCTCAGAAGTCATGGTGGTCTGCAAGATGTAGGTATCTATCAATCCGGGTTCGGGTTAATTGATAAGTATGTAGGTCTTATTTTTGTGGCAATGAGTACAGACTATTATCCGCGTCTGGCAGCAGTCCACACCCAAAACACGAAATTAAGTTCCATCATGAATCAACAGACAGTAGTATCATTATTGATATTATGCCCGGTAATTGCCATCTTTCTGCCTACCGCTCCTTTAATCGTACAGTTACTCCTTACAAAGTCTTTCTTACCAGTCATTCCTTTTCTGTCATGGGCTATATTGGGAATGATTTTCAAAGTAACTTCAACCTGTTTAGGATATATACTTATCGTTAAAGGAGCACATCGTTTATTTCTCGGTACCGAACTATTATCATGGAGCACAATATTAATAACCAATATTATAGGATACAATATCTGGGGAATCGAAGGTATAGGTATTGCCTTTTTATTCAGTTATGCTTTCTATCTCACAATAATGATCACTATCTGCAAAAAGACATTCAACATCACATTCAATAAAGAAGTTCTTCAATTATCCCTGTTCACTATTGCAATCGCAATAATAAGCTTTATCTCCATATATTATCTTGTGCCAATTGATCCATTGTCAGGTTATTTTTTGTGTACCATATTAATTGTCTTTTCCATGTTTATTACGCTCAGAGAATTATGGCACCATATCAAATAAATTGTTATTTTTGTATCTTATGAGACCTCAATTAAGCCTAATCATCCCATTCTATGGTACAGCAGACAAAAAAATGCTGGAACGGTGTCTTGCCTCCATTTATTGTCAAGATTTGAAGACCGAAGACTATGAGATAATTCTTGCTGATGATCAAGGAAAAGGATTAGGTGGTGCCCGTAATAACGGAATACGTAAAGCGCAAGGTGAATATATTCTTTTTATAGATGCAGACGATTATCTGTTTCCAAATGCATTATCACGATGTATATCACTTTTAACACATCGTCCAGATATACTATCTTTTGGATACCAAAAAGTTTCTCATTCCAATGAGTCCCCCAGAAAAAATAAATACGAACAATACAAAATGTACCCTTCCGGAGCCGCATTTATGAATGAACACAATTTTATGGGTACAGCCTGGAGACATCTTTTCTTAAGAGAATGGTTACTCAAGTATCAACTTACATTTTCCGAAAATACTTTTCATGAAGATGAAGCGTTCATGGCAAAGGCCTATTTTCATGCTCAAACAACTATCATTACAGACTGGTTGGTGTATGCCTATTATCAATGTCCACAATCCATTTTACACAGACAAGATAATATTTGTCGCATTAAACGTATACAAGACTTTCGATTGATACTAACTTCATTACAAACATATCTAAAAGAACATGCTGAGGCTTCTCAATTACAAAAGCAAGCTCTGCAAAGAAGAATTCACTTTCTCACAATTGATTATATAATACAATTAAAGCGCAATCATTGTTCGCTTTCAACTTATTATCAAGTAATAAATGAGCTAAAAAAGAATGGTTTGCTTCCATTACCTTTAAAAAAATATTCATGGAAATATTCTATTGCACGTGTTATCATTAATTTATTCGCAAGTTTATGAAAATACTACTTATCGGTGAATTTAGTAATCTCCATTGGACATTGGCAGAAGGACTTCGTGCCTTAGGGCATGAAGTTTGCGTAGTCTCAGATGGTAACCATTGGAAGAACTACAAACGTGACATTACCCTGTTACGCCCTACAAATAATAAAATAGACGGAATTAAATATTTGGCAAAGGTTTTATTATTACTACCCCAATTAAAAGGATATGACATAGTACAAATCGTTAATCCATGCTTTCTTAATTTAAAACCCAAGAAAAGCCTGCCCATTTATCGCTTTCTAAAACAAAATAATAAAAAGATATTTTTGGGAGCATTCGGTACAGACCACTATTATGTAAAAGCATGTATGGAATCGGATATCTTCAAGTATTCCGACTTTAAATATAATCATACACTTAGAGATACCCAAACAAATCGGACAATCATAAAAGAGTGCTTATATGGTGGAACCGCTGTTGCCAACAAAGAAATTGCCCAAACCTGTAACGGCATTATAGCTTGCCTATGGGAATACTATGTAGCCTATATTCCCTATTTTCCCGATAAAACGACTTTTATTCCCCTCCCTATCGATTACTCCAATATTACGAGCCGTGTACGGACAGAGCCTGAGAAAGTAAACTTTTTCATTGGCATCCAGTCTGCACGGAGCGATATAAAAGGAACGGATATTATGTATCCCGTCTTAAAAGAGATACAAAAAAAATACCCGGACCAATGTCGTATCACAGAAGCGATCGATGCTCCGTACGCGATTTATCAAAAATTAATGGATGATGCTGATGTACAATTAGACCAGCTCTACTCATACACTCCTTCCATGAATTCATTATTAGCCATGGCAAAAGGAGTGATTGTGCTGGGCGGCGGAGAAGAAGAAAATTATGAAATAATAAATGAAAAAGAGCTACGTCCCATTATCAATGTATATCCCTCCGAAGAAGATATCTTCCAAAAATTAGAATACATCGTATTAAACAAGGAACGTATTCCGGAATTATCAGCGCAAAGTATCGAATATGTAAGAAAACATCATAACTATGTAAAGGTGGCACAGCAATATGTTGATTTTTGGGAAGCACATTAAAAAACTGTACTCTTTTTTTTTACACAAACCGGTTCAGTGCGGCAATTACCGTATCGGCCTCTTCATCCGTCATCAGCGGAGACATCGGCAGACTGAGTTCTTCCCGATGTATTCGTTCAGTCACCGGCAATGACAGAGAGCTATATTCGGTAAAGGCTTCCTGTTTATGCGGAGGTATCGGATAGTGTATCTGTGCCTGTATTCCCTCCGCTGCAAGAAAGGCTTGCAATCTGTCACGACAAGAAGAAAAAACCGGAAAAATGTGAAATACATGTTGTTTCCAGTCATCGACAGACGGTAAAGTCAACAGAGGATTTTTAATTCCATCAAGATATCGGCAGGCAATATTTCGGCGTCGCTCATTATCGACATCCAGACGAGCCAATTTAAGCCGAAGCACAGCAGCCTGCAGCTCGTCAAGGCGACTGTTAATTCCCTTGCAAAGATGAACATACTTGGCAGAAGAACCATAATTGGCAATAGAACGTATCATCGCAGCAAGCTGTTGGTCATTCGTTGTCACTGCACCGCCATCTCCCAAAGCTCCAAGATTTTTTGCCGGATAGAAACTGAATCCGGCCGCATCTCCAAGATTACCGGTACGTTTTCCATGATAAACCGCCCCATGCGATTGTGCAGCATCCTCCACAACTTTCAGACGATAAGATGCCGCTATATTCAATATAGGTTGCATATCAGCACATCTTCCATATAAATGTACGGGAAGTATCGCTTTAGTCCGGGAATTAATCAAAGTTTCTATCGCTTCGGGCGCTATATTACAGGAATCAAAAGAAGGCTCGCAAAACACGGGTTTCAGCCCGGCACGAACCACTGACAAAATAGAAGCAATATATGTATTGGCAGGAACAATCACTTCATCTCCCGGCTGCATCTCTCCCAACTCGCGATAAACCATAAAAATAAGGGTCAAGGCATCCAAACCATTTCCTACACCAATACAATATCGGGTTCCGCAATATCCGGCAAAAGCCTCTTCAAAAGCACGGGTCTCTTCTCCTTGAAGATACCAACCGGAACGGGTTACACGAACCACCGTTTCCGATAGCTCCGGTTCAAAAGAGTCACTAATACGCTGTAAATCAAAATACTTAATCATTTAGTACAGATTTTAAAGAAAGTTCATACGTATCATACATCACCGCACGTCCGCCAAATCCCTCTTTCTGAAAGATCAACCCTTCATTCAAGTAACGGCCTCCATCCTCCACAGAGACCCCGAAATCAAAATACTTCCTATCGGTATAAATTTGATGAATCAAATAATCAAATAAGATATCGAGTGCCCCCATTTCCCGACCTTGTCCGGTAGAAGCAATATACTGAACATGAGCTACTTCTCCGGTAAGATACATTACACATCCTCCTACAGTCTCTTCACCGTCCAACACCCGGTAAAGTTTTATTTCTTCCGGGAAAAGACGACTCAAACAGACCATTTCTTTCAAAGAATGAACAGGCAATCTGTCGTGACGTTGTTGGAGATTTTGTTCCAAAACCGGCCAAAAAGCATCAAAATTTTCATCCTGGCAGACTTTCAGTCCATGATTACGAGCCTGTTTCAACTTACGGCGACGGAGAGTACTGAATGGGTATCCTTTTTCCGGTATTACCACAGAAGATATTTTCCGCTCTGTCAAACGGGCATTCAACCGAAAAAGGGCATACAAATCCTCTTCCGACGGATAATTATGATAAATAAATGGAATGGTACGATAAACGATCCTACCAACTCCGGCAGTCCCCTTTAAATAGCGGCATAAGAGGTAAAACGCCTCCAACACTACCGTTGCAGTGGCATGATAAGAAAGAATAAACCCGCCGTATGTCAGCCCGCCATGCGAATAATAAGTATCATCACTCTCATTGCCGGGCAATAAAGCTATCAACCGCCCTCCTTTGTAAAACATCAGAGAATGATCTGCAAAACGATCTGCATGATAATCCATATAATCACGCATAAACAAAAACGTACCGTTTTTAGAGGTAGCAACAAAACTATCCCAAACAGTCTTTTGCTCCGCTGTATAACGAACTATATTCAACTGCAAGTCTTGGGTAGCGGGTATCATTTCTTTATATATTCCAGAAAATCGTCGTATGAATTAATATAATTGTCCAGGCAATAAGGATGAGAAGCTAAAACCAGCACAACAGCGTCCGATGAAAAATTACTCATTACTTTCCACATTCCCGGAGGAATCAACAAGCCTTCGGAAGGAGAAGACAAATGATAATATTTACGCCCCGTTTCATCCTCCGTCCAGATATCGAAACTACCACTTACAGCCACAAGATACTCGGATAATTCCGTATTAGCATGTTGTCCCCGTTCTTGTCCTTCAGGTACATTATGTATCCAGAATACACGTGCCACTTCAAAAGGTATATCCTGACCTACTTCAAGAAGAGTCAGACTTCCTCGTTTATCTGTAAATGTCTTTAAACGTTCCATAACTTTATAGAATAACGATATTTAGCTGATATTATTATACGAATGACCGTTTATAGTTGCCTATACACTCGGAAGATTAGGATCCGGATTAGTTTCAACATATTGAAACCACTTGCTTCATCCAGATGAAACACATTGTTCCAACCGGATGGAACACATCGTTTCAATAAGATGAAACCCATCGTTTCTTCCTATTGAAACGATGGGTTCCTTTACCTAAACGGGCACTTAGGTCCGTACACATATATTATTAGTATTAGTTATCTTCTTGACGAACTGCTTCCCCGTTCGGAAGAATTTGAAGAAGAACTTCTCCGGCTGCTACTGCCGGAAGAAGAACTTGAAGCAGAAGAACCGCGACTGGATTGTCCGTTGGATACCGAACTGCTACGAGTACTGCTACGCGTAGTACTACGGTTGGAGTTTGAGCTACTACTGCTTGGAGATGTAGTTGTCCGGCTTGTTGAAGAACTGCTACTGCGCCTGCTACTCCCAGAATTTGTGTTATTATTTACCGGTGTACTGCTGCCCGAACTGTTATTTTCCCTTCGGCTACTTGACGAATTCTCCCGGCTCGATGATGACGAAGAGGTATTACTCGGGCGGGTAGTAGTCGTACTCGGACGAGTTGTATTACTCGGACGGGTACTCGCGCCCGTGCTCGGACGGGTTGTACCGGTACTCGGGCGAGTAGACACACTGGGACGAGTGGTTGTTGTACCCGGTCTCGAACTCGGTCTTGTGCTTGTATTCGGACGAATATTTACCGAACCGAAATCGGAGCGGCGATTCGTATGATATACCCGATCATTTCTCACACTATAATCTCCTCTATAATAACTATGGTTATACCTTCCGCGATAATAGCTTACATTGTGAAAATGCGTCCGGTAGTGTCCTCCCGAATAGCTACGATAATGGTAGGGTTTCGGAAAATAGAAATAGTTACGATTGGTATAAGTAATGTAGACACGGAAATTCCATCCGCCACCACTTGCATAGATCGGACGATAGAAATAATCGGCTTGCAGAAAACGTCGATACTGCGCATCGCTCAATACCCAACGCAAGTCGTCGTTACGTACATCCAGATAATTATAATAATCATCCAACGCCCATTCGTATCCACGTATCACGTCATCCATCAGATAGCGGATGGAATAGATAAAATCGAAATTGATCTCGTAGACATCATTATACTGGGCAGTATTCAGGTTCAGTTCATACGCCATCTTATCTGTCAGGAAACGCGTCTCCTTACGAACTCTGCTATTGCTCATAGCGGCCATACTCACACTGCTCATGGCAGTTATCCCGATGGCAAATAATATTAAAATAATTCGTTTCATAATCAGTAAGTCTTTTTAGTTATTATTCTCATGATACACCTTTATAAACTGATTTACCTCCTCCTTATCCGAACTAAAGGTCAGTTTATCCAATGCCCGGAAAAAATTCGCCTTATCGGCAATCCTCGGATATATTTTCTTAAGGAACGGTTTCTTTTCACTGTCAAATGTATAAAATTCCAGTAACCGTATACATTGGTCGGTAGTAAAATACGAACTTATCAATACATTGTCAAGTAAAGCGTTACGGTCGGACTCAAAAGGCTGTTTTTTCAATGAGCTCATGAACTGATTGAAAGAGCTGTCGCTCATCACCGGCTCCCTGGAATTGAAACCATCCGGCCGGTGTCCGGGTTTATCCGGCCTGCCCGGTCTGTGCTCCGGTCTGTCCGGACCATCGATGACGATCTCCTTCACCTCCCTACCCGAACAATAAACACGCTCATCAAACAATAAGTTCTCTCTTTCAAAGCGGTTTCCACGACGGGCGGCATATACCTCCACCCGATAACTGCCACCATGCAGGTTAGCGATAAAACAACTATATGTAGGCCGGCACACCTGCTTCCCATCAATAAATACCACCACCTGTTCTCTTGGGCTTTCAACAGAGAGGCCCTCCAAAGAGAAAGCACTTGCCGGAAACATTGCCAGCAGAAAACAAAAACCGAGTATCAATTTGCGTATCATATCTTTTCTATTTTATTATTTTCCGTTCTGGTATGGCAATCTTTGTCTCTCTCCAAATAAGATTTCATCTCCGTCACTTTACCATCCACAAAACGTACCCGGACAACCGACCATCCGGAGAGTACCATTACACGGAATTCCCACTCTTCGCCTTTATCATCAAAACTCCTGTAAGCAGGCGCTCCGAGTACCTCCTTAACCTGTTCCAGTGTCATCCCCCTATGGATACCGGACAATTGTTCATTCGTAAACCCAACACCGGCAGTGACACAGCCGACAAGCATCATCATCAACAACAGAATGCCAAAAGTATGTATCTTTTTCATAACCTATATCTTAAAAGTGAAACTTTTTTAGGAAAACATCCCATTTTTAATGTATACAAGGTGCCGGCGGCAGAGGATGTTCTTGGAAATCCCGCGTCGTAAATGTATCCATACCCGAAACCCTTCCATCCTCAAACGTTATCACCACCACTTTATACTCTCCCGAAATAAGAGACAGGCTTCGATATTCCCACTCTTCCATTGCAGGGCATTCGGTGATTTGTGTTAACTTTATCGACAACCGTGTTGTTGGGTTGGATTCATTTAGAGACGGTGCACCGACTGCTCCTCCTGCCCCTTCCTTTTCTTTAGGCATAGGTGGTACAGTCACTGCTTCGGACATAGCTCCCGCTTGTGACTATAGAGCCATGAGAAACGATGAGTTTGCCCGCTTTTTAAATGATGTAAAGAGTAAAACTTTTGATTCGGACCGGACAGATTTCATTGAGAAA
>OHPW01000801.1_pt1 | contig 21207 bp, 21 predicted proteins | sample 1577771 | NCBI WGS metagenome assembly OHPW01 (sample SAMEA3879608, study PRJEB24766) | human gut metagenome | biome: human-associated habitat; feature: feces | place: USA | collected 1985/1987
TGGCGCTGCGCTGGGAGGCCTGGGCGGCGTCCGCCGCCGTGATGCGCAGACCTCCGTCCACCGGCCGGGCGGCCTGGTCCAGCAGCTCCACGGCGTTGACGGCCTTGCGCACGTCGCCGCCGCACCCGGCGGCGATAAGCCCCGGCACCTCCTCCTCCCAGGTCAGGGGCAGGGGACTGCGGCTGCGGACAATGTCCAGGGCCCGCAGCACGGCGGGCAGCGTCTCCTCCGCCGTCAGGGCCTTGAACTCGAATACCGTGCTGCGGGACAGCAGGGCGTTGTACACATAGAAATAGGGATTCTCCGTGGTGGAGGCGATCAGGGTGATCTTGCCGTTTTCCATGAACTCCAGCAGGCTCTGCTGCTGCTTTTTGTTGAAATACTGGATCTCGTCCAGGTACAGCAGCACCCCGTTGGGGGCCAGCATGGTGTCCACGTCCGCGATGATGGCCTTCACATCCTGCAAAGACGCGGTGGTGGCGTTCAGGTGGTACAGGGCCTTCTCCGTGCGCTTGGCAATGATGGAGGCGATGGTGGTTTTGCCGGTGCCGGAGGGGCCGTAGAAGATCATGTTGGCGGAGGTCCCGCCCTCGATGAGCCGCCGCAGCAGGGCGCCGGGGCCCAACAGGTGCTTCTGTCCCGCCACCTGATCCAGGGTCTGGGGCCGTATTTCGTCTGCCAATGGCCGCATGGCGGCACCCCCTTCCGGGAAAATCACAGCTATTATACCACATCCCGCCGTCCTTTGCACCCCCCGATTTGCATTTTTCCCGGGGGTCTGGTACAATAGGGGCGAGGTGATCTGTTATGAAATCTCCCCAGGAGGTGGCCGCCATCATCCGGCGGCTGAAGGAGCTGTATCCCGACGCGGCGTGTTCCCTGGACTATGGAAAGGACTATGAGCTGCTGTTTTCCGTGCGCCTGGCGGCCCAGTGCACCGACGCCCGGGTGAACCAGGTGACCCCGGCGCTGTTTGCCCGGTTTCCTACCCTGGAGGCCTTTGCCGCCGCCAGCCCGGAGGAGGTGGGGGAATACGTCCGCTCCTGCGGCTTCTGGCGGGCCAAGGCCCGGGATATCGTGGCCTCGGCGCAGATGCTGTTGTCGGATTTTGGCGGCCGGGTGCCGGACAATATGGAGGACCTGCTGCGGCTGCCCGGCGTGGGCCGCAAGACCGCCAACCTGATCCTGGGGGACGTGTACGGCCAGGCGGGCTACGTCTGCGACACCCACTGCATCCGGATCACCGGCCTGCTGGGGCTGACGGACGGGTCCAAGGACCCCCTGAAGGTGGAGCAGCAGCTGCGGGCCTGCATCCCGCCGGAGGAGTCCAGCAATTTCTGCCACCGGATGGTGCTCCATGGCCGGGCGGTGTGCATCGCCCGGCGGCCCCAGTGCGAGGGCTGCACCCTGCGTCCCTGGTGCGACCACTTTGCAAAAAACGGCGTTCAGATGTCCTAAACGGACGGGACAGAGAGGAGATGGGGAAGATGCCGGTGAATTATGATCCTTATGGCTTCGGCAGCTTTGATACAATGTTCGGGATCGTGTTTGTTATCATTGTGGTCGGCTTTGTGATCGTCTTTGGTTCCATCATTGTCAGCGGGATCCAGGGGGTCGCCCAGTGGAAAAAGAACAACGACTCCCCGGTGCTGACGGTGGAGGCAGAGGTGGTGGCCAAGCGGATGGACGTCCAGACTTGGCACCACGCCGGGGACGAGCACAGCATGGGGCACACCTCCAGCTGGACCGATTACTACGCCACCTTCCAGGTGGAGAGCGGCGACCGGATGGAATTTGAAGTGGACGGAAGCGATTATGGTCTGCTCGTGCAGGGCGACATCGGAAAGCTGAGTTTTCAGGGCACCCGCTATCTTGGGTTTGAGCGGAGCTAAGTGTTTCTTACATTATATAGTATGGAGTGCTGTATGAACGATTTGTTTATCCAAGGGCTGACCATCGACTGGAACAGAGTTCGCCCATACAATTATGTTCGTCAGATTCCTGCCATCAGTGGAATCGACACTTTTACATTCCATAAGCCCATTACGTTCTTTGTTGGCGAAAATGGAAGTGGAAAATCTACGCTTCTGGAAGCAATCGCTGTTGCTTACGGCTTCAACGCAGAGGGTGGAACGAAGAACTATTCATTTTCCACATACAACTCCCATTCGGAACTATGTGAGGCTATGACGATTTCCAAGGGGTATCGCAGACCAAAGTTCGGGTATTTTCTCCGAGCAGAGAGTTTCTATAATGTAGCCACCAAGGAAATCGACTATTCCGATGACGATCATCCCTCCAAAGGCTATCACCAAAAATCACACGGTGAAAGTTTCCTCGCCATTGCGCAGGACTACATGGGTGCAGATGGAGTCTATATTTTTGACGAGCCGGAAGCCGCTTTATCCCCGCAGCGGCAGCTCACGTTACTGATCAACATTTATCGGTGTGCCCAAGAAGGGGCGCAATTCATTATTGTATCACATTCACCCATTCTCCTCGGAATGCCTGATGCTGAGATTTTTAGCTTCGACAATGGCACGATTCATCCTTGTCAGTATGAAGATACGGACAGCTACGTTATCACCAAAACATTTGTAAATAATCGGCAGCATTTTTTGAACCAGCTTCTGAACGAAGAAACGTAATGCCGGGAAAGGACATTCCATATGAGTGATTCTATGTTGAAAGAGCTTTGGCAGCAGGTCGCTGAAAAGAAAAGCTGCGAAGCAAAACAGAAAGAACTGACCGCCCAGAGAGATACGCTTGCTGATTGCCTGAAAAAGCTGGAAAAATCCAAGCTGGCAGAGCAGGCTGATGTGGACCGTCTGGAGGGACACAGCCTTGCCGCATTTTTCTATCAAGTGATTGGAAAAATGGATGAAAAGCTGGACAAAGAACGGCAGGAAGCCTATGCAGCCCGCGTCAAGTACGATGCGGCTCTCCATGATCTTTCTTCCGTTGATGCCGACTTGAAGCAGATTCAAAATAGACTGGCACGGCTGTCCGATTGCGAAAGTCAGTATCAAGCTGCTCTTTCCGAAAAAATCAAAAGCATCAAAGTCTCTGCCCACCCTGCCGCACAGCAGATTGCGGAAAGCGAAAGCCGCATTGCCGCACTGAAAGTTCAAAAGCGGGAGCTGCTGGAAGCCATCAACGCAGGAAAGACTGCCTTGCATACGGTCAACGAAGTTCTCGAAACCCTCCACAATGCCGAGGGCTGGAGTACATGGGACGTAATGGGCGGCGGTTTGATGGCCGATCTTGCCAAGTATGAGGAACTGGACGATGCGCAGAAACAAATCGAACAGCTTCAAGTGGAACTGCGGCGGTTCAAAACTGAGCTTGCTGATGTTGAGATCACCGCAGACCTTCAGGTTACGGTGGACAGCTTTCTGAAATTTGCAGATTTCTTCTTTGACGGCCTCTTTGCAGACTGGGCAGTTCTGGATCACATCAATCAGGCACAGAGCCGTGTAGAGAACACCAAGGGCCAGATCAAGCGTGTCCTCGCACTTCTGAAAAAGATGCGCGAAGATGTTGATGTCCAAATCGCTGACGAAAAAGAGAAGCAGGAGCAGCTTGCAGTGGAAACCGAGCTGTAGGGTTGGAGTGTTCGCTTATGTGATATGCTCAACTCAATAAATCGGAATCGAGGGAGTAGGAGAAATTGAGATTGGAGGATAAGTTGGTGAACAAGATTTTCAAAGGTCTTATTCGATTTTTGATAGAAGTGATAGTTATGACTGTTTTGATTGTTGGGATCAACATATTTACTAATGGTATGTATCTTTGGGGATTGCCCCGCATAAATGATATTCAGTCTGTAAATATCACGTATCCGAGTGTCACGGATGATGTTAAAGAAATTTCGAGCAGTGAGGACATTGAGTTAGCCTTAAAGCTAACGGGATTTCTGAAATATGATTTATTTGGGGAAGTGAATAGCGAAGAAGAACCCGCTATTACAATTACTTATTTTCTCAAGGATGGAACAAGCAAAACAATCTCCGCTAATAACACTACTGTCTGGTGGAACAATAAAATTCATGTAATCAAGGACAAGGAAATGTTTGTCAACCTAACAGAGGGAATTTTCTTTCTGGAAGATTTACAAACAAAGTAAATCAATTCCTGTTTGACGGACTATCAAATTATTACACACCTTCTGCGGGCGACCCTCAAAACGGTTGCCCGCTCTTTTTATACCCTAAAATCCGAAAAAGGAGGAACGCTATGCCAAGCAAAACCGAAGAATATCTTGCCCTTGCCCAGCGCACGGCCAACGGCTTGACCCGGTACTGGGAAAGCTGGACGGACTACCTGACCACTGCATCCCGGTTGTACAAGTACCCCTTTGCAGACCAGTTGATGATCTACGCTCAGCGGCCCGATGCCACCGCCTGCGCCGAATTTGACATTTGGCGCAACCGGATGAACCGCTATGTCAGGCGTGGCTCTAAGGGCATCGCTCTGCTGGACGAATCCAGCGGATTTCCTCGACTGCACTACGTTTTTGACGTAAGCGACACCGGGGTGCGCCGCAATTCCCGTGACCCGGAGATGTGGCAGTACAATGACGACCTGAAACAGCCGGTTTCGGAAATGTTGAGCAAGACCTACGGCATCAGCGGGGAGCGTGTCAGCCAGCAGCTTGCCGATGTTGCCGGGAAACTGGTGGCGGATTACTGGGACAACAACGGCGAGGACATCCGTGCCATCGTTGACGGCTCGCTGCTGATGGATTATGATGAAGCCGGGGTGGAGATGCAGTTCAAGTCCGCCGCCGCCATCAGCGTCACCTACACGTTGCTGGAACGCTGCGGCTTTGAGCCTGCCGGGTGGTTCGACAAGGACGATTTTCAGGCAATCTACAATTTCTCAACCCCGGATAGTGTTTACGCCCTCGGCGCAGCTGTCAGCGACATGAGCCGGGAGGTGCTGCGGAACATCGAGCGCACCGTTAAAACAACCATTCGCCGCCGCAATGCAGAAAGGAGCCAATATGAATACGAACAGCAGGAACGTGACCTACTCGACCGTCGGGGACTACCAGCTCCCGAACCTGATTCTGAACCAGCCCCGGAAACCGCTGGGCAAGTACGGCAGGCTGCGCCGGACGTACCTGATGAACCATCGCCCGGTGCTGTACAACACGATGCTCCTGAACGGGAGCCTGTACCCGCACCTGATGGAGGTGGAGCAGACGGCAGAGAGCCAGATGCAGCAGACCATGCAGGGACTGCTGAAGCAGAACCCGGCTCCGAACAAGGAGCAGCATCAGATGGGGTGGGTGCAGCACATGAACAGTCTGAAAGCACAGGCCGAGGAACTGGTGCTGAACGAACTGATTTACAGTTAAGTTTCTTCGATGCCCACATTCCCACCGAAGCCCAGCAAATTGAAAAGATCGACCAAGCGGAGAGCGAAAAAACGCCCTCCGCTTTTGTTTTGTCGCAGGCGGAGATTGAAAATGCGCTGCGGAGAGGTTCCAATGTTGAAGGCAGCAAACTTCGGATATGGAAAATTTATCAGTTGCAGCCTGACCGAAAACTCCGGGCAAAAGCTCTTGCCAACGAATATGCACCGTATGGCCCCGGCGGTTCTTCACACACTTATCTGGACGGGAACAGTGGTTGGCTTGACCATGACAGCAAGGGTCTGACGTTTGAGCATTATCCCGACCATCAGAAAGTGCTTCTCCGCTGGGATCGGGTCGAAAAATATATTGACCTGATGATTCAGTCTAACCGCTACCTGTCGGACAAAGAAAGAAGAGCCATCGACTTTCCCCTTGAACTGAACGCCGCCAGTGCAGCCGAATACACTGCATTAAAGGCGCAGCACCCGGATACTCTGGTTGGATTTGAAGCTGGCGGCAATTTTATGTTCTATGGAGAAGATGCTACCGAGGTTGCAAAAGTTCTCAACAGTGCTTTGTTTACGAGAGAAACAGCACTGGGCGAAGTTCAGGTCACAGGCTTTCCACCTAGCTTATGGGCAAGAAAGTCAAAAGAATTGTGGTCTGCGGGCAACGATGTTTACCTTGCCGGATTGAACGAAGATGGGACTTATCGCCAGACTAAACATCTGCGCAAAGAGGACTATCTGCCCATCGGCTCCATCATCAATATGGATGGCCGGAAATTTCGGATTGACGGAGTGGATTTTGATAAGGGCAAGGTTTCCTTGCAGGATATGGCACTGGCCGACCTGCGGATGCCAATTTTTCGGAAAGAACCGCTGGCTATTGTCCGGGAATTGTACGAGCAGCAAGATGAAGCCCTTGATGCTGCTCCCGAAAAGGCCGTTGATTACAAGGTCGGGGACGATGTTGTGGTAGACCTTCCCACCCGAACCATCGAGGGCAAAGTTGGTTATGTGGGCGAAACCGATGTGCGCATCGACACCAGCGCGCAGGGCTATTCGTGGAGCAATGAGGTACTGAACAAGCAGCAGTTCGAGGACGGTCTGCGGCGGGATGAGCAGGAACTGTCCGATGAAGAACTGGACAAGCTGCCTATTTCGGTGGAAATCAACGGCGAATGGCAGACTTTCCCGGATGCAGCCGCCGCAGACGAAGCTCTGAACGCCGAACCTGTGCCGGAAGCTGCCGGAAACTTCCACATCACGAACGATCATTTGGGCGAGGGCGGTGCAAAACAGAAATACGCCCGGAATATTGCCGCCATCCGCACCCTGTTCCAGTTGGAGCAGGAACACCGTGGAGCCACCGCCGAGGAGCAGGAAATGCTTTCGCAGTATGTTGGATGGGGTGGTCTGCCGGATGCCTTTGACCCTGACAAGGACAACTGGGCAAAAGAGTATACCGAACTGAAAGGACTGCTCTCCGAAGATGAATATGCTGCTGCCCGTAGTTCTGTTCTGAATGCCCACTACACCAGCCCAACCGTTATCCGCGCTATCTATGATGCAGTCGAAAAAATGGGCTTCCGCAGCGGCAACATTCTGGAGCCGAGCATGGGCGTGGGCAACTTCTTTGGTATGCTGCCGGACACCATGCAGGACAGCCGCTTATACGGCGTGGAACTGGATAGCATCACAGGCCGCATTGCACAAAAGCTCTACCCGGAAGCCAGCATTAAAGTTGCTGGATTTGAAACCACTGACCGCCGCGATTTCTATGACCTTGCCGTGGGTAATGTTCCCTTTGGCCAATACCGGGCAAACGACAAGGCGTACAACAAACTTGGTTTCAGCATCCACAACTATTTCTTCGCCAAGGCTATCGACCAAGTACGTCCGGGCGGCATCGTGGCCTTTGTCACCAGCCGCTACACACTGGACAGCAAGGATTCTTCTGCCCGCAAACACATTGCTGAACGTGCTAATCTGCTGGGTGCTATCCGGCTGCCGAACAGTGCGTTCAAGGCCAACGCCGGAACGGAAGTCGTCAGCGATATTATTTTCCTCCAAAAACGTGACCGCCCTATCGACCATGAGCCGGACTGGGTGCAGCTTGGCAAAACGGAAGATGGCTTTGCCATCAACCAATATTTCGTAGACCACCCGGAGATGCTGTTGACTACCTATGGAAAAAGCTATGAATTGTCGTGGACACTATTTCCGGATACAGTCTTGCTGACCATCGGCTTCTTTATATTCAGCTTCTTAATTGTTGGGATATTCAATACCCGCACCATTCGGAAAACCAAAATCATTGATATGTTGGCAGCGGAGAAAGAAAATGATCCTGAGCTAAAAAAGAGCCGCTGGATTGCCGCTGTGGTTCTGCTGTTTGAAGGATTCACAGTGTGGATGCTTCTCACTGGCGTGCAAAAAATAGTATTCTACTATGATGGCCGTTTTGCTATCCCTGCCAAACTCATGTTCTGGGGAAACATTCTATTTCCGGCCATTACATTACTTTGGTCTGGATTCTGGCTGATTAGAAAGAGAAAAACCGGCGTTTCTACCCTGCTTCCGGGACTGCTGGTATGCACAGTTCTGAACACGGTTATGGCCGCCAGTGTGCCGGCTTTGACCAGTCGATACTATCTGGCTTTGGGGGCCGGGGCAATCAATCAATACTTGTTATTTCTCCTGATTGATCTTCTTTTCTTCATTTGTTGTGTCATTTATCTTAGCAGCAGCTTTATTGTTGCATGGAAAGCAAAGGCCCCGGAACACAGGTACAAGGGCGAAAATCTGTTCTTTTTTGGGCAGATTACATCCAAACTGAATACTACCAGCAAGACTATGACGCTGATCTGTGTAACCTTAGTGCTTGCAATTTTTATGTTTATTGCAGCCCCCATTCTGGTGGGATGGGCTTCCGGCTATCTTGATATACGTTCTATGTACGATGTGCAGATTTCCTCTCGTTATAACGATGTATACGACGAAGAAAACCTGCCCGATGACAATTACGAACTTGTAACGGATTTTCTATCAGAACATGGGATTGAAACTGACTATGATTGCACCTTTTCTCTTTATCTGCCGAGCAAGGACGATTTTCATAACCGGATGAAATACGACTTTCCTGTTGTGGCAATTTCTTTAAGTGATTACAACACCATTCGCAAAATGCTGGGATATGAGCCGATCACTTTATCAGAGGACGAGTTCACAACACAGTGGCAATCTATTGCAACGAACGAAGAACGGGATAGCTTTTTGAAAGAGCATAGCAGCATTCTGACAGACGCAGGGGAACTTACACTTTCTGAACATTCTTTTTACGAGGAAGCAATTGGAGAAACGGCCTATAACTCTTATACGGATGTACTCTATGTATTTCCAGATAGTATCTGCGAAAACTTACTCTCGGTGATTCGGAACCGTTATATCATGACGACGGAAAGCATTTCCTATGAAAATGCCCGCACCTTAGAACAGGCTTTTTCAGCCGAGTATCCAGAAATAACCGATACCGGCGTCAGTTATGCCATTCGCTTGAGTACCCTACAAGTCAATACCACAAAAGCAAGTAATTTTGTTTTGCAGGCGTCTATGCTCTATGCAGCTGTTGTGCTGATGGTAATTTGTCTTACGGTGCTATCTTTGCAGCAACTTTTGGATGCAAGCCAATATAAATATCGCTTCTCGGTACTTCGCAAATTGGGTGTGGAGGATACTCACATAGGTAAACTGGTATTGAAACAATTAGGCATCTGGTTTGGACTGCCAATCGTTGTCGCCATCATCGTGTCCACAATGGTCATAATTTATTTTATTCAAACGATCTCCGCAGAAATCTCTGCCTATATTGGTTTCGGCGCATTGATGTCACAAATCGGTACGACGGTAAGCATTCTTGCTTTGCTATTGATTTGCTACTTCATCAGCACATGGTTATTGTTTAAGAAAAGTATTAAATAAGAAGTATCTGCCGAGCGATGGCAAAAGAAAAAAGCCGTCGTATGGCGGAAAACAATATTCCCTACAAGGTGCGGGCGGCACTGCTTCTGGTGCCGCTGAATACACCAATGCCTACCGGAGCAGTGACTCAATCCTTGTGGTACATTGCAGTTCGTTCCGGGGACGTCCACCGGGTGCAGCACTATCTTCGCACAGAAAGGGATACCTAAGATGGAGCAGTTATCGGCACGTCTGCTGTTAACGGCCGGCATCCTGCTGCTGATCGCAGGGGGATTTTCGCCATTCTCCAAGAATGGCTCTATACCGGCCTTCTCTGGGCGGGTGCGTTTGGATGCCTGATGGCAGCTCTGAACTTTCGGGATTCCAAAAACGACGGCGGCTAAAGCACACGGCATCGTAGTGCACGGTCAATACGGAAATGCGAGCTACACCCGATTTTCCATATCGAGTGATATAGATTTGGCTTTGGGGGAGGATTGTCTATTGTATGCAAAAAATTGAAGTTGTTGTTCGCATCACGAAGGATCACTGCCCACCGCAAGAGCAGACGATTTTTGAATGGTTCGATTTGATGCGGAATCCCACAGACGCTCTGAGCCGTCCCAATCTGGAAATCAACTTGGAACACCACCGTGTTTTCAAACACGGAACGGAGGTGTACATGAGTCGTTATGAATACGGTGTTTTGAGTTTGATGGCACAGCATCCGGGCAAACTGTTTACAAAGGAGCAGATCTTTGAAGCAGTCTGGCATAAGGACAGCGAAAGCTATTTGAGAGCCGTCACCAGCACGATCGGTCGAATCCGCCAGAAAATAGAGGATGACAAAGATCACCCCCGTTATATTAAAACGGTTTCCAACATTGGATATCAATTTGTCCCATCATCGGAATCGGTGCGATTGAATCGCAATCTGTAATAAAAGCCATACCGTGAGATCCTAGTAGGATTCTTCGGTATGGCTTTTATCGTTTTCTGTGCTGTACAAAATCGGCATCCTTGCATAGATGACCAAGAATATTCTAAAATAGAGATGACTTAATTCAGGAGGTCAAACCATGCAAACATTTGAAGAAGTATTGACCCACTTCCATAGCTTTTTAGAGTCTGCGACCTATTTGGACGTTGTTCCATGCCGCTGGGGATATGTAAGGCTTTTCAATGAGGGCGACCCTATCAATTTCAATGCAATTCTTTGCCGCACACCACAAGAACTATATACGGCATTGGCAAATGATTTGGAAACAGAGATTCAGGTCAGCTTGGGAATCGACTGAATTGGTATAAAATTGGTTTGCTTTTGGGTTCGTTTTGGTATAGTGACTTTGAAAAATATGCTATACTGTACCACAAGCAAAACATTTTCAGGGATTTTCAATTTTACTGTAAAACTCTGTCAGGTGCTTTGCCAGTGTGCGGATCGAGTCCATTAAGGTTTCCCGCACTGCTTCTGGACAGGAAAGATAGATTCGATTGAACTCTTTTAACTCTATTTCCGTTTTGCCCATCCCCGGAGTGATCAGCGCATCAAGCGAAACCGGCAAAACACGAGCAATCGCCAAAAGAATTTCGTAAGATGGATTCATGCTGCCTTTTTCAATGTTGGCGATATGCTTCGTTGAAACATGGCAGCGTTCAGCAAGTTGTTCTTGTGTTAAACCTGCCAGCTTGCGCTCCTTGCGAACCTTTTCTCCAAGTACTTTCAAGTCAGAATTCGGCATCATCGTTCACCTCAATAGTATTGTATCGTTCTGGTGAATGACGCGGTATAACCTTGTATTTCCTGTGAGTAGGAAGTATAGTGCCGATTTTTGTGTTTCCCGGTCGAGTTATAAAAAAACGGTAACTCGTCCGGGCGATTTCACGCGCTATCCAATCACAGTTGCCGTTTGTGGAGGTAACTGTGATTTTTTATTGGGGTAACGCATCAAAAAAAGCCTGTCTGTTGCTGTAGACCAGAATGCCAACAAACCGGCACAATTGTTCTACTTCACCACCCATAATCATGCCGATGTGCAATATTGCGCCAGCTTCCCTCAATGGGAGGCTGGCGTTTTTGCGCTTTTGGAGCCAAAGTGCCGCAGTCCACCGTTTCTCCTATGATATAGCAGCAAACTTTATATTTGGGAGGGAAAGTCATGCTCGATCATAAGAAGAAAGCAATTACGGAACACTGGCAGTTTTGCCCCAAGTGCAACTTAAAACTTTATCGAATGACCGCCGACTGCACTGGATTCATCCATATAAAATGCTGGCGTTGCCGGAAAATGTTATGGCTCGACCTTTCCATTCGGGCCAAGTAAACATCAGTTTTATAAAACAATCGGGTGCACTGCACTCTGAATATGGACTGTTAGCACCGAGCAACGGGCCATTGCCATAAGGCAATGTATGAAACGTAGCACCAAATGGCCGGGCAGCAGCTTGACTGAAAGATCTCCAATCTTTCGGTCGGCTGTTGTCCGGCTATTTTTATAGCTTCAGATGGCCTGCTCCCGAAAAGGAGCAGGTTTTATGTTTGCCCTCTTTTCATGGCTGCCCCAGATGGCAAAATATCCGTAGCATCTCCAAATTTTCGGCTTTTCACGTTTTATCGAAAATTTGGAGGTTGCACATGAGTTTCAATAATGGCAATGAACGTCGCAAGCTGAACGCAAAGTGGGAGCATCTTCGTGTGCAGTACCGCGAAGCAGGAATGAGCGAAGATGCAATTCAGGCTATGTACGAGTTTGATTTGGGTGTTCTCAACAGCGAACGCGCCTACATCACCAACACACTGACGGTTTCTGACACCACCGATGATAGTACAGCCACGGAAACCAGCGACTTCAAGCAGTATGAAAAAGCCATTACCGTAACGGATATCTACCATGAAACGAAAACGCGCTTTACATGGGTAGGCGAAATTCAGAATGAGCGGTTACACGCGGGTTTGGAGAAACTCTCTGACGAAGAACTCCAGCTCGTTACGTTGTACTTCCATGAGAAGTACAGCACCGTAGAATTATCTAAAGTTTATGGCATTGCACAGCAGAGTATTAGTAAGCGAATTTTGAAAATCACTAAATTTTTGAAGAACTTTGATTTTCAGGGTGTAGAATGAGCCTTCTCGATGGCTCGTAAGTGTAAGGGCAATTCACCAGATGGCGAAAGCCGCTGAACGAAATGTCTGCACTCATGTTCTTTGAAAACTGAATAGTTCCGTCATCTGGTACTCCGATAATGATACTTCCGTAATTCGCGGCCCGGTCACAAAGCAGACGGGGTGGCTGAAATGCCAATGAAGCGGTACAAGTCCGCTGCCAGATGTTTATGCCCCACTCGCAGGGAGCCGAGGGCGAATATGCGAGACCTTAACTTATTAAATCAGGCGTGGCCGAATGCTGTTTTCGGTCTTCGTCCACGCCTGTTCTTTTTACTTATTCCATATATCCACATTTTCGTCCTACATAGGAGGTTTTATGAACGAAAACGACCGTACCACCTTAGAGCAAGCAATCTACGAGGAAATGGAACTGACCCCGGAGATGATCCGGTCCATCCGCACGCTCTGCGGTGTCTGCCTTTGCAGTTTTGTAGAATCCAAGGCGTTCAAAATCGCCATTGTTCCCAGCGCAGACCGGAGCATGGACACTTGCACAGTCTGCCAGACCCGGCGCGGTCATGACTACATTGTGATGAACCGCTGAACAAGCACACCGCCCACTGCCAAGGAGGTGCAGCGGGCGGTGTACATATTGAAAAAAGGAGGGCAGCTTTTGATTCAAAACTGGAAATTCCAACGTGGAGACATTTTCTTCACCCGTTTCGACAACGCCATCGGTTCAGAGCAAAGCGGGAATCGTCCGGCAGTCGTTCTCCAGAACGATGTGGGGAATTTTTACTCGCCCACGCTGATCGTGGCCACATTGACAAGCAAGGCTGCAAAAAAGTATACCCAGCCGACCCACTGCCTGCTGGTGAACGATTTTCTCTCCGTTCCGTCCATCGTTCAGGCAGAGCAGATCTTTACCATAGACAAAAGCAGGGTGCTGAAATTCCTCGGACACCTCACCCCGGAGGAAATGGACCGAGTGGATGATGCTGTCCGTGCCAGTCTCGCCCTGAACCCGATGGGGAGCATTCAGCGGCTTCCACCCATCATCCGCTCTACGGAGGCTTACGCGCCGCCTGAGGTGGTTGACGGTAAGCCGCCCCTCTATCCCTACACACCCATCAAATCGTCCTTTGAGGACGCTGGGAGCGTTGAGGACATGATGCTGTACACCGAACTGGAAGCTGCGGTACACGCAATGATCCAGCGGCTGGAATACAGCTTCACATTTAACCCCAGCCTGCTCACCATCCCAAAGCGTAAGCAGCAGGTTGCTGAAATCCTGAAAGAAGCCGAAACGTACATCTGGAGGATCAAGGAGGAAATGCGATGCGCCTGAAAGACAATAACAATCCCTTCATCCATGTCAACCCGCCGTACCAGCTCATGGTCATCCACAGCAGCAAGCTGGTCTATCCCCGCGAACTGTATCAGCGTGGTGTGGAGCGCAAGCGTGTGGAACTGATCGCCGCCCACTTCAACGAATATGTGGCAAACGAGCCGAAGGTCAGTTTCCGTAACGGTCAGTTCATCGTAACGGATGGGCAGCACACCATCGAGGGGCGCATCCTCCGCAACGGCGGCAAGGATCTGCCGATCCTCTGCAAGGTGTACACGGGCATGACCGTGGAGCAGGAAGCCCTGCTCTTTGCCGAGCAGAACGGCTTCTCTGCGCCGCTGACGGCAGGCATCAAGCTCCGTGCCAAGGTGGTGGGCGGCGATGCCATTTCCAAGGCGTTTCTCGCAGCCACCAACCGGGTGGGGTTGAGTCTCAATTATGACAGCCAGCAGCTGACTGATTACCGCATCGGCTGCGTTGGTACGGCTTTCCGGCTCTACAAGCAGATGGGCGAACCGCTCTACTGTGAAACGATGCGGCTGATCGTGGCAGCATGGGAGGGCAAACCGGATTCGTTCCGGGCCTCTGTTCTGAAAGGCATGATGCACTTTGTGGAACTGTACCACGGCGAGTTCAACGAAGAACGGCTGCTCCGTGCGCTGCGCAACATCCACCCGGTCGATATTTACCGCATCGGGCAGGACGACCCCGCAAAGCTGCGCGGATGGAAAAAGTACGTTTTCCCCATCTACACCGCCTACAACGGCAAGTGCAGAAAAGACGCACTGCCGATAAAATTCTGATATTCACAGGCATTCCTCCCATATACACAAGGGGCATCCGCAAACTGCAGATGCCCCTTGTTACATATTAAGACCCTATTATTTAATTATTAAAACACACAGGAAGGGTGATTGAATGGTCGATAAATTTTCTCAGGTCGCATCCAACATCCCTGCGGCTAATGCTGATACCAACAAACAGTATTTGGTAATCAACGGCTATCCCGTTGTTTTCAGCTTCTCCAACGAACCGAACCCGGAAGCATTTGAACGTATCCGGGATATTCTGCTTGCCACAAGCTACACAAAGAAAGCGGGTTGACATCGTGGACGAAAACCTAAGCACTCGTTATACTGAGGATGGCTGTGGTGTTTTGGTCAGACAAAGAACCACGACCACCCGTTCTTTGGCAACCGAATAGTACCCATTCTCACTTCTATTATAAAGTGAGGAATCGAAAATGAATGAAATGAACAATCGCGTCTGCTGCCTGTACCGTGTTTCCACCGACAAACAGGTGGATTTCAACTCGAATCATGAAGCAGACCTTCCTATGCAGCGCAAGGCGTGTCACAAATTTGCCGAAGCGAAGGGCTGGGTCATCGTCCATGAGGAACAGGAAGAGGGCGTGTCTGGCCACAAAGTCCGTGCAGAAGCCCGTGACAAGCTGCAAATCATCAAGGATTATGCCCGAAAAGGCAAGTTTGATATTCTGCTGGTGTTCATGTTCGATCGAATCGGACGCATCGCAGATGAAACGCCGTTTGTTGTAGAATGGTTTGTGCGAAACGGCATCCGGGTGTGGAGTACCCAAGAGGGTGAGCAACGATTCGACAACCACACTGACAAATTGTTGAACTATATCCGCTTCTGGCAGGCAGACGGTGAAAGCGAAAAAACTTCTGTCCGTACCCGTACCAGCCTGCGGCAGCTTGTGGAAGAAGGACACTTCAAGGGCGGCAGTGCGCCGTATGGTTATGACCTTGTGAAAAGTGGCCGCATCAACAAGCGCAAGCACGAACTGTATGAACTGCACATCAACGAGCGTGAAGCTGCCGTAGTTCGGATTATTTTCGACAAGTATGTGCATGAAGGCTATGGACCGCAGCATATCGCAACTTATCTGAATGATAACGGCTACCGCGCAAGGTCTGGGAAATGCTGGCATCCGGCAAGTATCCGTGGAATGGTTCGGAACCTGACCTATACAGGCGTTCTCCGCTGTGGGGATGCCCATTCGGAATTGCTGCAAGAGTTGCAGATCATCCCAGCGCAGCAGTTTGAAGCCGCCCAGCGTATCCGTGAAAATCGTTCTAACCGTGCAGCACAAGAATCCGAATATCGCGTTCCGCTGAACATTCACGGACAATCTCTGCTTTCGGGCAATGCTTATTGTGGACATTGCGGTGCAAAGCTGACCTTGACTTCCAGCCGGAAGTGGCGCAAGCTCTCCGATGGAACACTGGACGATACGCTCCGTGTCCGTTATACCTGTTACGGAAAGCTCCGTAAGCAGACCGGCTGCACCGGGCAGACGGGTTATACGGTACATATTTTGGATGAGATCATTGATAAGTCAGTCCGTCAGATCTTTTCCAAAATGAGAGGCATCCCGAAAGAGCAGATCATTACAAGGCGTTACGAGCGGGAAGTTGTCGAACGCAAGAATCATCTGCAAACTATTCAGGTAGAGCGGGATAAAGCCCAAAAAGACTTGATTTCCCTGAAAGCCGAGATTCTTGCCTGTATCAAAGGTGAGAGCGTCTTTCCCAAAGAAACCCTTGCCGAGATGATTACAGCGCAGGAGGAAAAACTTCGGGAATTGGATGCTCTTTATGAATCTTCCTATGCAGAAACAGAAAAAACTGCCGAACTGATGGACAACGTATCAAAACTGTACGAAGAACTGATTTCTTTTTCTGATCTCTACGACAGTGCCAGTTTTGAAGCAAAGAAAATGATCGTCAATCAGCTTATCCGCAGGGTAGATGTTTATCGTGGGTATCAGCTCAACATTACCTTCAACTTCGACCTTACGCCGTACATTGAAGGGGATGATGCAGCAGCCTGCTGAAAAAACGGGCGGAAAACATTCCTTTTTGAAAATGGTGTAAAGTCAAAAGTTGGGGGTTGTATAGGAACCGCCTGCAAAAGCCTGAAAACGGTGCAGGCGAAGCAATGCAGCCCCCAAAAATCGGCTTCAGCAAAAAGAAAAGCACCATACTTCCTACGAAGTACAGTGCTTTTTGGTGGAGAATACCGGGATCGAACCGGTGACCTCTTGCATGCCATGCAAGCGCTCTCCCAGCTGAGCTAAACCCCCAGATGTTTGTCCTCGTGCCTTACGACGTGTGTAATTATACCAGCCGGAGGGGCGCTTGTCAACAGGTTTTTGAAAATTTTTTGCAGCAAAAGATCCCCGCAGGGCGTGTGCCCGGCGGGGATCGAAAAGCGGAAAAGTGCTCTTTTTTGGAAAACTACGCCTTAGCGTGCCTGACGGTCAAAGATCTGCGGAGCCACGCGGCACAGCAGCACAGCGGCCACCATGGTGAGCAGGGTCTCGGGCAGCATATAGCTGCCGTTGTAGGTCAGGCTGTAAGTCCATGCGGCCAGACCATCATTCAGGTTGCCCCACACCAGCACGCCGGACAAAAAGCTGCACATAAAGCGCAGGAAACCGGCGGCAAAGGTGCCTACGGCTACGCCCACGGTGCGGTTCTTGAAGGGGCGGGCGAACAGCTCGGCCAGACCCAGTGCCATAAAGGCCAGCACATAGTCCAGCAGCACCTCACCGAGGAAGTAGAGGAAGGTGGAAGCGGGAGGAGGGTAGAAGCCCATGATCATTTGCAGGCAGGCGTTTACAAAACCGGTGAACAGGCCCCACTTTGCGCCGTGGCGGAAGGACACCAGCACGAAGGGCAGCATACTCAGCAGGGTAACGCTGCCGCCGTTGGGCATGGTGAAGAACTTGATGTTGGAAAGCACAGTGCCCAGAGCAATCATCAGGGCGCATTCCACCAGAATACGGGTCTTGGAATAGGTTTTGGACATGATGAAAAGATTCCTCTCTCATAGTAGTACACAAAAACAAAATGCGCCTGCTGGCAGCAGACGCATGGAGGTTTGTTGAACGTACCGGACAGTTCCGCAAACTCCCTACGCCGGCATTGCCCGGATCAGGTAAAGGGTACTCCGCGCGATGCGGATCTCAGCCTTACGGCACCCCTGTTTTTATGTCCGCCCACAGTATACGCGCCGGGGGACAAAATGTCAAGCCCGCAGACATATTCCGCCCCGGCGGCGCGTATGTTATACCATTGCAAAGCTGGAACGCAGGGAGGCGGGATATGAAAGCCGATCCGGAACAGCGCGCCGTGCAGCTGGGCGAGTACATTGCCGCCCACAACGCCACGGTGCGGGCAGCGGCGGCTGCGTTCGGGTGCAGCAAGTCCACCGTGCACAAGGACGTTGCCGTGCGGCTGCGCAGCATCAGCCCTGCGCTGTACGGGCAGGTGCGTGCCGTGCTGGCGCGCAACAAGGCCGAGCGTCACCTGCGGGGCGGGGCTGCCACCCGGCGCAGATACAGCCGCCGCTAAACCCCAAAAAGACCGCTGCATTGTGCAGCGGTCTTTTTTGAGCCACTTTTTCATGGAGGGCGCAGCGAAAAGCGGCTGCTTTTATCCCCCGGTGTGGAACTGCTGCAATGCACCTTTTTCCAGCCGGCTTACCTGTGCCTGACTGATGCCGATCTCCTGCGCCACCTCCATCTGGGTCTTACCGCGCAGATACCGCAGCTCCATAATGCGCTTTTCCCGGGGCGTAAGGGCGGCTACCGTGTCCCGGAACTGCAACCCGCTGATCCAGCTTTCCTCGCTGTCCGGGTCGCGCACCTGATCGATGACATACATCGCATCGCCGCCGTCGGTGTACACCGGCTCGTCAAGGCTGAGCGGCTCCACCACCGATTCCAGCGCGGCGGTCACCTCGCGCCGGGCAAGGCCCGCTGCGGCGGCGATCTCGTCCATGGTGGGCTCGCGCCCCAGCTGCTTTTCCAGCGATTCCCGCGCCTGCATGGCGCGATAGGCGGTGTCCCGCAGGGTGCGGCTTACCCGCAGGGCGTTGTTGTCCCGCAGGAATCGCCGTATCTCCCCGATGATCATCGGCACGCCGTAGGTGGAAAAACGCACCGGCTGCGCGGGGTCAAAATTGTCGATGGCTTTGATCAGCCCGATGCACCCCACCTGAAACAGATCGTCCAGATTTTCGCCCCGCTGGGCAAACCGCTGCACCACGCTGAGCACCAGCCGCAGGTTGCCCTCCACCATCCGCGCCCGGGCAGCTTTGTCCCCGGCGTGGGCAAGGGTGAGCAGCTGACGCTTTTCCGCTTCGGTCAGCACAGGCAGCTGCCCCGTGTTCACACCGCATAGCTCCACCTTGTTGTACATCCAAACGCCCCCGGTCTTTTAGCTTTACCGGAAGTATGGCTCTGTGCGCTGGGCGCTATGCGTGGAAAAAATTGAGCGCCCCTCCGCAAAAGAGGGGCGCATTATAGACAAACCTGATACACGTTCCCACGCGGAATGTCAAGCGCGGCTACTCGCTTTCAAGGCGGGTTTTCAGGGTGTGGATGATGCGCTTTTCCAGCCGGGAGATATAACTCTGGCTGATGCCAAGGGCGTCGGCGGCTTCCTTCTGGGTGCGCTCCACGCCGTCGGTAAGGCCGAAGCGCAGCTCCATGATCTGCCGCTCCCGTGCCGAAAGCGCTGCCACGGCGCGGCGCAGCACGGCGCGCTCGGCGTCCTGCTCCAGCTGCTGGCTTACCGCGTTGGCATCACTGCCAAGGATGTCCGAAAGCAGCAGCTCGTTGCCGTCGCCGTCCACGTTCAAAGGCTCGTCGATGCTGGCTTCCTGCCGGCGGTTGGAGCTTTTGCGCAGGTACATCAGGATCTCGTTGCCGATGCAGCGGCTGGCGTAGGTTGCCAGCTTGATGCTCCGCTCCGGGGTGAAGGTGTTCACGGCCTTGATGAGGCCGATCGTCCCGATGGACACCATATCCTCCGAGGGGACGCCGCTGCCCTCATACTTCTTGGCAAGGTAGACTACCAGCCGCAGATTGTGGGTGATCAGCGCATCCCGGGCGGCGGGGTCGCCGTCGGCCATCCGGGCCAGAAGGGCTTTTTCCTCCTCCGGGGTCAGGGGCGGGGGCAGCCCCGGCCCGCCGCTGATGTAGTGCGCACCGCCCGTCCAGCTGAGTCTGGCCCAAAGGCCCTGCAAAAACTTTACAAATCGTTGAAACACAGGCAGATTTCCTCCCATCGTATCCTCATTTCCCCAACAGCGACGCCATCTCTGCGCTGACGAGGGCCGTCCAGCCGCCCTGCGGGGGCGGCATATCGCAGAAGGCCGCATAGATGCCCTCCTGCGCCCTGCCGCCGCAGGAAAGCGCAGCGGGCAGGGCGGGCAGCAGACAGTGGCCCGCGACAGTCTGGCAGGGCACGAACCGCACGCCCCATTCCGGCCTCGGCTCTCCCCCGCCGCCCGCGAGGCAGCGTTCCAGATAGGTTTGCAGCGCCTCGGGCAGACGCACCGCCCCCAGCCGCACCAACACCACGGCCCGGCCCGAAAGCGGCTCCTGCACGTGGAAACCGGTGTCGCAGAGGGCTTTCAGCTCCACGCTCTGCCCCGCCACACGGAGCCGGGCCTCGAAGCAGGCCGAGCCGCTGCGCCCCAGAAGGTGCATCACCCCCTGCACCCCGCCGCAGACCCCCGCCGTGGACGCCAGCAGCAGCCCCGGCGACACCGGCAGGTAGAAGCTGAGGTTGTTGCAGGCCGCACCGGGCAGGAGCAGCGCCCCCGTGAGGGTCAGGTTGAGCAGGATGAACCATGCCGTCAGCCGGGCGGTGTTCCGCACGCCCTGCCAGCCGTAGGCCGCAGCCACGCAGAGGGCGGCGGTCGTACCTTTATAAGTAAGAGCCAGCGGCCATGGCGCGGTGGGGGCCAAAAGGACCAGCGACGACACCGCCGCCGTCCCCGCACCGCCCACCAGCCGCAGCGGCGAACAGCACGCCCCGCACAGCAGCCCCGCCGCCAGCAGGAACGCCGCCCCCACCACGAAATTCACCAAAAGCAGCACGTCCAGATAGATGACCGTCCGCACAAGCCCCACCCCCTCTCTCTATGGTAGCAGAGCGGGAGGGGGAAAAGCGGCGGAAACAGGGTGACCCTCTCCGTCTGCTTCGCATCCACCTCTCCCAGAGGGAGAGGCACTGGCGTGCCGGTCAGGCCCACGCGGGACGAGTAAGGTTTGATTTTATCGGAAACAGTAGTGCCCTGCTATAGCGGGCAGCAGCTTCGGGACAATAGCCCTTGTCAAGCTGTTGTGAATCTCTGTAGCAGGGCACTATTATTTTATGCCATATTGAGCTTCCAGCGGTCAGCGCAGAGTGGCCCGGCACGCCAGTGGCTCCCCCTTTGGGGGAGCTGGCGAGCAAATGCGAGCCTGAGAGGGCTTTTTTTACAAAAAACCCTTGCAAACTCTCCCGAGATGCGGTATAATACTTCTCGCGGCAAGGCCGCAGAGAAATGAATATCTGCCTCTTTAGCTCAGTCGGTTAGAGCACCTGACTGTTAATCAGGGTGTCGCCTG
>OHPW01000818.1_pt1 | contig 20869 bp, 18 predicted proteins | sample 1577771 | NCBI WGS metagenome assembly OHPW01 (sample SAMEA3879608, study PRJEB24766) | human gut metagenome | biome: human-associated habitat; feature: feces | place: USA | collected 1985/1987
GCGTAGCGGAGTGGAAGTTACTTTGATAAATCCTTTCGCGTCTTCCGCAGTCCAGCCTTTCTGCATTTCGCCATATTCGCCAAATTTAGTTTTTACTAAATCATCTTCCGATTCTACGCCTATGGTAGAGAAAGACAATGGGCGGAGTTCAAGAATTGCCGTACCGTTTACATTGCGCTGCGACTCCTGCAGCATGGCTTCGATGTCGCGCATTACCGGTTCCAGGTACTGGCTTTCGTGGAGGAACATACCATACCAGTTGGCTACTTGATCTTTCCAGTATTGTTGCCATTTGCTCAGCGTATATTTTTCGAGGAAGCGGTGTGCACCGATAATCAACATCGGAGCGGCTGCTTCAAAACCTACGCGACCTTTAATACCGATGATTGTATCGCCCACATGCATGTCGCGCCCAATACCGTAAGGAGCGCCAATCTCTTCTACTTTCTGGATGGCGGCAATTTTGTCTTCAAAAACTTCTCCGTTTACGGCATGAAGTTCTCCCTGTTTAAATTCAAGGCGTAACTGTTCGCTTCCTTCCTTCTGCACCTGTTTCAAGTAGGCTGTTTCGGGTAGCCCTTGTGCCGAGTCGAGAATTTCGCCGCCACAGATGGAAGTACCCCACAATCCGACATTATAGGAATATTTCAGCTTGGTAAAGTCTGCACTGAAACCGTTTTTATTCAAGTAGTCTATTTCTTCCTGACGGCTCAATGCCATGTCACGGGTCAATGTGATGATTTCCACACCCGGAGCCAGTACAAGGAAAGTCATGTCAAAACGAATCTGATCGTTGCCGGCACCGGTGGAACCATGGGCGATGGCATCCGCACCGATTTCGTTGGCATAACGTGCGATAGCCAATGCCTGGAATATACGTTCCGAACTGACAGAAATAGGATAAGTACCGTTACGCAGTACGTTTCCGAATATCATGTATTTCAAGCTTTTCTCGTAGTATTCCTGGGTCACGTCCAGTGTAACGTATTTCACAGCTCCTAACTTGTATGCGTTTTCTTCATTCTGTTTCAACTGTTCATCGCTGAAACCACCCGTGTTGGCACAAGCCGCATACACCTCATAGCCTTTCTCCTTAGCCAGATACATTACGGTAAACGAGGTATCTAATCCCCCGCTGAATGCAACTACCACTTTCTTTTTCTGTTCCATGATCTTAATAATTAGTTAATGCCCCGATTGTTCTATTGACGATGCGGTACATTATATTATTTTAATTCTTTTCTTTCTCTATTAATTGGCATATTGGCACATTGACCAATCGGCACATTATTCTTCTTCTTTATGTTTCTCCGGATCGTAAAGCATTGCCGTACAAATACAGAATTTCCGGTTTTTGGCTACCAATATATCATGGTTGATACAACCTTCGCAGCCGCGCCAGAATGCTTCGTCATCCGTCAGTTCGTTGAACGTGACGGGTACATAACCGAGTTCCGTATTCATTTTCATAACGGCGGCACCACTGGTCAGACTGAATATTTTGGCCCATGGCCAGCGTAGGCGGGCGAGTTTGAAAGAAGCTTGTTTGATACGTTTAGCCAGTCCCAAACCGCGGTAGTCGGGGTGTACGATCAATCCCGATGTCGCTACATATTGTTTATTACCCCACGATTCTATATAAGTGAAGCCTGCAAATTTATCTCCCTCCAGGGCGATAATGGCTTTCCCTTCTTTCATCTTGGTTGCAACATATTCGTGTGTACGTTCTGCAATTCCTGTCCCGCGTACTTTCGCTGCATTTCTGATTGTCTCCAAAATAGTGTCAACGTAAACCTCATGTGAGGCGTCGGCTACCATCACATCTATTTTTTGAGTCTCCATTTCTTTAATAAGTGTCGAGTATATAGTTATCTGTTTATTGTATATTCGGAATAATAAGTGACAGGAAGTTTCGTACCATTTTAGGCTCGGCACCTTCACGCAATACAAGCATGATGGTGTCATCGCCGGCAATGGTTCCTAATATATCGCCGAACTCACGATTGTCGATATCATAAGCCATACTGCTGGCGTATCCGGGACGTGTTTTGATTACAGCTATGTTGCCGGAAAACTGCAGGGAGACGAAGCCATTGTTCATTAACATCTCGGTGGCACTTTGGTCACCAACACGTTTGTACATGATGTCATTAGGCAATACGTATACATATTTACCGTTCATGCTGGCTGCTTTGGCTACTTTCAATTGCTTCAAATCACGTGAAAGAGTGGCTTGCGTCAGTTCAAAACCTTCGGCTGCAAGAGCCTGTAACAACTCTTCCTGTGAACCTACCTCTTTGCTTGAGATAATCATTTTGATAGCGTCTAATCGGTTTGCTTTCTTCTTCATCTTGTATAATTATTCTAAGAATGGCGCAAAAGTATGCAATAAATTGGAAAAATGATGCATAAAACCAAACTTTTTTATTCTTTTTATACATAAAAGCGGAATTTATTCAAGAATGGCTATAATAAAGGAGGGGATAAAGGTGGCGGATTGGCATGACAGCATAAATAGATATATAATGTCTAATAAGTTTTTTATTAGTCTCTGTGTTTTTATTGTAGATATAATGGCTGTGTTATTACATTTGATTTACGGACAACAACTATATGACAGGTGTTTTGTGTGAAATAATTCGGGTTTTGTTGTGATTTCAGATATGTATGGTAGTTGGAAAAGGGGGATAAGGGAATTGTTTAAGAAGTGAAAAAATATGATATTTATGTATGTTTTTAAAGTGTTGATTATAAGTGTACTATGTGGGTCGAAATTTATTCGTAGAGAATCAGCTCGTTCCTCTACGATGAACGCTTCGTTTCTCTACGAGCAACGGAGTGTTTCTTACCGAGAAGCAAATGGGATATTCATAAGATGTGACAACTAATAAAGGCATAACAATAAAAACATTTATTAGTTGTAATGAAAAATAAAACGTGTTAGCAAAAAGAGGGTTTTTCTTTTTGCTAACACGTCTATGATAGAGCGGGCTACACTGGTCTTATAAATTCTCTATTTCTTCTACGGATAATCCGGTTCCCTGGACAATCATTTCTGTGGAAAGTCCCATCTTTTTTAAGTTACGGGCTACTTCGATCTGGCTTAGCTTTTTGCCTTCCTGCAATCCTTCCTGCAATCCTTCCTGCAATCCTTCCGCATGTCCTTCCGCACGTCCTTCCTGCAATCCTTCCAGTTTAGCTCCGTCCAGCACATCATTCTGAATCATGATAGCATTCAGATGTTCGTCATAGGCATGTCGTTCTTCCGCGGTCATATTATAATAAATGAGTTTCTGTCTGGCTTCTACAAGTCCCGGTGCTACGGTGTCCGGCCGTATTCTTCCGGTTTTCAAGTATTCTATCCATTCTTCGAGTGGGGTGACAGCGGCTTTGTCGAATTCGTTTACGCGAATTAGAAAATATTCGGGAAATACTTCGGCGGGTAACTTGGTCACTATGGCATCCCTCTCTTTGGTGGTGACCAATAGCTGATCACCGGTATGTACACCTAAAAACGTGTTTTGCCCATGATACAGGTAATCTTCTCCCCTGCCAATATCAAAATAGAGAATGCTGACGGAATATATCTTCTTCACTTCATAATAGCGTTCTCCGAGTGAGATATGCTCGGTAATTGCTTTCGCCACTCCATAAAGGATGCGTTCGAGATAATACAATTCACGAGTGTTTTGTATTTCCACAATGATGATTTCTCCTTTGCTGTTCTTCGCCTTGATGTCTACACGGTTGAACTTGTCATCAGCAGTCAGTTGATTGCTTTCACTTTCGAGGATTTCCACTATTTTCACCTCTTCATTCAGCAGTACCGTCAGCAGCCCTTCGAGTACCCCAAAATTGGCTTTCTGGCGCAACAGTCGTTTAATTGCCCAGTCAAATCGGATATAGCGGTCCATTGTTTCCATAATCATCGTTTTTTATGTATCACAAAGATAGGCTTTTCTATTCGAAGTAACGCAGAAGTTCGTGTGAAATGTTTCTGTGTGGGTATTATAATTTTTACTTCTTATGATTTTGATAGATTTCAATCAGGCTATTACAAATTTTTTGTAAGTCATAAAGGTGATTTTTATTATTTGAATTATAATCAAGACCCATTTCATTCATAAGAACATTTTCCAAATATTCCATCAATTCTTGCCGATTTGGAAGCAAATGGAGAATCATAGGGATGTATCCTTTGTATTCGTCCGTTGCTATGTTTTCGCCAACTCCAATAGGATCCCATTTTGCTAAAATATGATTTATGTCTTCCGAAACTTTATCCATAAGCTATTTTCACATTCTATAAATTGCTTAACTATTATGCAGGCTTAGGTACAATTGTAGATATGTTATAAATTCACTCGATATTTAGTTTCATCCATTGATAAGGAGATTCCTTCTCTCTCATTCTCAGAAAGATTGGCAATGGTAGATTCTATCTCTTTGGTTCGTTGAATGATAGTAAAATCAATAGTCCTAAAAGAAAAACTTCCTTCTGAAAAATTAATTCTACAAGCGTATTCTTTAGTACCTTTGGACAAAACTGATATATTGTGAGGTACTTGTTCTGAAATTATTTCCATACTATCAATGATTAAAGTCGTATTCATGACGATGTCTATATTTACATCCCATACATTGGAAAATACAAAAGTGCATGGGGATATATGTAAACGATATGTTCCATTTTGTAGCTTCCATGAAACGATCCAATCTACATCCATCAATAATTTGTGGCTTTCAGAAAGGATTCCCCAAGCATAGACTTTACAGTCATGTAAATTCAATTCTTTGAAATTTAGATATTCACACATAGCTTTCTTTTTTAGATAATCCGTTTTGGGTGGTATTGGGTATACATCTTTTCTTTAATATAAGCATGAGGAGTTGGTATTATATAATCTTATGTAGTTCGAAATGTGTATTTTCAATACGGAAAACTCTTTCCATATTGTTATTGTCCAACACAAGAACATATTTAAACGGAGGTGCTACAGTGTAAAAACCTGCTCTAAATCCTACAAACTTTTCAAATGAAAAGATGGAATTATTAATTTTTTCATTTGTTAATAGATCTGTTCCGTGATGAATGAATACTGAAAGATAGTGAGTTGCGGCTATATTGATATCGGTTATTCTACTGCTTATACCATTAAAATCTGCTCCATCTCCATAAACTTCCAGGTATTCGTTTAATGGCAGAATTTTTCTCTCAACCAATAATTCCCAATTTGCCTGCATCCAATCATTTATTGAATCTTCATTTGATGTATAAGTTCTTTCCGATAACAATGGAATAACATAGTTCCAACTTGCATTTAAGAAATCGGAAAAAGATTTGATTATTTCGTTGGCATTCATGGGTATTGATTATTTAAATGAGCAATTGAGAATAAAAATTCATCAGTAGCGAGTGTCTTTTATCGAAACCGCCTACTTCTCGCTTTATTTTTTCGGTATTTGGTTTGAATATTCAACATCCTCAAAATGAGAAGGAATCATCTCCAATTTACTAAAATCAACTTTCCATATATCTAATTCGAAAAGTTCGTTATCTTTATCTAAATATAAAGAGGCTATTACTGGCACTCCATCAATATCTTTAAATTGGCATTCGCTAACTTGCACCCCAAAATGGCGTTCTTTGTTGAGCGTATTGTGTGGGAACAGTGTTAAACTCCCCCATTTTTCCATCATGTAAAGGAGATACTAATAAATCATTTTTCCAATTAGAAGGAATCTTTATATTTGAACGCGAAATCAACTCTTCCAAAAGTTTTTCTTCTTGCAGGTTTAATTCTCTCATATGGTTTGATATTACGAATTTGTTTTATATTATATCTTGATTTACTGTATAAGCTAATATTTTTTTGTCTAAAAAGCGTCAATCAACATGTCTAAGATTTCACCTTCTTTTGTCAATTTGTAATGCCTGTCAAATCCTTTTCTTTGTAATTGCAAATTTGCCCAATCTCTTATTTGATCAGCTATATCATCATTAACTTCAATCAAATAGACATTCTCTTTTTTATCGATTCTCAATTTTAGCATTAAACAGGTATTGCCTTTTATGAAATTATCATATAAATAGTTCATCTGATTTTGATTCAATCTAATTCTCATTTTTTGCTTCTTAAAGTTATTTATTGTGTGAGTTGATGCTTCTGGTAATTCTTTACTTATCTCTATAAAAAAAATACCTTGGATTTTAATTATCTTCACTTTCTTGCCAAATATCCATAGGAACTCCATATTCCTCCAGTGCAACTTCTTTACACAAGGAGCTGTCGTCCTGTAAGTAATCCGCAATGCATTTGCCTTTTTGAAAAACATATAAATATACCCCTATTTCTGGAAAATCATTTTTGATTATAAATTTCATGTGATTATAAATAGCTTTCATATTTTCAATTTTGTTAAATTGGTTGATTAGGGACATATATGGGATGTTTTCTTGATTTTTATTGATGGTGTGTGCCGGGATGTTCCTTTATCGATTGTAACCATTTCAGATACATCTTTTCGGGCATTTTGCGATAACCTAACTGATGGATATGTGAATAAATATTTTCTGCTTTCCGATAATAATCTTCATTTTTTGTTTTCGTAAACATCTCGAATAATGTCTCTGCTTTAAGTAATAAAGCGTTAATATAATTAGGAAATGCTTCCAAGGTACGATTGCAGCATTGCAGTATGAATTCCGGTTCGTAGGTAGAAGTGAACTTATGCTTATAACCTTCAGCCAGATCCGTCATACAAATAGCAACTGTAGCTTTCAAAGAAAGTGTATCCATATAAATACCGTTTCGAATAGCGTCGGTATGGATATATCCGGAAGCTTTTATCCATACGTCAGTAGGAAATTGTCCCGAAGTCAGTTCCACATTATACCAACCGTCGGCTTGGTTGTGTAGTTTGATGTAAGCGTGATTGGGCGCTAATGCCAACCACGATTTCTCACCCAATTCTTCGGTCAGCAGTTTGTAGAATAGGGGTAATGAGTGACAATTCCCTTTACGTGTAACCATTAAAGTAGAGACAAACATGTTGCTCCATTCTTTTTTGCCTGCATAATCATCAAAATTATATTGGAAAGGTAAATGGTATAATAAGGTAGTGTCGGAAACGTGTACCGGAATTGTATCTGTCATCATCCGAAAGATAGCAGCGTGAGTGTTAACTGAGTGAAAATCAGTATGATTATAACTGATTAACTTGTTTGTAGAGAGTGACTTGATAAAAGATGTGAATTGCTGTAAACTATTCTCGAATTTATAGTGGCTTAGATTACCGTCAAAGTAGGCATTTTCAGTTGTAAATATAGCCTCTTTCAAATTCAACTCTTTTTTGCCTGTTAACATTGAGTCTATCTTATTATAGCTGGTATAATAGAAATTGTCAGCTTGTGCAAATGCTTTATTAACAATAAATAAAAAGCATATTAAAAATCCTGTTTTTGTCATTAAAGTTTGTTTTTAATAAGTTCTCATAAATATTGGCTATATTGTAACTCAATATCCCGTTCCTTTATACTTTTGAACCCTTTTTCCCATCTGTATTCATCTGCAAATATCTCAGTTACAATGAAACAATCGCGCGAATATTCTTTGAATTCCGATTGTAATGTTTGGTTGTAAATTATCCCTTTTCAAAACGAGGGATAATTTATGGAATATCTATAATCTTTTATCAGTTCTAAAAGAACGAATGGACTTACTATCAATCCAATATATGATTTTTGATATTCTTTTTCTAATTTTCCTACATATTTCTGTTTTTCATTAATTCGCCACACCCACCATTCTGTAGAGACTGTTATAGGCTTTTCGCCAGGTTTTACTCCATAATCGTTTGTGCTTCTGAATAATATATGATTGGTTTCTCCAATATTCTTGTTATTACCAATTTTGTTCCAAAGGTTCATCTTTATACCTGCTTTTGTTGTACAATGTATATAAAAATCTATTTCACCGCTTACTATTTTTGATAAGTCAGGATTTGAATTTATTGGATATCGTTCCTTAAATACTCTAATAACATCACTATTTAGCTGTGTTAAATCATAAGCTATTAATTGAAAATATTTTTTAGTTTTCTCGTCTGTTTTTGCAGAGAAAACATCTCCTATTTTTGTATATGTTTTTACCATAGTTTTGACCGTTTTTATAGAAATATACTAAATCTTTTATTTGGAAATAATTTTATTTGATCCCATATTGTCCCCAATATTTAGGCGCTATGGAATTGATTTTATTGAAAAGCAATCCTCCATTTTTTCCTAAACCATATTGATTTATTAAAGTTTGTTCCCAAATCCTTGCTTGAATTTGAGTTAAATTAGTAGCTCCTGAAACCACTTGATAATTCAATGTTGCTCTTGCAGTGTTTGAATTTAAATGCTCAGTGAATCTAACAGTAGGACTTCTCTATTCTAACCGGTATAATGGAAATGATCTTTGTCATCGATTTCAATAGGGTCTCATTTTGCTAAAATACGATTTATGTCTTCCGAAACTTTATCCATAAAAGATATTGTCGCACTCTATAATTTTTAGTAAATATTGGCAATATTATAATTCAATATCCCGTCCCTTTGTACTTTCGAACCCTTTTTTCCATCTATATTCATCTGCAAATATCTCAGTTACAATGAAACAATCGCACGAATATTCTTTGAATCCCGGTTGTAACATTCGGTCATTTATTATCTCTCTCACTTTATCTAATGAAGAAAAAAAACCGATAGACAATTCTTCATATCCTACACGGGTCGGATGCCTATAATCTAATTTGTAAAACTTGTCCATTAGTAATATATTGTTGTAAATCCTTCTTTCCAATTAGAGAAATCTATTTCTACATGATATAATTCAAAATTCTTTTTAGGAAATTTATTAAATCCTGGAAGATACCTCAATTCCTCAATAACTTGTCTGGCTTTCCTTGCTGTGGAAAATAATCCTATGAACTTTTCTTCATCTTTATTTGCTTGCTCATCTTCATAAACATGATACAAGGCATAATATACTTTTTTCATAATATGAAAATAATCATTGGTTCCAAACATATATCATGCCATCATGTCTAATAGAAACAATCCAAGAATAACTTTCATCAAATAGATCTATATCATCAACACTAGGAAACCAAATATCATAAAAATAAGTGGAAAAGTCATTAAATTTCATTTGATCTATGTTATCAAAACGAAACCAATTAATATATACTTTAAAAGTGACATCTTTATCTAAGTGTTGAAATATTTTTTTTATATTAAAATCTTGTTCGTTATTTGCATCGAAATTGTTGATGTAAATTTCATTTCTTCTTATCTCGTTAACTAATTTTAAATCGTTGTCTACTTGAAAATCAAAAAAGAATTTCTTTTTTATGACTTCGCATTCTCTAATAGTTAAATGTTTAAAAGAAGGAAATGGTTTATTATTTTCCTGTTCGTATAATTTTATTTTAAAAGAATCCATAATATGTCATTTTATAATTATTGGTATAGCACCTTCTATTCCTCCATTTCCTCTTTTTCCTTTAGTGTAATCCCAGTAATTGATATGGGGTTGGGATTCTGGGGTGCCTTCTTGGGCATTAGGATGAGCTGGATCTAAACGATACCCTTTTTTACTATCTCCTCTTTGCGGGCTACCAAATTTTCCTTCACTTTTGGGTAAACTTTCTTCTGGAGATAAACCTATTATTTCCTTTGCTTTTTTTAAAGCGGCTTTCGTTTCGCTGATACTTTTTTTCCCTCTATTATATCCTGCATCTTGATTTTGTTTTCCATTAGCCATTAAAACGACACCTGTTCCTGCAGTGGTTGCACCTGCTTTAATCAATACGGCACCAGCACTAGCTACGGGTACCCCACCAATCGCTAAACTACCACCACTACCAACAGTAGCGGTAACTCCGACTGCTACTGCCCCAGTTCCGACAGCCATACCTGTGCCACCGGCTTTTATCATTCCTTCTCCAATTAATATGGATGCATTATCTATTCCTTGTAGTGCATCATTATAGTCGGAAGGGTCATTGGGAGTATAAGTATCTCTTAAAGTACCACTACCGGGAATAATGTTTGTGACAAGGCCTATTCCGTAACCAACAACAACATCCCAACCATCTTGACCATTCGGATCAATAAATCTAATAGGATTATTATTGCAATATGCGTACGGGCTAATCGAATAATACCTTTCTGCATGAGGATCAATCGAAATAAACCGGCTGACCGTTTGAATATCCATAACGGTGTCTAAAGTATCAGATTCAGCCAGTCCTACTATTTTATTAGTTTTTGTATCAAACTTGACAGAGCCGATTTCTATAATCCGATCCTTGTCATGAAATTCATCAAAATGCCCATTACTTAAAGTGGCCATTTTCGGCTTGTAGCCGTAAGTGGCAAAAGGGTTTTGTGCATATCCTGTCAGTAGCGTGAGCAGGAACAGTAGTAAGGTGCTAATTCGTTTCATACACATCTATTTTTTGATTTGGATGATTGGTGAAGGTTGGTTTTCCGGCAATGTTTTGGCTTTATCAACTTGCTTTAACCAATTATGATATATCTCGGCCGGCATTTCTTCATAGCCCAGACTGTCTATTTTCTCATAGGATTGAAGCATCTTTTTAAATAAACGGTGTGCCTGTGGATATTCCGGAAGCTGTTCTTTGGGAGGTCTGCCACAAGCATCAATTACATATAGAGCTTGTACAGTACAGATGTTTGCATAATGTTGATAAGCCGTTAAATCAGAAGGAGAATAGCGCAAAACTAAATTGCTGTTTTCTTCTATAAAATGATCATAGCCATAACGAGAAATATAATAAGCAGACAAGTCATTGAGCATATGGGCAATGGTCTGTTTCATAGTCCGTGGATTCAGATAAATACCTGTTTGTATAGCTTTAGATTTAATGAAACCGCTATTCATATAGAAATCATCTGTGACAACAGCACCTTGAGTTAGCTCTATATTATACCAACGGTTTTGCTTGTCTTGGAATTTTATAAAAGAGTGGCTCGGTGAAAAACACCAGAAAGCTTCTGTTTCCAACTCTTCGGCAAGAATCAAAAACAATAAAGGCATGGAATGGCACTGTCCTGTATTCTTGGCTAAAAGCTTTGATACCATATAATTACTGGTGTTAATATCTGCGCGATAATCTTCAAAATCATATTTCATCGGGTGATGAATGATTGTTTTTTCACTACCGGGTTCTTTGACTTCAATAACTTCCGACAGAATACGAAAGACCATCATTAACTTTGCTAACCCGTCATTCTTATCTAATTTTTCTTCCTGCATTTTCAGCAGACAAATGTGCTTTAAATTCTGAATGGCTGCATCAAACTCTTCATATTTCATTTTATTCCCGAAAAAAGCGTTTTCCGTCACGAATATGGCTCTTTTCAGACTCATCTCCTTTTTGCCTTCAAGCATTTCAAGTATCTCTTCACGGGCACTTTGAAAACATTCTGAACCGGGAGCTGAGGAAAAATCCGGTAAAGGAATCGAGTTGGATTTCATGTATTTCTGAATAGCATATTGGCGGTTGATGGCTGCTCTTCTACGTTCGTTTTCTTTTACCTCACGCATGATGGCCTCATTTTGCCTTTGAATCAAGGCGTCACGGGAAGATGATATGCCAGATGGCTTTTGGGGAGAAGTTTGGCGGAAGTTATCGAAACGACCTATTTCTGCCGGTTGAGGAATTGATATCACTGGAACTTGGGCAAACAAAGAATTTGCTCGGAGTATTGTGATTAATATTATGCTCCAATAAATTATTTTATGTAAAACCACCTTAATCATAGCATTTGTTTTAAGGATTTTTCAAAGGTAACTTTATTTACTTAAACTCCTGATGACCGTTAACTTTTTTTGTACTTTAAATAAGGCCTATCGGTTGATTTATAGAAAAATGAATATGTATATGTAGTGGAGGCATTCTGCAGGTAATTGTTTTTTTGATATGAAACGACAAAAAGAATAAGATTACAATCAAAAAACAAACCGATACTTCGGCCGATTCTGCCTATTTTTGCGTCATCAATAATTCCATTAATCTTTTAAACTATCAAAAACACATGAAAAAGCAGTTTTGGTATTTTATATTTTTACTTTTCTATATCGGTACATTGCCTGTACAAGGCAAGATTACACTTCCCGCTATCTTATCGGACAATATGGTATTGCAACAAAAGGCTCAAGTTCGTTTTTGGGGAAAAGCGCGTCCGGGTGAGAAAGTTACGGTTTCTACCTCTTGGGATAAAAACATTTATACGGTGCAGACACCCACTGACGGACATTGGGAGGTGAAAATCAAGACTCCCGGTGTGATGGATAATCAGACGCTGACCGTAAAGGGAGAGAACACAATCACAATACATAATATATTAATAGGTGAAGTATGGCTTTGCACCGGACAGTCGAATATGGAATTTCCGGTAGCTCGTGATCCGAATGTAAAATGGAAGACAGGTATACTGAATGAAACGGAGGAGATGAAGGATGCCGATTATCCTTCCATCCGGCTTTTCCATGTGGAGCATCAACTGGCTCCTGAGGGAGAAAAAGAGGATTGCATCGGCCGATGGCTGGTTTGTACTCCGGAAAATGTGAAAGAATTTTCGGCTGTCGGCTTTATATTCGGTCGTAAACTTTATAAAGAATTGCAGATGCCGGTCGGACTGATTCAGTCCACTTGGGGAGGTACCCATGCCGAATCGTGGACAGAGAGGAGGGTGATGAAAGACAATCCTTTGTATGCCGATGTCATGGAAGAGTTTGCCCCGCAGAACGTGAAGCGTGAGAAAGACAAATGCAAAGTACCGGCCACGTTGTGGAACGGTATGATTGCCCCGATCAAAGGATATACCATTAAGGGAAATATCTGGTATCAGGGAGAGTCCAATTCAATCCGTCATGAAAAATATCAGAAGGTGTTCACTAATCTGATAAACAGTTGGCGGCAGGAATGGGGGCAGGCTGATATGCCCTTTTATTTCGTACAGATTGCACCGCACTACAAACAACCAGCAGGCATTCGTGAAGCACAATTGAAAACCTGGCAAAGCGGTTTGAAGAATATAGGTATGGTAGTAATAACAGATGCCGGTGATTCTACGGATATTCATCCGCGCAACAAGCGGGTGACAGGTGAACGCTTGGCTGCCTGGGCTTTGGCGAAACAATATGGTAAAAAAACAGCTTATTCGGGGCCGCTTTATAAGAGTATGAAAGTGAAAGACGGAAAAGTAACGTTGACTTTTGATTATGCGGAAGGCGGATTGCAAACTCCGGAAAATGCTCCGGTAAGAGGATTCTTTATCTCCGGAGCCGATGCCCGCTTTTATCCTGCTACGGCTGCCATTCAAGGCAGTAAACTGGAATTGTCAGCACCGGAGGTTCCCCAGCCGGTAGCAGTACGTTATGGCTATGGAAATTTCTTCCGGGTGAATCTTTATAATAAGGCGGGACTTCCGGCAGTCCCTTTCCGTACCGATCATTTTGCTCCCGATACTTATGCACGCTGGTTTGCCGATTCGGAGATGCGTCGTTTTCCGAAGGCGTATCAACTGGATCATGGGAGACGTCTGTTTTTCGGATATGCACAGGGAGTGGGCTGTTGTGCCATGCTCCGGATGTGGAGACAAACGGGTGAACGGCATTATTTTGATTATGTGGAAGCTTGGGTCGATTCATTGATCAATGAAAAAGGAGAAATCCATTTATATGATATGTCTACTTATAATCTGGACTTCATCAATTCGGGAAAAGTACTTTTCGATGTTTACCGCGAGACGGGAAACGATAAATATAAAAAGGCAATGGACGAGCTGATAAAACAATTGAAAAGACATCCGCGCACACTGGAGGGAGGATATTGGCACAAATTGATTTACCAGCACCAGATGTGGCTGGATGGTTTGTATATGGCTTCTCCTTTCATGGCACAGTATGGTGCGGAGTTCAATCGTCCGGAGTGGATCGATGAGGCGGTGAAGCAGTTCGCGCTTTGCCATAAACATACTTATGATGCCGGAACCGGCTTGTATCACCATGCTTGGGACGAGAGCAAAAGCCAGCGTTGGGCCAATCCGGAAACCGGACATTCTCCTAATTTCTGGGGGCGTAGTATCGGTTGGTGGTTTATGGCATTGGTCGATGCGTTGGATTATATTCCGGAAGAACATCCCGGACGTTCCGATATGATAAGCTGGATACAAGGCTTGGCGGATACTCTCCCTAAATATCAGGATAAGGCCGGTTTGTGGTATCAGGTGATTGACCAGCCTAAGCGTGAAGGGAACTTTCCGGAAGCATCCGTTACTTCACAATGCATGTATGCCTATGCAAAAGCTGTGAATAAAGGATATATCGATGCAAAATACAAAGCAGTTGCAGAGAAGGCCTTTAAAGGATTGAAAGATAAACTGCTGGTAGAAAATGCGGATGGTACACTGACGTTGACCCGTTGTTGCCAGGTAGGCGGCTTGGGCGGACATCCGTATCGTGACGGTAGTTTCGAATATTATATCGGAGAGAAAATGCGTGATAATGATGCAAAGGCTACCGGCCCTTTCATCATGGGATGCATTGAATTGAATAAATAGTACCGCACTTGGATGACGGATAAAAATAAAATAATGAACAGAAAGATAACGATCTTATTGGGAGGATTGCTGATGTGCGCTTCGATGGGGGCACAACAGGTGGACTGGCCGGAAATACAGACAGAAGCAAAACCTGCCGCACGCTGGTGGTGGATGGGAAGCGCCGTAGATAAAGAAAACTTAACCCGTAATCTGGATGCCTATGCGAAAGCAGGGATGGGAACGATGGAGATCACCCCTATTTATGGGGTCAAGGGGAATGAGGCAAATGAGATTCCATTTCTTTCGTCCCCTTGGATGGAGATGTTGCAATATACGGAGAGTGAAGCTGCCCGCCTGGGGATGCAGATTGATATGAACACTGGGACCGGATGGCCTTTTGGAGGCCCGGAAGTCGGGATAGAAGATGCTGCCGGTAAGCTTTTCATCACTGAATATGAATGGAAGGGCGGGGAGCCGTTTAAGGAAAAAATAGTGGTTGCCGATTCCAAACAACTGCCTTATGCAAAGTTGAGCCGGCTTATGGCTTATTCTGATAAAGGCCGGTGTATTGATGTGACGGATAAGGTGACAAAAGACGGTAGACTGCAATGGAAAGCACCGAAGGGTGATTGGAAACTGATTGCTGCTTTTTGTGGGAAAACTTTCCAGAAAGTGAAACGGGCGGCCCCCGGTGGTGAGGGATACGTGATGGATCATTTGTCCGCCCGTGCCGTGAAGAATTATCTGGAGCGTTTCGAGCGTGCTTTCGAGTCGTCGAAAACGCCCTATCCGCATAATTTCTTCAATGATTCTTATGAGGTATATAAGGCGGATTGGACGGAGAATCTTTTTGATGAGTTCGCCATTCGTCGCGGCTATAAATTGGAAGAACATCTTCCGGAATTCCTGTCAGAGAAACGGACGGATACGGTTGCCCGTATCATCTCTGATTACCGGGAAACGATGGCGGAATTGTTATTGGAGAATTTTACCCGGCAATGGACGGAGTGGGCGCATTTACATGGCTCTAAAACCCGTAATCAGGCACATGGATCGCCCGGTAATCTGATTGATCTATATGCCACGGTGGATGTTCCCGAATGTGAAGGGTTCGGGCTTTCCGATTTTAATATCCGGGGATTGCGCAAGGATTCATTGACACGCCCCAACGATTCGGATCTGTCCATGTTGAAATATGCATCTTCGGCTGCTCATATAGCCGGCAAGCCCTATACGACTTCCGAAACCTTTACTTGGCTGACGGAGCATTTCCGGACTTCACTTTCGCAGTGTAAGCCGGATATCGACCTAATGTTTATCTCGGGCGTGAATCATACGTATTTTCATGGCACCACTTATTCGCCTGCTGAGGCTGCATGGCCGGGATGGAAATTCTATGCTGCTGTTGATATGAGCCCTACGAATAGTATTTGGCGGGATGCACCGGCATTTTTTGATTACATAGCCCGTTGCCAGAGCTTTTTGCAGATGGGAAAACCGGATAATGATTTTCTGATCTATCTGCCTGTTTATGATATGTGGCAGGAGCAGGACGGACGTCTGCTGATGTTTGACATTCATAAGATGGCGAAGCGTGCTCCCCGTTTTATCGATGCGGTGCATCGGATCAATGATGCGGGATATGATTTGGATTATATTTCCGATAATTTTATACGCAGCCTTACTTGTGTCAATGGAAAGCTGGTCACTTCTGGGGGAGCGGCTTATCGCGCGTTGCTTATTCCCGGTGCCCGTTTAATGCCGGACGATGTACTTGCTAAACTATGGAGTCTGGCAGATGAAGGGGCAACGATTGTGTTTTTGGAGCAATTCCCGCAGGATGTGCCCGGATATGCCCGGTTGGAGACACGCCGTGCAGCTTTCCGGAAGTTGATGGGACAAAAAGATAAGGTGCGTAAAGGACGTATTATATTCGGTACGGATTATGAGCGTACATTGGCAGAAACAGGAGTTTTTCCGGAAGCGATGAAAACGGAAAACGGATTAAGCTGTATTCGGCGTGCCAATGAAGGAGGTAACCATTATTTTATTTCTGCATTGAAAGCGGAGGATACGGAAGGATGGATTCCTTTAGGGGTGCAGGCGGAGTCTGTTATGATTTATAATCCGGTGAATGGTGAAAGTGGCAAGGCGGCTGTTCGTCAGGCCGACGGGCGTACGGAGGTGTATTTGCAACTGGCTTCGGGAGAGTCTTTGCTTTTGAAGACTTTTGCCGGGAGTGATATACAAGCTTCTGCATGGAATTACTGGCATCCGGCATCCGAAGGAAAAAAAGTACCGGATCGATGGGGATTCCGCTTTGTGGAAAGTACGCCGGTCGTGACCGCTGTTCCCGATTCTGTAGAATTGGATTCGTGGACGGAACTGTCGGCAAATGAAGTGAAAAACACAATGGGAACTGCATGTTATTCCCTTAAATTTCATCTTGACGATTCTGCGATTTCCGAATGGATGCTCGATTTGGGGGATGTGCGTGAAAGTGCCCGTATCCGCGTCAATGGGAAAGAGGCTGCTGTTTTGTGGTCGGTTCCTTACCGTTGCCTGATTGGCAGATATTTGCATCCGGGTGAAAATATATTGGAAGTGGAAGTTACTAATTTACCGGCCAATCGTATTGCCGATATGGATAGGAGGCAGATACCTTGGCGCATTTTTAAGGATGCCAACATAGTCAGTCTTCAGTATAAGAAGTCCGGGTATGAGAATTGGCAGCCCGTGCCGAGCGGGTTGTTAGGTCCGGTAAAATTGATTCCGATGAAAGAAGTACGTTTTTAATATTTTATCATGAACAGACGAATTGCTTTTGTGCTCTGCATTTCTTTTGCAGTGGCTACTCTTTTTGCGCAAGATCCTCGCGAAAGACAATATATGTACGAGATACTGGATCCCCGGCATGAAGCCAAACCATTGGTGGAAGGGTTTGCCACAGAACGGGTTACGGAACGGTTGAACCGTGGATTGTATGCAGTGCCTTCTCAGGACGGGAAGGGTGTTTACCTGAGTTGGCGGTTGCTGAATACGGATGCGCCTGCTACTGCTTTTCATGTATATCGTGAAGCAAATGGTAAAACTCGCCGTTTGACGAATAAGCCCATACTGCATACTTGTGATTTTGTAGACAACGCACCTGTGAAGGGAATAGCTTCCTATTGGGTAGTGCCTGTGTTGAAAGGGCAGAAACCCGCCGCATCCGAAAAACTTGAAGTAGAAGCCGGGAAGAGTAAGAACTATACTTCCATTCGCTTGAAAGATAATGCCAAAGCAGGTAAGATTGCTTTGGCCGACTTGAATGGTGATGGCATTTACGATTATATCATCCGTACTCCCGAAACCAATGTAGATCCGGGCATGCCGGGAGATACTACCGGTAAGACATATAAAATTTCGGCTTATTTGAGCGACGGTACATGGCTTTGGACGTATGATATGGGACCGGGCATCGAGCCGGGTATTTGGTATTCGCCTTTTATCGTTTATGATTTCAATGGGGATGGCAAGGCGGAAGTTGCGGTGAAAACTGCCGGTGATGATTATGTGAAGAACGAAAAGGGTCGTGTTTGTGGTGGAAGTGAATACTTGTCCGTATTGGATGGGATGACGGGGAAAGAGATAGACCGGGTGGACTGGCCGGAACGGAATGACCGGTACGGAAATCTTATTCGTCAGAATAGGAATCAGATGGGAATAGCTTATCTGGATGGGAAAACACCTTGTATTCTTGCAGCTCGTGGCACTTATAAACTGATGGTGGTGGATGCCTGGCAGTTGAAAGAGGGGAAACTGCAACGGATGTGGCGTTGGGATGGTGATGAAGAAAATCCCGTAGTACGTAGTATGGGGGCACATAGCATGGTGACCGGAGATGTGGACGGCGATGGTCGGGACGAGATATTGTTGGGGTCTTGTATGCTTGATGATAACGGGACTTTGTTATGGTCGTCCGGGTTGGGACATAGCGATAAGGCTTATTTGTGTAAGCTACGTCCTGATGAGGAAGACTTACAGGTGTTTATGGTGAGCGAACCCAAGAAAGAAGACGGTCGCGGAGTATCTGTGGTGAATGCTCGTACCGGACAGCTGATATGGGGAATCGGACATGCTACCTATCATGTGGGGGATGGCATGGTGGCGGATTTTGATCCGGAACATCCCGGTCTGGAATGTTTTGCCAGTGAAGACCGTAAAGGTGGAAGTATGGATAAATATCTGTTAACTTCGGATGGAAAGAAATTGAATACAACGAATGCGGAAGTGCCGGGATGCCGGAATTGGATTTGGTGGGATGCCGATCTGCTCCGTGAAACATTCCGGGGGGATAATAACCGTTGGGGAGCCGGTTCTTCTTCGAACGGCAGAAAACAAAGTATCTGGAAATGGAAAGGAGAGACGCTGACAGAAGGGATTGAAGGGGACATTTTGATGATAGCCGACATGGAGGGCGATTGGCGGGAGGAGTTGATAACTGCGCTTCCCGGAGAATTGCGTATTTATCATACTTGTATTCCGGCAAAAGACCGTCGGGTAACATTGATGCAGGACGCACTTTATCGGAGTTATATTACACATCGGAGCATGGGGTATCCGCAATCGCCGGTACCTTCTTATTATCTTGGAGAATGATTGAGAGCCCCTAAGGGCAATTTTATAAGATCAAAATTGTTTCTAAGTCACATAATATAAAAAAGTCGAATGAAGAGAATTTCAATTGTTTTGTTTCTTTGTGTGTGGGCGGTATTGTCGTCTTGGGCGCAAACTTATAAATATGAAGAAATATACACGAATCTCCCCTTTGCAATGCCAAAGGTGGAAGCACCCCGATTTCCCGATTTGAAGGTGTCGCTGCCGGATTTTGGTGCTGTCGGCAATGGAGTGGAGCTCTGTACCGAAGCTTTTGAAAAGGCTATCGAAACATTATCGTCTCGCGGAGGCGGACACTTGATTGTGCCGGCAGGCATCTGGCTGACCGGTCCTATTGTGCTGAAAAGTAATATCGATCTTCACATAGAGAAAGGGGCCGTAGTGCTTTTCTCGCCGGATGTGGAGCTTTATCCGTTGGTCGAAACTGTTTTTGAAGGATTGGATACCCGCAGGTGTCAATCTCCTGTTTCGGGACGTAACCTGACGAATGTAGCTATCACCGGACAAGGGGCCATTGACGGGAATGGACACTTTTGGCGTCCTTTGAAACGGGAAAAAGTAACGGAAAGTGTTTGGAAACAGACGATAGCCCGAGGGGGAGTATACAAACGGCCCACTTATTGGTTCCCTTATCCGCAGACACTGAAAGGAGATACGATCAGCAATATGAATGTACCTCAGAACTTGACGACGGAGGAAGAATGGCAGAGCGTGCGTCATTTTCTTCGGCCGGTGATGGTGAGCTTGATAGAGTGTAAGAATGTATGGTTGCAGGGTGTGATTTTCCAGAATTCACCGGCATGGAACCTGCATCCGTTGATGTGTGAGAATGTGTTGATAGAAGAAGTACAGGTTCGTAATCCGAGTTATGCGCAGAATGGTGATGGTCTGGATCTGGAATCTTGCAAGAATGCACTGATTGTGAACTCTACATTTGATGTGGGCGATGATGGTATTTGTCTGAAGAGTGGCAAAGACGAAGACGGTCGCCGTCATGCTCTCGACAAACTCCTGCCGATGCAACGCAGCGACTTCGAGGGTATCTTCGAAGCGATGGACGGATTTGGCGTAACGATACGTCTGCTCGATCCCCCCTTGCACGAATTCGTACCCCACCAATTAGCCACTCAGAAAGAACTGGCCGAAGAGATGGGACTCACCATAGAAGAGGTAAAACTCGCTTGCGACTCGCTGGCCGAATTCAATCCCATGCTGGGACACCGGGGTTGCCGTCTAGGCTGTACCTACCCCGAGATTACCGAGATGCAGACGCGGGCTATCATCGAGGCCGCCCTCAACGTAAAATCGCATGGTATAAAAGTATTCCCCGAAATCATGGTTCCTCTCGTTGGAGTAGTTGAAGAACTGAAATTGCAAGCCGAAGTAATCCATCGTACAGCTGCCCAAGTATTTGCCGAACGGGGAGACAGTATCGCTTACAAGGTAGGTACCATGATAGAGGTTCCTCGTGCTGCCGTAACGGCCGACCAAATCGCCGAAGTGGCCGACTTCTTCTCTTTCGGAACAAACGACCTTACACAAATGACATTCGGTTATTCGCGCGACGATGCCGGGAAATTCCTCAAAATA
>OHPW01000821.1_pt1 | contig 20815 bp, 20 predicted proteins | sample 1577771 | NCBI WGS metagenome assembly OHPW01 (sample SAMEA3879608, study PRJEB24766) | human gut metagenome | biome: human-associated habitat; feature: feces | place: USA | collected 1985/1987
AACACCATTTTACCAATATGTCAAAGAACTCTTCTCTGTGTTCCCAGTCTCCTTTCAAAGGCAGGCTCAAAGGCCGGACTGGGTGCCGGATAACCGGCTATCTGGTTTGACTTAGTGAGGTCAATCTATATCCATCCGTGCAAGCATGCGATCGCACAATTCATTATCTCGTGCAAGGTAGGATTCTTGGGAATCCAGCCCACGGTTGAACAGTTCCTCTGAAATGAGTCTCAGCTTTTCAGATACTTCAGCAGTCTTTTCACTACCAAAATCACCATCAAGTACATAGGAAAGCCCTTCTATCATCCCGGATATGGATGCAAGGCTCATTTCCCTTAATCTGTTTGCGAACTCTTCCATATTATTAATCTCCTACATAGTGTGCACCGTATTGGGTGCTGTTAGGGTTATAGTAAGCTGATGCAGGAATAGACAAATCATTGTATGCCTTGCTCGGAGTGGCTTTTGCGGATTTGCGTATTTCTTCGTTCTGCTTATTTGCAAATTCTCTATTTCTCCTGGCTACATTCTCATCCGAAAACGATTCCTGTAGTTTTGCGAACCTCCATGCGAATTTCAAACACTCTGAAAATGTTTTCCCACCCTTCTTGAATTTGCGGTGTGCCGCTTTCATTATTTGAGATAAATTGTAGCTCATATTCTTTATTTTTAAATTGTTTTTGTCAATCATATTTTGTATGTTTGTATGTATGATTGATTTATGATGCAAATATATCGCATTTGCGCTAATATGAAAAGAAAAGTAGTTTTTATTTTATCGCATTTGCGTTTTATTAACTTTTGATTGATTTTATAAAAATGACTAACGACAACACAATTAATGCCCGTATTAGAGAACTAATACAATTCTTAGACATCACAGATAACGCATTTGCAAAAAAAATAGGTGTAACGCAGTCTGTAATCGCTTCAATGTTTCAAAGAGGTACAGAACCTTCTGCAAAGGTTATAACATCAATTCTTTGTACTTATGAAGAAATATCAGCCGAATGGCTGTTGCGTGGTAAAGGAGATATGCTTTTTCAAAAAGAAGAGACGGAACCAGGCATGGAGAAATTAAAAAGTATTGTATATACAATAGCCAATCTACAAGACGAGATCAATAACAAGACAATGCAAACTCAACGATTATTAGAAGAAAATCAAAAGTTAAAAGGTGAGTTGGCAATGCTAAAGAATGAACGAAATATTGGATAAATCAAATAATCATGGCAGAAACAGTAAATTCCAAAGAGAAACCAATAAAGCAAAGAGATGATCAATCCTCTGAATGTATAGAAAACTGTTCGTACTATATAAATAAAAAACGCCTTCATCTATACAAGAACAAGTTTCTATATTCTATTATATCTTGTACATTAGCTATAATTGCATTATTTGCTCTTTACCATTTAAGCTATTCAAACAGTCAAGATAAAATCGTAGAAGTCCAAGAGATGTTTTATGACAATTTGACAAATAAATATTTAAAATCCCTAACCTTAACTAAAGATAGTACCATTAGCTTAGATCAAGTTGTTATTGATATCGTAGAAGAAAAACAAAAAGAATCATTATCTTTGTTAGAGCTACAATATAACAAACTACAGCATGATTTTACCATACTATCGCTATGGGCTGGCATACTAATGATTGTATTTCTTATTTTCTCTATATATTCAATGTTTAAAGTAGACGAAATGCAAAAGCAAGGAAGAGATTATTTAAATACGATGGAAGGGTTCTCTATAGAAGCTAAAAACATATCGGATTCTATCGAAGATAAAGCCAACGAAGAAATTAGCTCGTTAGAGGAACGTACAACAAAAGCAATGAACGGATTGTCCACAGAATCCAAGAAACAGTTGGACGATCTAAAAAATACAATTGATAAACTTCAAAGCGAGTTTGAATCATCTGTAAAAACCAAGACTAGAGAATTTGAAAAAACTGTAGAAACTTACAAAAAAGAGCTTAAACAAAGCTCGGATAATAATAATTTACTATTCCAACAGTTATTCAAAACAATAAAAGAGACAGATTCTATTAGTAAACAATAAACATATATTATTATGTGCTCAATAGACATTATACAATCAATGGTAGATATCAACTCTTGCATAAGTAAACTATCCATGAGTAGATTTGACCTTTTCAATCGGAACAATATTAAACGCTTGAAAAAAGTAGATTTCTCTTTTGGGGACGGAAAACTAGAACCTGAAATACAGTTTGACGAACCAGACGAAAGTATATATAACAATGCCAAAAACTCATTTCTCAAAATCATATCACTTATTCATAAAGATACAAGTGACAACAATAGAACCTTAATATGCAACCTGTTAAATATCTTAGAGAATATCATCTGCGGATTTCCAGAGTTCAAAAAACAACTCATTGATAAAAATACTCAAGAGGAGGTCGATGAAGCCATTCGTATCGCCAAAGAACAGAATGACACCAATTTACCTATAAAAATTATAGCATGTAAAAACTTAATATACAAAGAAGTATGAAAACATACATACTAATATATAGCGATCTGCTGGGGAGCAAACAGGAAGTTATAGATTTGCTAAATTCTATTCCTGCAATAAATAATTGGCGTACTGACATTACTAATTCTTTTTTTATAAAATCAGAATCAACAGCAGACGAAATTGCAGATAGCATCATAGAGAAAAAAACTAATGTCCGTTTCTTTATATCAGAAATAAGTTCCAATATGCAAGGATGGTTACCAAAAGATGCATGGAAATTTATAAAAGATTAAAAAATCAAACAACCATTTCTTCTGTACAATGCCCTATATCGATATACAAATAGGAAAGTACAGAAATTGAAAGGTACATTCGTAATACTAAAGAATGAGTAAAATATAAGATAGAACTAATCAATAAAATAGATATATCATGAAAAAAATTACATTTACCTCATTTGCCATTACTCCAATGGCACTATTTGCACAAGCTCCTGCACCTTCGTCGTCTGACGGATTCGGTTCAGTTCTTATAGTATTATTAATCTGCGTTATAATCTTTATCGTTTGCAGGGAACTACTTTGTTGGTACTATAAAATTAATAAAATGGTATCTAATCAGGAAGAGATTATTAGACTACTCAAAAAAATAGCAAATGAAAGTAATACCCCGACTAATAATACTAAGCTGGGAGACGAGAAGAAAGGAGTTCTCAAAGAACTGGCAGACAGTACAAAATTTATGGTAACTGGAAAATAAAAACAATGAAGTAGGAAAAGGTAATCATGTTTTCTTTTTCAGTCGGATGGCATAAACAGTTACCTAAACACTTGCATATTTGTCATATATGCTAACACAGAAAAAGATGCTATAGATAAGCAAAAAGAGATGAGTGAAATTCTATCAAAAAAAATATCAGCTATCCTGTGTAAAAGACAACGACGGGCGTGACTCATACGGAGGTGGCATTTTGCCATTATGGGATGGGCACTGGTACTCAATAGAGAACGAACATTACACAGGCATTCATACGAATATAATTAAAAGATGAAAAAGTACAAAAAGCAACATCGGTCAATTATGCGGTTCGTATAATCTATGGCCCCTATAACTACGTCAAAGAAGAATTTTAATTTTCATACCATACCAAGAAACAAGTTATAAAATAGAGATAATATGAGCCGGATTAGAACTGCACCACACAAAGATGAAAGAAAATATCCTTTAGTTATAACGGCTGAAGTAAAAGATAAAATATTAAATGCAATATTAGTTGAAGCCAATGGTAAAGCTGAAGTAAATTTGTGTTATGAAGACATCCCAAATCTTGAAATCAGCAAAGAACAATATGAAATGGCGATAGAGGAATTTAAAAACAAAGGGTTGGTAGACTTCAAGGGCTACGGAAATGAAATACTCACATTGAGTTCTGAAATATCAAATTTCATGCAAAAAGGAGGGTTTACTGTCGAAAGAGATCTGTATATACTCAATTTTGATACGCTTGAATTGCAACTAAAACGACTGGAAAAAGAGTTAAGCCCCAACGCATCTGCGGAAGTTAATGCTATTATAGAGAAAGCCAAAAACATAACAGACTTGATCATGGGGCTATCTACTCTATCAGAAAAGATTAATCTTTAAGATTGTCATCTGGTTCAGTTAGCAAAAACTCTAATATAGAAGCTGCACGAAGTAACTTTGAAGCATAAAGAGTCGCATCTGCATCCGGATTGTATTTATAACGACTGGTTTTAAACTTCTTGAAAGATACATATCCGAGCGACATGTCGTTAGCAAGTGTTTTCAAGTTCGATATGGTTTCTTTCACACTTGAATCATATGACATATCTATTCGTCTGCGAGCTGAATCATCAACTTTTGCATAACATTCGGGATAAAAGGATGTAGCATTATCTTCTTTAGAAGATTGTTTTTTACTTATCCTTCTTAGGACATTTTTAAATAACGATTTCATAAGCGCATTACTTTTAGTTTGACAATGCGCAAATATAACATTTAAAACAACATGTAATATGAAACACGAAAATCTTGATAGTACATAAAAATCGAAATGGTCGAATAATGGTCGAACCAGTAAAAAAAGCAGGACTATATAATTGATATACAGAATATAATACTGGATTAAAAACAATTAGTCTAGTTTAGTTTTTGTGTTAAATGGCTTCCTCGTCGGCGGACGAACAAGGAAGCCATTTTTATATAATATTTTAATACTATTTCATATATACAAAAACTGTACCAAAACAAAACACAAGTTCTATGACTTTGTTGGTACAGTTTGAATTCCAATAACCGCACACTGTTTATTCTCAAAAAAGAAATTATCTCATTTCTTTTGGTATGTGGGTTCTTGTTATTAATGAGCTTCCTGCTTCGTTGAAATAATAAACCAATGATTGGGATTAGACACTTTTGTGAATTTTATCTCTTGAGGATAAATATTATTATCCGCTTCGATAATGAACTCATTTTCTCCTTCTTTAGAGAGGAAAGTAAGTAACGGTTCATAAGCTTTATAATAATATTGTGCACTCATAGCATAGCCCTTCCACAGGATACGGATATGGTCAGTGGTTCCTTCCACTATCTCATACTGAGTTGTATACACACTACCGATATTATCCCGACAAACAGCCAAAACGGCCTGATAATTCTCTTCGGGTTCAAACGGATTGGCATATAAGCCAAGATAGAAATCATTGAACTCGGTGTTAAAATCACTATTCATTATATAAACCATACTGTTCCATAACTGACGAAAACGAGTACTACTGCGCTTATTTGCAAAATACCAAGTATCCGTTGTCTGGTTAAAAATACGGTTAATCGAAAGAGTCCCTATTTCTATTGTATTTTCATCATCCTTATAGACAAGTTTTTGAGTAGTATCGTCCCAAATAAAATGATCAACAGTAACCCCTCCGATAGTGACAGGCTGGGCACACTGTACTCCCTCAACTGTGAGTACAAACGACATTACATGAGTCTCAACTGCTTCGTCAGTCGTATAAGACAAATTGAAACAACGTGCAAATGAGCTCTTAGCTAACATACTCACAGGCTTTCCATTCAAAGTCATATCCAAATATTTGGTATCTACCAAAGTCGCCATCTTATCGATTTTGGACAAATATTCGCTCCAAGATACATCTGTAGATAACCTATGCAATTCCACTCTCTGATAGGTCTTTTTACCTTTGAGTACAATATGGTCAGAAGTATGCTCCATAACATAGAATTCGTAATCACCTCCGAATCCTATTCCATCCGATTGAGGGTCGGAAAACTGATGAAAAATCCTATTATATGTGTCAAATGACAATAAAATGCCATTTTCATGTTTTAATGTATACATGCCCGATTCTTTCCGGGTATTGTCTCCACTCACCGCTTTCTCTGCAGAAAACGTGGCCATGCCGTCCTCGTCAAACGACACAAGCAACTGATATCCTCCATACTGTGAAGCATTGGGAAAATACTCCATTATCCACCCGTTTTCCGCTTCCTGAAGATCCTCACGGCATGCTTTTTCTTCTTCCGTAAGGCGTTCATTTGAATTTCCATCATAAATATCTTTTTCTTCACCTGTACATGAGCCTAAGAAGAAAAGAGTTATGCTAATCAAAATAAATAGTATCTTTTTCATATCGGGTACAATTATCAAAGTGAATCAAGTTCCGTTGAACGTCTTGCAATAGCCTCTCTCAATTTATCTATATCAATATTCCAAGCTGTTTTTAACCATTCACGAGCTATTTTCAGCTTAGAAAGAATGACCGTTTTCCCATTTCCGGTACCGGTATCCTGTTTATCCGGTAATTCGTCTTTGGCTTCTTGATCTGTAAAAGTAGCCTGACGAAGTATTTCGTTCCAATCGGCATCCGTACGAGTCAGATAGTTGGCAATCACCTCCACAAAATCCTCACGTGCCTCACTACTGGCATAATTACCTACAAATCCCATACGCTGGGCTTGCTCATTAGTACGATTCATCCATCCCGTAGGAGAATAATTACTTACAGAAATCTCATTAAATTCAGTAGGATAATTCTTAGTCTGATGCAAAATATGAGCAAATTCATGATGCATCGTACGGAAATAATATAAGTTCAAAAGCTCTATATTGGTTTTATCCAGTGAATTGATTTTGTACAAGGTAACCTTGAGCCCTTTATCGGCAGTACCCAATACCTCTGTCTTTGAATCCGGATTGACAGCCGAAGAACCGATCAAATTAATAATACGCGGTCCGTATTGTTTCATAAAAACTTCACCGCATACTTCATCATAAGCTCCCAGCCAAAGATGCTTAATTAATTTAGCCATCTCTTTCGCTTTATCCAATTCAGCCGGCACCAGATTATAACTCATATCAGTCTCGATATCCTCGAGTTGATATTTTAAATCAATATTATATGGTTGCACATAATTCGCCAATAACCAATTATCGAATTCATTTCGTTCAACAGTCATTTTCCTGAATTTACTGTCTTCCAAATCATCTTTGCCACACGAAGTAAAAAATGGCACAAACACCATGAACAGAAATGAATAAAGGATTGCGTATTTCAAATTTCGTATCATATTCATATATTTCTTTTGTATCATTCAATAAATCTTCTACCTGGGATTGGGAGTAAGCCCTGCACCGATCACATCTGTAGGTATCTGGATGGCCCTTCTCAAATCATCCACTTTCAAAACATCCTCGTTACCACCACTGATATTGTGTGTAACTTCAATACCATAACGTTTGATATCGAACCACCGCAAACCCTCATGAACAGTCTCTATTCGCCGTAGATGCAATATACAATTAACAAAATTAAGCTGCTCCCCATTTTCAATAACAAATTTCGGATGTAAATCTTTTTTTGTCCTTTCTGTAGCCTGACTGCCGTAATACTGATTGATTGCAGAACGTGAAACAGTTGTACCTGAAGCATGTGTATCACACCAAGCTTGTATATCGGCTACAGCACGATCATAATCTTTCTGGTAGATAAATGCTTCGGCACGGCAAAGTAAAAGTTCATCGGTAGTAAAAGCAGTAGTAACAATATGTGCTTGGCCGATACCGGCAACCTTATCAGTATATTCGAAATATTCTATCAGTTTTGGAAATACCAATCCATATTCCTGAGTACCGAATAGCTTATCAAAATATTTCAGTGAACGCTCATTTCCCCAAATACCGGCACTTAACAATGTTTCCAGCATTTTAGCAATAGGATGCCCATAACGCCGATACGACTTATAAACTCCGGTCATACGGGCATAAGCCGATACCGCAGTCTGCAAAAGCAAATTGCTCCCCTCTTCTGCCTTTATATATTGATTCCCAACTTCAAAGTAAGAAGAAAGCGACGGATAGGAAGAATAATCGCGCAACAGACTTACCGGAGAATCACCTAATACTTTATCTGCATATTCTATTACCTTATCGTACTTTCTATAATAGAGATAGAAACGCGCCGCAAAAGCATTGGCCGCCTTACTATTGAAATGATATTTGGACACAGAATAAAGATCATCATCAATAAGCCCTATCCCCTCCTCAATATCCTGTGCAATATTCTCATAAACAGATTTCACAGTACCTCGATCATAATTCTTGCTAACAATCGTTTCCCGTTCTTTTACGTAAGGTATTCCCAAATCAGTATCACTTGTCTGTTCATTATAAGCCTGTGAAAAAACATTGACCAGCATAAAATGACTGTATGCCCGGCATAGTAAAGCTTCTCCACGTTGTGCATTCAACTCGCCTGCATTGTCCGATTTTTCGATGGCTTCCAAAGCCTGATTAGCCACAGCAATAGCCTCATAATATCCTTCCCATAAATGTGTAGGCGAATCTATACTCTTTTGTGTAGAAGATTCCCATCTGTAATACTCCTCCACCACTTGACTCAAAGTTCCATAGTTCACCCCATTGTCTTTTATATTATCCGATGAGGTTTCTCCCAACATACAAATAGAAACGGTAGGGTAAGCCGATACCAATAAATCCGTTATATTATCTTCTGAGTCCAGATTAGCTCTGTTGTCAGGCAATTTATCCAGATAACTGTCACAGGAAGTATTCATCCATAAGAAAGCCAATCCGACAAAAGTATGTATTATATATTTCAGTTTCATATTCAATTCATTTATGTTTTTTATAATCCTAATCTGACTGTAAATGTAAATTGCTTAGGTACGGGAGTAGATACACCACCGGAACGGAAAAACTCCGGATCCTGCCCGTTCAACTTTGAGTCGGCATACAGCAAACAAAGATTAGTTGCCTGTAGTTTAAGTTGTAACTTATTCAACCGAAAGAAGTTAATCACTTTAGCCGGAAGATCATAAGAAAGAGATATCTCTTTCAACCGGATAAAACCACCGTCGGCAATACGTACATCCGAATAATTATAAGCATTATATGCCATATTCAAATAAGCATATTGCTGATTCATTCGTGTACTTACAATAGTCGGTATATTAGTAACATTTTCATCTCCTGCTTTCATCCAGCGGTTCTTAAACTCTTTAGGCATAGCATCCAAGTCAGAATAAGCGTTACTGAAAACGGGATCCAGACGAATTACGTTTCCAAAAGAATAAGTAACGAATACATTCAACTTCAGATTCTTATAAGTCAAAATATTACCAAAACTTCCGGTAATGGTAGGATCGGTAGGACCTTCATATTTCAGAAAATCCAACTTTTCATATTCCTGAAAATTAAAACTTGAAATTGTTTTTTGCCCATCCTGATTAATAAAGGTAGGCAAGCCATCTTCGGTTAACCCTGCGAAAGGTATCGAAAAGAGTCCCCTCACCGGATATCCCTCACGACCAAATCCGTTACCGGAAATCAAGCTCAGTACATTTGCATGTGATTTCAGATCGGTAATCTCATTCTTCGTTTTAGAAAAGATAAAATCGGTATTCCAACTAAAATCTTTGGTCCTCATATTCTTGCTTGAAATCGTCAATTCGATACCGGATGATTTCATCGAAGCAATATTAGCATATTTAGCGATTGTCCCACCGGCTCCCTGGGTATTGATTACTCCGATTAAGTCAAAATTATTGCGCCGGTAGTAATCGGCGGCAAGATTCAAACGATTTTTTAAGAAACCTAAATCGATACCCACATTAAACTCATGTTTCTTTTCATAAGTGAGCTCACTATTTTCAAGTTCGGTAATGCGCATTCCCGATTCTGTAACACTGGCCGAAGGACGCCAAGGTGAGTAACTGTTGAGGATAGCCTGCGAATTAGTCACAAAAGCAGGTCCCCGATCGGCAGTCAAGCTATAAGATGCCTTCAATGTGGCATGCGACAAAACCGGATTTGTGAAATTTGAATAGAATTTTTCTTCGTGTACATTCCATGCACCGGCCACGTTCCAAGTAGGTAACCAACGTGCCGAACGCGACTTTCCTAAACGGTTCGTACCTTCGTAACGCCCAGTTCCCGTCAGAGTATATATACCTTTATAAGAATAAGTTCCCATGAAAAAGAAAGCTACACTGCGAGTGTAAGTTGCCTCATTGGTATAATAATTGGTATTTTCTTCCTTCCCCTGTTTAAATACGTTATAATCATAAAAAGGAGTACCTCCCTTGTCATATTGATATCCCCATCCACGAAACCAACTCCGGGTACGGTCTATAGAACTATTTTCAAAACCTCCGAAAAGGTTGATAATATGTGTATTATCGATACTGGTATTGTAAGTAGCTGTGGCACGTACATCAAGTCCTTTCATACGATAATCCGTACGGGTATAGATACCGCCCTCCGGAAGAATAGTGACAGGCAATGAATTGATCTGATCGGGATCAGTATACAGTAGCGGATTACTGTCACGGATAGTGGCGTCTCCCATAGCGCGATAAGATTCAGCTTGGTTAGAATGATCCTTTATATTATGTTCCTGCCCGGTAGAAGAATATTTGATGGCAGCCAATCCACTCAACTCCAACCCTCTCACAGGTTTCCATTTCAATTCACCTTGGAATTTAAGATCCGCCACATTCAAGTCAATATAATTATTATCCAATTCATGCAGAATATTAAAATCAGCATAGTTACGAGTGTAATACACGTATTTTCCATTTTCATCCGTACACTGCAAAGTTCTTGAAGTATTCAGAGCGTAGCTGTAAGGATTAATATCAAAATCGCGCTTTACCTGTCCGTTCACCACATCCAGTTGTTGACTCAATGTACCGGGAGCTACTTGTTTACGATAAGAACCGCTTCCTAAAATCAGAGCACTCAATTTATCCGACAAATTAAAAGAAGCATTCATATTTGCCGTATACCGATTTACCGAACTTGCCTTTGTCCACCCCGGATCATTATAAAGACTAAGCGAAGCATACATTTTCGCCTTTTCCGAACCGGTAGAAATACTGACAGAGTGTGTCTGAGCTATATTTTTATTGAAAAGGATATCAAACCAGTTCGTATTGCGCATTTCTGCATCTCCCAAATATGCGTATCGTGCCTCAGGAGTATTGGACAACAAATAACCACCAGTATTGGAATCGTAGGTATTTATCATCTGATACATCTTGCCATATATACCGCTGTTGGAAGCACGGGCAGTTTCGGAAAACAGTAGCCATCCCTTGTCCTCCATCTCCTTATATACATCCATCTGTTCCTGGGAGTTCATTATATTGAATTCTGAATAATGCGGAATCATACGATAAGTAAATTCTCCGGTATAATTGATACTGCTTAGTCCGGCCTGTCCTCGTTTAGTTGTGATAACTACCACACCCGCCATCGCTCTGGCACCATAGATCGAAGTTGCCGACCCGTCTTTCAGAATCTGAAAACTCTCTATATCATCGGCACTAAGCCCCGATATAGCTGAACTGATTAATGTAACAGCATCACCCGACGACAAATCATCAGTACTGACATCGACCACATCTTCCATAATTACCCCATCCACAACCCATAATGGCTTAGAGTTACCATAAATAGAGGTTGCTCCACGTACCCGTATTTTAGGAGCAGTACCAAAAGTACCCGAAACATTTTGTACAGATACCCCTGCTGAACGTCCCTCAAGCGAACGACTGATGTCAGGCATACCATCTATACGAGCCTTAGATGCATCGACTTTATCAGCAGCACCGGTAAACAATCGCTTATCTACTTTCGACATACCGGTAACAACCACTCCCTCCAGCATTTGGGCATCCGATTCCATTTCAATTTTTAGATTCGACTTTACTTTTACTTCCTGGGATTTCAAACCGACATAAGAAATTATAAGTTTGGAGGATAACGGCAATCCTTTAAAAATAAATTTCCCGTCAATGTCGGTAATAGCACCTTGTTGGGTACCCTTTACCTGAACGTTTGCCCCTATGACAGGTTCATTATCCTCAGCATAGACAACGATTCCGCTCACATCGATAGTTTGCGCCTGTATCCAGCCGGTATATATAAATAATACACATAAGCAAAGCGGTAACAGTGTTTTTTTACTCATACTGATAATGTCTTTAATATGAATTTTAAGAACAGGGGATGTACCGATGTAAAGATACATCCCCCTTGTAGAAACAAAATGTTAGTTATTTGACAATAAACTTGCCGGTCTTTGTTACAGACCCGGAAGTTAGAGAGAGAATATATACACCACTTTCATAAGTATCCAATTCAATTCTATCTGTATTTCCGGTATGAAGAACCAGTTGCCCGTTTTCATTGTAAATACGAACGGTTTGATAATCACCCGCCAGGCAAAGAGTATGTCCGGCTACATAATATCCGCTTTCTTCCGCTTCTGTATTTTGCATGCCTACATTCGGATCTGTTCCGGTCTTTTCTATTTTAGTAGAATACAGATTGAAAGCCTGTGTACTAACCGGAGTCTCTACCAGATAGCCGAAATAGTAAAGTCCGTCAGCCAGTATCGTTATACTCCCGCTTGCAGTAGCCCTATCACCGGAATTATCATCACCGCTTGCCACCAAAGTCGTAAAGGCATCGGGCATATCTTTATCTGCCATATAAAGTCTGATGTATTGTTCCATACTTTCCGGTGCAGAAGCTTTAATAATGATACTGTAATCAAAAGTAGCTTTAATAATGTCCCCTTTCTTTAAGCTCATAACCGGAGCAACATAAGCTCCCGGACACGGTTTATAAGTAAGCCCCAAACCTGCATCATCTCTGGTGACTTGTGTCTTCATGAAAGTTTCATCACCGATTTTTGCAACAGTCCATTGTTCAAAATGGCTCTCCGAAGGATTATAATGATACCATTCACTTTCTCTGTTAGCAAAATCAGCGACATACGGATCTGTCTCTATACTCAGTCCAGTAGTAACAGGAACTTTGATCGTAAAATAATCCATAAAAATAGCACTACTCATCGTATTCGTCGTTGTACATTTCACTCCGATATAGTAATGTCCATCTTGAGGAATAGTGATCGTATTCACAACTTTTTGATACTGTCTTCCGGGAACAAGAGCATTTTCCACTTTATATACAGACATATTCATAGCATCGGCAACAGGAGAATTACCCAAGAATATTTCAAAGCTCTGTCCGTTCTTTTCCGGTGTCGGATTACCGCTGACTATCAACCAAGTACGATAGAAGAATGCAAAATCATAAGTCCCGGCCGGGATTTCAATACATCCTGAGAATGCCCAATCTCCATCTTTACCAGCAGCACCAGTGTGGCGTATACCGCCCTTACCGGAATAAGATGAGTTAGCACCGGTAAAATTGTTTCCCGTAGCCCATCCACCTTCAAATTTCCACTGAGTACGCTCTAAATCCGTTTCAAGATCACCTACATAAGGAATCGTTGCCGCCTTGTAGTGATTTATGACAGTCGATGAAAATACTTTATTATTATAATCATCACTATCAGACGCATCTTTGACTTCGCCACATAATGAATAAGTGCCTGGAGTAGAAATATCAGCTTTTTCATTAAATGCATATTTTACTGTTGCCCCCGGCTCAATACTCCCGGTATAAATCTCTGTGACAGTTTGAGCAACATTGCTACTTTCCGTACCATCCTTATAAACAGTATAACTTAACGGAATATTTGTTTTTGTTTTCGATCCATGATTCATAAAAGAAATGGTAACCTCCGCATTATTTAAATAGAATCCGTTCTGGGCAGAGGAAACAATACTCTCAATTGCCATATCGTCAGCATCATCTAAACGTACATCATCCAGAATAATATCCCGACCACTACCATCATTATAAAATGCAAGATAATAATTACCGGCTTCTTCTACATCAAGTAAAATATATCCTTGACGATAATATTTAGTATTATCGACCGGAAGCGTAATAGAGGGTGTACTTTTCTTGAAATCAGCATAATAGTCCGTTTTCCCAAAATAAACTTTCAGATTAGAAGTACCCGATGCATATAGAGTAGTATAATAGAAAGAAAGACGTACTTTGCCTTTAGGTAATGTAATAGCCGGAGAAATCAACCAGTCGTCATGAGTCACTCCACTGAAAGAATTGATATAAGCTGCATATAGTCCCTCTTTAGCATAGTTGGTGTTTCCACTGACAACTTGCATCACATCCCAATATACAATATCCTTTTCAGAATTGTAAGTGATCCAGCTTTTCCAGCTTTCATCCTGTTCAAAACTCATCTTGTAGGGGAAACCGAATGCCTCATAAACTTCAACCGTAGTAGTTGCTTCATCATTACTTTTATCTCCGTCCGATTGCAATGCACTCCATACTTTTAATTCATTTGTTCCTAATTCACTAAAATCAGCTTTAGTATCGAAAGTATAACTCACCTCTTCACCTAAAGGGAGTGAAGCAATTACTCCGTCAACCACTTTCCCATTCTTGAACTGATAATGAACAGGCACATTCTGCAAGTCATCCTTACCGATATTCTTAAATACGGCAGCCACTGTTACCGAATTATTTCTCATCATTGCATTGGCATAAGGAGAGGTTATCACTTTGATAGCCACATCATTGTAAGGATCACATATTTCTATATTACGCATCAGAAGTTGTGAAGTGGCAACGTTTACCATTAATCCCAATGAATATTTGCCTAATTCCTTCACATCGACCGTCAATCCTCCTTTAGCCCATTCATAAGCTGAAGCAGGAATCTCTTCGGATATACCGATCGGTTCATAATCAGAATAATTGAAATTACCAAGAGAAGCCGTCGCTTTAAAACCAGAAGCACATTTATATTCAAAATTAATACGCACCTGTCCTTTGGGCAATACGATGCAATTACTTGCCAAAATACTCGTTTTGCTCTGATATGGAGAAAACAGCCAGCTATCTTCTCCGCCTTCGGCCACACTAAACCACTTCCAATAAGCATTCTGTCTGCCTACAGAAGTAGAACTGCGGAAAAATTTCGGAGCATTTTCCGTATTCATCTTATATGGATATTCCATAGAACCAACAATAGTGACTGCAGTAGCCAACGTATCATTATACAAGTTTGCATCATTCGGTGCCTCTACCCACACTTTAATATTGTAAACACTATCCATATTCTGGCGTGGCTCAGTAAGTTTCACCTTTTCATTGAAAATGTATTCTTTCTCCTCACCACTATTCAACGCTTCATTTATATTCTCCCTTACAATCGGATTATCGTCAACCTGATAACACAACTTATAAGAAGAAGACACAAAGCCGGTATTTTTAATAGCTGCCTTTAAAGTTTGTTCCAACTGACACCCATCTGCAACTCCACCAACTGAAAAAAGAGCCACATCCGGCGAAGGAGTTTGGGTGATCCTCACGTGATCCAAATACATTCTATTAGCAAAGAAAGCACCTGCTATACTCGGAGTATGTCCGAAATTCCAAAATGCAATATATACCTTTTTACCGGCATATTTTCTCATATCTATGGTATAATTGCCCCAAAGTAACACATTTTTGGGAGCAATCTGAAAAACCGTATCTGTAAAACAGATTGAATCTGTGGCAGTAGTGGACACCATCACTCGTAATTTGTAAGGTTCTACAGTCGTAGCAAGACCATTAAATGCCGCATTAGCTCCCAACATGAAACTAAGATAATCGTTTTCATCAATTGTAATTTGCGGGGTGATCAACCATGAACTGGTCCATGCAGCCGACATTCCGAATCCGGAACTCTGAGAAAAAGCGGCTTTTCCACCTTTATACCCTGTCAAATAAGAATCATTCGGTTCCATTTGTTTCCATGCAGGAAAATTCGTTAATGAAGGATAATCAATAAAGCGTGTTGTCCAACCTTCAGGCGGAAATTTATCACTCTCAAAGTCTTCATTTAATGATTGTGCATGCATTGTAACTACAGCAATCAAAATGAAATGCACAAATAGTAATACTTTTTTCATTTGAATTGTATTTGAGGATTAATAATTGCTATCTGACACGCTCCGGCGCCATCTAACGTTCACGATGACAAAATGAGCGATTTTTGATTTATTATCATAATATTTTTCCCTGCATAAACTACTTTACTATTTTATTTAAGAAAAAATATACTACGGCACATTTAATTAAAAAACTGATACACAATAAAATATTTTTCTTTTTCAAAAAGAGTTTTTTCATTGTCATAAAGTTATTTTTAAACGCAACCTTTAAAAATAAACGTGAATATTGTTTAAGATGGAACATATAATTATCTTTGCAATAAATACAAAACAAAGAAACATGATACGTAAAATTCTTTTGATCGCACTATTTATACATTGTTTAATTGGAGAAATATTCCCGCAATCCACCGCTATGCCTACCAAAGGAATCGAGAATATTTTAAGTCAATCAAAGGAGATTGCTTTGCAACCATACTTCACCGATACCATATTGGCAAAAAGAATAGACTCCCTGACCCATGCCACACACTCGGATCAACAGTTCTTTGAAATCATATTTCAAACCGGATTATCGCTGTGTAACACCAATCACAGAGAAGAAGCAAGCAAATATTTGAGTTATTGCCTGTCCGTCATAAAAGATATATATCCCAAAATACCACAAAACTCACTTGTCACCTATATCCACATCATGAATCAGATCGGTTTTGTATACAATTGTATGGGATTGCCTGACCTGGCGATGAACTACTATTCAAAAGCACTCGATTTTTCCCAAGAAAATAATTGTAAAGAAGAGGAAGCCATACTTTGCAATAATATTGCTTCCATATTACAAGCACAAAAAAAGTACAGCGAATCCGACTCGCTGTTTAAAAAGGCCATTGTTATTAACGAAGAATTCAAAAACCCGCAAAAACTATTTGTCAATTACAATAATCTTTCAGTCAACTACGCCAAAAGAGAAAATTATACCAAAGCACTCGAATATGCCTTTTTAGCCATGCATCAACTGGACGCAGTCAACGACTCCGATATGGTGATATTAATACAACGAAATATCGGTTCTATCTACTTAAAACAAAAAGAAACCAGATTAGCCCTTCAAATATTGAAACAGGTAGAGAAATATCAGATAAAGCACCATCAAGAATACTATCTGGCAGGAACATACCAAATCATGCATAACATATACAAAGCGATGGATCGTAAAGAACTGGCAATTGAGTATTTGAAAAAAGCACTTGCATTGTCCGAAGAGCATAATAATATCATGGATAAGACAACCCTATTAATAGAGCTTTCCGATTGCTATGCTAAAGAGAAACAATACCATACGGCATTCGCCATGCTGAAACAATCGACAGTTTTAAAAGATTCCATATACAAAATAGATGAAGAAAAAAGGACCAAAAGCTTATCTACTGCATACAATGAAGAACGAGCATTACAAGAGAAACTCATCCAAATAGAGAATGTTCATGACGTAACAATGCAAAAGATCTATATTATAACGGCTTGTGTCATTATCATATTGTTATTAATCGCAGGATGGATAAATTACAGGCTGTCAAAAACGAAAAAGAAAACCAAAAAGACACTATATCATTATGTCCAACAAAAACGCGGACAGATGGAACGTCAAGAAGAAAAAATTATTTCTTTATTAAATGAACAGGAAAAATTGAAACTGGAACTGGAACAAAATGAACGTAAACAAATCTATTATTCACTGCAAGATACCAAGAATAAAGAATTTATAGCCCAACTGACCGACCGACTGAAACAACTTTTACTGGATATGAACCCTAAAGAAATTCAAGTCAAGAAACAGATACGAGATATCATTTCGCAACTGAATCTGCTCGACAGTAGTAATGTATTACAAGATTTTCGCGACTCTTTCGAAAGTATCCATCACCATTTTTATGAAAACCTAAATGAAAAATACCCTAACCTCACAATGAAAGAAATGCGTTTATGCGCATTACTCAGGTTAGGCCTGTCCACCAAAGAAATTGCCGATATAACTTTCAAGGAAGTGCGCAGTGTAGAGTCGGCCCGCAATCGTCTGCGCAAGAAATTACAAATCGACCAGACAGAAGATCTTCAAAAATTTCTAATGAGCTTTTGACCCTCTTTCCTATTGTACATAATGAGTCCAAACAAGCGTTCAGCTCAGAGACAACTGCATGTATAAAGCATCCGCTCCATCATGATAAATCTGTTCAATAATCATAATATCCGGAATATCAGCTATTTGCGGTGCACACCATACTCTTTTGCTAAACAGGTCAAGAGCATCTGCAAAATGATCTTCCTCTTCCACACTCAACTGATTCAAAGATAAAAACTGAATATTTTCTATTTGATTTTTGGAATGGGTATTCATAGCCACCTTTATAAAGGTGCATGATAATTCTCGAAAATAAAACGGGCAATACGTTCCACCCCTTTCTCTTTACAAGTACCGAAATATACATTCAAGTACCAGATATTTTCTCTTATATTATTTTTTTGTATCCATTGATAGCAAATCTTTTGAAGGTTACTATCCATGCGAATCCCCGTTCCTGCCTCTACTTTATTAATAATGTCCACTATGGGAATTACTTTATGCCCCCGTGTCTGTGCCAGCAATGAGCTATAATAACCTTCTGAATTGTAACTGTAATCGTTACTCAAGTTAATAACCAGTTTACGATCTTTACCTTGAGGTTTATACTTCAGATAATCGGAAACTGTCAAAATGCTGTTCGTTTTGGAATAAGGTTTCCAATCGGCCAAGCTGTCCACTAAAACAAGTACATTATTCATTTCATCGTCTACAAATCGCGTAAAAGTAATCAAATAACCCATGTAAAAAAGGAAACAGGAAATAATTATTTTCATAGATAATCAAGCCACTCTTCCCCCTCCCTCAAAACAAACAGGTTTCTCGTTCTGCATTCGGCATCGGAGACAAGAAATATGCTGCAAAATGAATAAAAATCTCATAAAAAAAGTACAATATTATTATTATAACATTACCTTTGCACACACTAAATGCATACGAAATGGATGAAGAAGAACTAATTCTGAATGATACTCTGATTAAGAAATGTGAAGAAGAGGGAATTGTTATAGCTTTAGTTGCTATCAATAGAGAGACAAAAGAAATTGAATTACCTCAAAATTTGAATGACAAAGTAAAAGATCCCAATTACTATGTTTGCTACTGTCATAAAGACAAGAAAGGAAAATATATAATTCAAAAGATAGAAGAAACTGATCTGTAAAGATTAAAAAGCCGGAAGTAAACAGGGAGCTCGTAGAGAGCACCCTTTAGCCGGCTTTATTAATCTGATATTTCCTCCTCATCTATTTTCGATGCGGCATAATCATCCAAAAACAACTCTACGTTTTCGGCATGATGAGCTATATACGCAGCAGGTCCGGTATCACCGGAAGTACACATCTCCTCTACAACATCGGCTTTACTTTTGCCGGTAATCAGGAAAATGACACGCTGCGCGTTTATTATCGGACATCCCGTCATTGCTATACGTTTCTGCCCGTTATTCGGGTTATAGCTCACTTCATATATTTTATCAGAAGACAACAGGCTCTCCTGTCCCGGAAAAATAGACGAAGTATGTCCATCTCCTCCTGCTCCCAATAATACCACATCAAACACAGGCCAACCGTCTTTCATCGGTACGTTATTCTCTACCATACGAGAATAACGGACCGCTTCTTTTTCCGGTCTTTCTTCTCCCTTAATACGAAATACGTTTTCATAAGGAATAGGTACCACACCCACCAATAATGAACGCATCATTCCATAATTACTGTCCGAATTCTCAGGAGGAACACATCGTTCATCTACAAAATAAACTCTCATTCTCGTCCACGGAGTAATATCGCTATATTCGTTTGCCCACAAGTCAAACATCAGTGCAGGAGTACTTCCACCGCTAAAGGCAAAATTAAAAGTCTTGCCGGGTTCATCTATCATTATCTTTATCAGATGAAGAATCAATGCGCGTGCCGTCTCCATGGACGAAGGATATATAAAAGGTTTCATAATTCACAATATTGGTCTGTGTTTGTCAAATTTTTACAAGGGTTAGTCCATTCCGCACCATGCTCATGCATCATGGCTTCACTTTCAAGAGGCCCCCATGTGCCGGCAGGATAACCATAGAGCGGTGCATCGGGATGTTCTTTCCAATATTTGAGAATCGGATCGAAAAAACGCCAGGAAGCTTCAACGGCATCACTTCGGGTAAAGAGAGTGGGATCTCCCTGAATACAGTCATCAATCAGCCGTGCATAAGCATCTCCACTGGGAACACCGCCGAGCTGGTCATAGCTGAAATCCATTGTTACCTGCTTCACTTCAAATCCGGCACCGGGCACTTTCATTCCAATCTTCAATACGATACCTTCATTCGGTTGCAAACGCAAAATAAGTTTATTGGCACGGGGACAGTTACCTCCCGCACAATGAAACATCTGATGCGGTGTTTCACGGAAGTGTACCACTATCTCCGTCACTTTTGTCGGCATCTGCTTACCGGTACGAATATAAAAAGGAACGCCGCTCCAACGCCAGTTACTGATACCCAGTTTCATGGCAATATAAGTTTCGGTACGTGATTCCGGACTCACATTCTTCTCCTCCCTATATCCCTTCTTACTGCCGGAAGCCGTATATTGCCCACGGACAATATGCTCTTCAAAATCCTCTTCGGTCAGCGGTGTTAAAGATTCATACACCTTTACCACTTCATTCCGGAAAGTATCGGCATTGAACACGGCAGGAGGTTCCATTGCCGTCAAAGCCACAAGTTGTATAAGATGGTTCTGTACCATATCGCGCAAGGCACCGGCCGTATCATAGAAACCGCCACGCTGTTCGATACCTAAATTTTCGACAGCCGTCACCTCTATAT
>OHPW01000824.1_pt1 | contig 20690 bp, 17 predicted proteins | sample 1577771 | NCBI WGS metagenome assembly OHPW01 (sample SAMEA3879608, study PRJEB24766) | human gut metagenome | biome: human-associated habitat; feature: feces | place: USA | collected 1985/1987
TGGCATATCCTGTACTCTCGAAACAAAACTCTCATCTCCGCGTACGGTTTCTAATCCAAGGGAATCTAACGTTACATTTAACATACTTTTCTCCTCCTATAATAAAAATTTGATTTTAAATAACTGAGCTTCATGTTGATTTTATATTATCATACTTGTATATACATGTCAATATTAAATTTATGGAGTTGAAAAATGAACAAACACACTATAAAGACAGATAAAGCATATTTTGTGGCCTCGGAGTAAGTGTTGAACACTCGCTCCGGGGCCACAAAATATGCTTTATCTGTCTTTATAGTGTGTTTGCTGGCAACTTCGTGGGATTCATAGGAGAGACTTAGAGAAAAAAGTGAATTCTATTTTCTCCCCATCCAAAACACAGTCCTCAGCAAATCAGAATTCTAAATTCTCCCCTGTTTCTTTATTGAACACATGGACTGCATTTCCGCCAAATGCGAAAGAGATTTCACTTCCGATTGATAAATCTTCTCCATCTGTTAAATCCATCGTCTGTACGATGATAATGGTATCTCTTCCACAGGCATTGACATGTAAATGAATCGCACTTCCCATCATCTCGGATACGTCCACTTTGCCTGTGATGGCATCTTTGCCTGGCTGAGCTAAAGCGATGTGCTCTGGACGGATTCCAAGGGTGATTTCCTGTGATTTTACGTTATTTTTAGCGAGTGCTGCCTGTTTTTCTTCGGAAAGTATAATGGAAACACCACCTAATTCTACACTGTATTTCCCAGACTGTTCTACGAGTTTCGCATCAAACATATTCATCTGTGGCATACCGATAAAGCCTGCTACAAAGATGTTCGCTGGATGGTCAAATACTTCCTGTGGAGTTCCGACCTGCTGTACGATTCCATCCTTCATGATAACGATACGGTCACCAAGTGTCATAGCTTCTGTCTGGTCATGTGTTACATAGATGATAGTAGCTTTTAATCTGTTATGTAAGGAAGCGATCTCAGAACGCATCTGAACACGTAATTTTGCATCCAGGTTGGAAAGAGGTTCGTCCATAAGGAATACCTTAGGATTACGAACGATAGCACGTCCCATAGCAACACGCTGTCTTTGTCCACCTGATAATGCTTTTGGTTTACGATCTAATAATGCTTCCAAGTCAAGAATCTTAGCTGCCTCACGAACCATCTTGTCAATCTCATCTTTTGGCACTTTTCTTAATTTCAAACCAAATGCCATGTTATCATATACTGTCATATGTGGATACAGAGCGTAGTTCTGGAATACCATTGCAATATCTCTGTCTTTTGGTTCAACGTCATTTACTACTTTATCGCCGATTTTTAATGTACCGCCTGTGATTTCTTCCAGACCTGCAATCATACGAAGAGTTGTGGATTTACCACATCCTGAAGGACCTACGAAGATGATGAACTCTTTGTCTGCGATTTCAAGGTTGAAATCTTTTACTGCTTCGAAACCGTTTGGATAAGTTTTGTTAATATGCTGTAAAGATAAACTTGCCATTTTTCATTTCCTCCTGAAATATGATACAGTATAAATATGTGATTCTCTTTCTGAACTGTGTTTAGTATACCTCTATCCGCTCTTTTTTTCCATAGGTCAATTGCCCAAAGATTTTTAGGAGACTTTGTAATCCTGGATAATGATGGAGAGTGCCATGTCAATTTGCCATATTTTCGATTTTTTCATATACAATCTGCACAATTTTCCACTTTAGCACTAAAAAACGGGCTTTACACATAATATTTCCTTCTTTATAATGGTGCCATAATTATAATATTTAGAAAGGGTTTTCCTATGTTTCGGTTAATGGGTAATATTTATAAAGATACACATTTATTAAAGAGTACTGTAGTCTGTGACGATACAAAATCTACCAGAACTAAAAAAGTATTTCATTGTCTGGACTGCATCTGCCATGAGTTTGACCTGCCATCTCCAATCTGGCTGGATGCTAATATTAAAGACTTCCAGAAGTTTTCTAAAGTACGGTTTTCACAGGATAATTTTATTGAAGTGCTGGATTTTGACTATTTTGAGCTGCAAATCATTGAAGAAGACTGATAAAATGACTCATAAAAAAGCTGCCGCAGATGTTTCAGAAAAAAATACTGATACCTCTCTGCGGCAGCTCTGCTATTCTTTTATAATCTCTTTAATAATTCTTCTCTTCTCTCTTCAAAGCCTGGTTTTCCAAGCAGTGCAAACATATTCTTCTTATAGCTTTCTACACCTGGCTGGTTAAACGGATTTACCCCTGTAAGATAACCGCTGATACCACATGCAAATTCAAAGAAGTAGAACAACTGTCCTAAGTAAAATTCATTCTGCTGCGGAATCTTCACCATTAAGTTTGGTGTATTTCCATCTGTATGTGCAAGAATGGTTCCGTTCATAGCGCTCTTATTTACGAAATCCATGCCTTTTCCGGCCAGATAATTCAGACCGTCCAAATCATTTTCTGCTTCTTTGATGATAACATCTTCTTTTGGCTCTTCAATGGCTAATACGGTTTCAAACATGATTCTGGATCCATCCTGGATAAACTGTCCCAGAGAATGTAAATCGGTTGTAAAGTCTACAGATGCCGGATAAATTCCTTTCTGATCCTTTCCTTCGCTTTCACCGTAAAGCTGTTTCCACCATTCTGCCACATAATGAAGTGTTGGTTCGTAGTCTGCCAGAATTTCTACGGATTTTCCTTTTTTATGAAGAATGTTACGCACTGCAGCATACTGAAGAGCATCATTTTCTGCGTATGGAGCATTTAATGCCATCTCTCTTCCAGACGCTGCACCTTCCATTAATTTGTCAATGGATACACCGCTTACTGCAATAGGAAGCAGACCTACAGCGGTAAGTACAGAGAAACGTCCGCCTACATCATCCGGAACCACAAAAGTTTCATAGCCCTCTTCTGTTGCCAGAGTTTTCAAAGCTCCCTTTGCTTTATCTGTGGTCGCATAAATTCGTTTTGCTGCTTCTTCTTTTCCGTATTTTTCTTCCATCATTTCTTTAAATACGCGGAATGCAATAGCCGGTTCTGTAGTTGTACCGGATTTGGAAATCACGTTGATGGAGAAATCTCTGTCACCGATTACCTCTGCCAGTCCTTTTACATAGGCGCCGCTGATATTATTTCCTACATAATAGATTTCTGGTGTCTTACGGTTTTCTTTGCTTAAATTGTTATAAAACGGATGGCTTAAAAAATCAATTGCTGCTCTTGCTCCCAGATAAGAACCGCCGATACCGATTACCAGGAGAACATCAGAGTCACTCTGAATCTTCTGTGCAGCTTTCTTAATTCTGTCAAACTCTTCTTTATCATAATCTACAGGCAGGTCAATCCAACCAAGAAAATCATTTCCCAGCCCTGTTCTGGACACCAGAACTTCTTTTGCTGCATCTACCATTTTTTCCATTGCCGCCACTTCTTCTTCGCGAACAACATTTACTGCTTTTGAATAGTCAAATGTTACTTTGTTTCCCATTGTCTCTTCTCCTTTGACTCTTTATTTCCAGACCGGGTTCCAGAAGAATCCATTCCGTCTGTCTTTCTTTAGTTTAGCAAATTCATTTGGGATTATCAAGTTAGAAATTCTTTCACCACATCTTTCACAATCTCACTTTCTTCCTTGCTCAAAAGATGACTGTACCGGCTGTCTGCTGCCGCAGCCTCCAGAATTCCCTGTTCAATCTGGCGCATGGCCTTTTCCCTTTTTCCGGCTCCCCTGACATTTTCCATGGGAATAATTTTAGCAGTCTCCGGTTCCTGATAGGAATTTTCTATATAATCCAAAAGATTGGTTTCGATTTCCTCTTCCTGATAGCCTGTCCCTATGAGAATCCGCACGCCTAGCAGTACAATTCCCATACAGATTCCTGTAATCATAACCGTTGTAAACGCCGGAATCTCTCCACCCGGCACAGGAGCCTTGAAGGTTTTCATATCACTCTGATAAATAAGAAACAAGCTCATTCCGGTCAATAAAAAAGAGAGGACAAAAGTTCCCCAGGAAATACCCTTTAGCTGGCGCACATTCCAGGGTCCTATCTTTCGTCCTCTCATACGTTTGATAACATAAACAGAAGGATTATGTATCTGCGTATTTTCCTCTACATTTTTTTCATGCTCCTGTATAAAGCTTTTCATCCATGGATTTTTTGCTTCTGCCGGATGTCTCAAATCTTTTAATACATTCCGGTTGCTTTTGTAAACTGCCAGCATACTTATGAGGCAAATTGCCCCCATAAGGCAGGCACCATAATAAAGAATCAGGTGCTCCATAAGTTCCTCCTCTTATTCGGCAAACAGACTTCCTGTCCCGCCTTTTCTATGAGACTGCCATACAAACAAACTGCCAGCCTCTATGAAACTATTATATAGCGCCTCATCCTGTTTGAAAACAAAAATCGTCCGACAAATTCTTACTTGATTCTTACAGAGCTTTCATCATATTTTCCACCAGATTTACTGTATGGCGGATTGCTTCCTTCTCAAAAGCAGGATAATCCATATGCGCGCTGTCATCTGCCTTGTCTGAAATAGCGCGGATTACCAGATAAGGAATCCCATTCAGATAAGCCGCCTGTCCAATAGCTGCACCCTCCATCTCTGTACAGTATGCCTGGGTATTGGCAATAATCTTCTCTTTTGTCTCTTTGTCTGCCACAAACTGGTCACCGCTTGCCACTCTTCCCTCAAAAACCTGAATCTCAGGATTTACCTTGCGGCACACCTGCAAAGCTGTTTCTCTCAGCCTGTCATCTGCCGGAAAAGTCCTGGTGTCCATACGTGGAACCTGGCCAATCTCATAACCAAATTCTCTGGCGTCCACATCATGCTGCATGGTATCTGTAGAAAGCACAATATCCCCAATGTTAATTTCCACTTTCAAGGATCCTGCAATACCTGTATTGATGACTGCATTCACCTGAAACACATCTGCCAGAATCTGAGTACAGATACCTGCATTTACCTTTCCAATGCCGGAACGAACTACAACTACCTGCTGTCCTCCCAGAATCCCCTTAAAAAACTCCATACCTGCTTTTTCAAGAACCGTTACTTCTGACATTTTTTCTTTTAAAATAGCCACTTCCTCTTCCATGGCTCCGATAATTCCAATGGTGTTCATATTTTTTCCTTTCTGCTGCTTACAGCAAAATAATATTGGTAAAATTCCGCTTCTATTCTACACTGTTTTTGTGGTTCTGGCTACTGGATTTCTTTTTGATTTTAATGTTCTAACAAATAATGCGTTCAAGATATTTTCTACTTTAACACATCCCCCAGACAAGTACCAGCATATGAGATTAGCAGAATAGTGTCCATTTAGACAGTTTCAGCATTTTTCAGAACTATCTTTTGCGTAAAAAAACGATTAATAAAACAATCCCTGAAAAGCATAAAACCATATTCAAATCAACTATTTTTAGCAAAGCTGTGCATGTTGCAAAAAATATTGTTTGACTTATTTTTATGATTGCATGTTGTTGCGACATCATAGTTGCGCGATTATAATCATCAGCTACTGCATTGATTTCTATAATATTAGCTGTTGCTATTACACCGTAAGTTATTCCCAATATTATGATGACTGCCTAATACTGCAAATTTTAGAATTTTGAAGTTTGTAAATTTCTTTGAAAAATAATAAAATATTTTACTTCCTATTCCTTCTCCTATTTCCATAAAAATATATATGTACCCTAAGCTTCCAATTGCAAATTCTGTATTTTTTATATTAGCCTGTATAGCATTGGAAATAAACTGATAAATCGGATTAACTAAACATACTATTATTAACAAAAAAACCACGCTTTTATTGGAAAAACTCTTTTTCAAAGCAGATATAAGAATCGCAGACGATTTTCTCTTACATGGCACATTCCCTGGTAAAAGTATTCCAAAACTTATAATTGATATAACGTTGGCAGCCATTGTTAAAAGAAATGGCAACTTGTTATTATATGTAAAACAATTTGAACCTATTATTATCGCAAATATAGGCCAGATTGTCTTCATAGCCATAAAACCGCTAATTTCTTTTTCAAATGTAGAATTAATATTTTCATGAGTGATTAAATCATGCAGACTTGCTATATCAGCACCACTTTTAGCAGCAACACCAAAAGAGATAAAGCATATTGCTAAGGTATAGCTCGGTAACGTTTCTGAAAAAAGAAAGAGCATCTCTGCCATAATCATTGATAAGGATCCTATAATTAATATGCTTTTAGAACCTATTCTATCTGCTATTATTCCCGTCACATACTCAAAAATAAATACTGTTACTGCTTGTATCGAAAACAACAATGCAATTTCTGAGTCTGATAATCCTCTGCTTAATAAGTAGACAATAAAAATGGGATATTCAAAATCACTCTTTCCAATTATCATTGCCAGTTCAAATAAAAGAATCTTTATATTTTTTGACATTGTGCCTCCTTCTGCATTCCTTTATTTTATGTGACAAAATTTCAAGCTAAGAAGTGTTAAGGCTAACATTGCGACTCCATAGATACCATATATCCATCTCATAAGCACTATTTCTCCCAGCATTCCTGCAATCAAGATTCCTAATGGACTGGCTGTAAACGAAATACATTTAAAAATCGAAAAAACTCTGGCTGTCATCTCCTTTGGCGTAAGTATTTGTATAATAGACGCATTTAAAATGGACACGATTGAAATAGAAACTCCCATACTGTATGCCGAGCAAAAATACAATAATTCTTCTGGAAATTGCAATAAAATCATACTTACTGCCCCTATAAAATATCCCATGGAAAACAGAACACCCTTTGTAATTACCTTTTGCATTTTTGTCACAAAAAATCCTCCGCATATGCCTCCAACAGCCATAACGGTCATATAAAATGAAAAGTACATCTCTGGATATTTTACTTGTGAGGTATAGGCAGGCATTAACGAATCTATTGGTGTTACTAAAAAATTCCCAAAAAATGTTAGTAATAACACAATGATAATCACTTTTTGACTTTTTACAAAAACAAACCCTTCTGTTACATTTCTGGAAAATTCTCCGAAGGACTTAATCGGTGTTATCTTTTCCCTTATTTTGATAAAAGAAAAAAGTAATGCTATAACTCCGAAAGATATCACATCAACCATTAAGGCTCCCGATATACCAATTGCAGCAATCATGGCGCCAGCGCCAGCATATGACACAATCTGTATGAACTGATCTGCAATACTGATTTGCGCCCTCGCCTCTACTAAATCCTCTGTTTCCACAATTAATGGTAAGATAGCAGTCTGAGCAGGCTTTGCAAAAGAACTAAAAATTGCCTGCAGTGTAACAAATGTCAATAATAAAGGTGTTGACAAAATTCCTATTTTATAAGAAAAAATCAGACACACAATCAAACATCCCTGCAACAGACAACTTAATGTAAGTAATTTTTTCTTGTTCCATTTATCAACCAAAGTAGCACTTAAAATATTCAAAAATGAAAAAACAATTTTCACTGCAAAAACATAACTTGAAAATAAAGTAGATTTTGTAATAGAATATACAAGCTGTGCAAATGCAATATCATCAATATAATCTCCAGCATTCGAAACAACAACCCCTATGAGAAACAGACGATACCTCTTATTAGAAACAAATAATTCTTTCATAATCATATGTCCTTTCTTAAAGCAAATGTAAACTTAATACTATAAAAAAGACATAGAAAAGACAATGACGTAAACGGTTAAATCGTTTTCACCATTTAAAGCATTAATTTTCTGTCAGGATAGTGATATCATTGTTTTCGTACTTGAAAGTACAAAATTTTTATAAACGAAATGAGATGAATCAAATGAAGGCAACTATCCTTAAAGAATTAATGAGCAAACAGGGTGGCAATAACCATATCGGCTATTCAACAGAACTTTAATATCTTTGCTTTTAGATATTAAAAAAATACGAATGGCTTTAGAATTCTCTAAGGCTATTCGTTAATTCTAAAAAGGAGAATTCAATATGGAAACATTTTTAAACCCTGATGATATATGGGCTCTCAGCTTTACAATTACGGGAAGATGCAATTGCAATTGTTCTTATTGTCACTTTTATTCAGGAAGAAACAGGAACGATTTTAATCTTGATATGTCACCAGAACTATTTGCGAACTATTTAAAACTGGTAAAACATATACAAAAACATTACCATTCCAATTTACAGCTTCGTTTCAGTGGCGGTGAACCTCTAATGTTAGGCGACAAACTATTTGAATATAGCACACAAATCTATGAAGAAACCGGAATAAAGCCTTTTGTATTAACAAACGGACGTTTGATTACAGAAGATATCATAGAAAAAAGTATTAAAGGACATATTTCTGCATATCTGGTTTCCATTGAAAACCCTTTAGATGAGGCGGATGGAGCTCCCAAAACAGAAGAAGTATTAAATAAGATTAAGCAGTTTAACTCTTCTGACATTAATATAACACCTGCAATTATGATTATCAAAAATAAATATTTCAAAGATATACCCTATATTGCAGACTATATATATGAAAAAATCCATGTATTACCTTCTTTTGCAGAATTAACATATCAGGCTTTCGAGTCACCTACTGATTCTGAATTAGCGGATTTATATCAGAGTGTTAAACTCTTATCAAAAAAATATTATGGAAAGACTCCCATTAGAATTTTCCCTTATATCTCACCTGAATTATTTGCCCAGGGTCATAGAAATTATCTTTCTGAGTTAAATTTAGAAAATTCTTTATAAGTAAACGGAAAAAACCTAGATTCTGCTGTTGAGAAGCTCTTTTTTCGATTAAATAAAAGTTATCGCCCCAACCCATGTACCGACACAAACTGTGAATGGTATGACGATTGTAGAATTATCAAATGGTTATGGATGGAGAAATTCCCTAATTCCGAAATTAGTAAAGAGCAAAAACTTTCCGATTTCTGTCGAATGAGAAAAACTCTTAACACTGCATTATATGATGGAATCATGGAAGCACAACATACTATATAAATCAAAGCAAAGGAAGTATATTACAATAATGAAAAAAAGAAAGCTTTTAAGTTACCTTGCCATTTTCGCTTTGGCACTAATCTACATGAATAACAATTCTAGCTTGCCTACTGCCAAAGACTCTTTACACCTTTATGAACATACAGAAGAAGGTCAATCGGTCGCAAATGATAGTATAGAAAAAAATATGCAGATTCCCTTCTGCGATCTTCTACCACGCGATTAGATTATTTTATTCTTTTCAAAATATTTCTTAATATGCTCTAAATTTTCTCTACGATCCGGGTACAGTTTGCAAAGCTCATATGCTTCCCATATGTAGAGAAGTCCGATTTTTCTTAATCTAAGGGCTTCTTCTTCGGAAAGTCCCTTAGATTTTTCTATATAATTCCACCCAATATTGTAAATAAAATTATAAAGGCAATTCCCTTTTTCCCATTTCCCAAGCCAGGAGATTCCTTTTCTACACATTTCAATACTCTCATCATACTGCTGATGCAGTCCCAGGATATTGGCATAGTTTACCATAAGAAGATAATAAGGCTTATAACCATCCATGTAAGACACCTTCTCCATCTGTTGGATGACACTGGAAAATATTCTACAAGCGATTTCGTACTTCCCTGCTTCTCCATATGCAACTGCAATGTTATTTAAAATCAACAGTTCATTCTCTGTGTAAAAATATTTATTGACGAATTTTTCGCTGTCATAGTCTTTGAAACTCTCTTTTAACAGATTCTCCAAAGAGAGAATATATTGCTCCAATGACAATTTGCCACATCTTTGTTCCACTACAAAGCGTATCCGGTAAAGAAATTGTCTGTTTTCCACGTACATAAGTGGCAACTGGTTTTTGCTGATAATTTCTTCTATTTCATTTTCTGCGCCTTGATAATCCCCTCTTTCAAATAGCCACAATAACCGGTTCCTAACTTTTGCAATGTTCACATCCTCTGTCTGTAGATTGAAAAGAATGGTCTCTTCTGACATTTCCAGTTTATTCATTATTTTCTGATAATTTTCTTCTGAAGGATTTAAGGTTCCGTTTTCATACCTTGATAATGTATAAGTGTCGCATATCCCCTCTGCAAGTTCTTCCTGGGTCATGTTCCTTTGTTTCCGATAATAACGAATTACTGATGCTCTGTTATATTCTGACATTTTTCTCCTCCATATAGGCAAGCATTTCTTTTTCATCTGTACACTTTAACAATTCCAGGGCCATAATTTTGTTTTTGTAATCCTGCTCTTCCTCTGCTGTTAAATGGTTCATTTTTTCTTCCAATGCCATTTTTAACTCCAGCACTTCTTTCATGGATTTAACAAAATAATGTTCTGTCATGCCAGTATATACTTTTTGAAGGGCAGAATACGCATCACCATAATTATATTTCTGATAATTCTGCTCTGCTATTTTATATAAAATGCCATAATAAAGCTGCTTCATTTCTAAAGAAATGCAAGGATGGCTTTCAAGATATGTCTGAATCTCCAAATATATTGCCTGCGCCTCCTGTGTTCTTTGGACTTCCTGATAGCATTCTCCCAACTCTTTGAATACTTTAAGCTCCATAAAAGACAGAAGACCTTGTCCACTTTGTTTGTACGCTTTCTGAACAATGGTTTTTGACAAAGATGTCTCAAAATCAGAGGCAGCCTTTGTATACTCACCTGTATATTTCTTTACAAGCCCTGCATAGTAAAAAACATATTGTTCATGAATTGCTTTTGACGAAGACTTCATTTTTTTATAATTTCCAATTTCAGCCTCAGCCTCTGAACATTTTCCCTGTTCAATAAGTTCTTCTATCTTCTTTTGTTGCTGTATTTCATCAAACTCTTCATTGCTGATAATCATTTCATATTGCTGCGCATTGCATCCAAGTCTCTGCAACAGATACTCTAGCAGAAATTTGTCTGGAATCCTCATCCCATTCTCATATCTGGATAATGCAGTAACACTACAAAGACCTCTGCAAACCACAGATTTGGAATATCCTTTTTCTTTTCTCTGTCTTTCCAATAACTCACCTATGGAAATTTCGTACATCTATAGTCTCCCCTTTTGTTTGTAATACGCGTCCTTATAGTATCATAAAAAAATATGGTTGTTAGCATAAAACTGATACTTTTAAAAAATTTATAAATTCCCCCACTTAGGACTGGCAGTTGCTCCAGAGAATTGGTATAATATTTGGGGAAATCATTTCACAAAGGAGGCTGTCAAAATGAACGTATATAAAACAAAAGGCGTATGTTCCCGCTCTATTGAATTTGAACTGGACGGAGATACCATTAAATATGTAAAATTCAACGGAGGCTGCAACGGAAATACCAAAGGCATCGCAAGTCTGGTAGAAGGCATGAAGGTAGATGATGTAATCAATCGCTTAAAAGGCACAGACTGCGGCGGAAGAGGAACTTCCTGTCCGGATCAGCTTGCAAAAGCGCTGGAAGCTGCAAAAGCTCAGTAAATTTTCAAGCAAAAAGAGAAATCTCGTACAAGAGCGTATTTAAAAATGTTTATACAATTCCGGCAGCTCCAGCAGACACTCTTTGAAACGAAATGTTCAAAGGCAACGCTTGCTTAGCCGGAAATGTATAAATATTCTCATAAAAACTCAAATAAATTCATCTGTTCTGCTTCTTCCCCTGATACTTTTTTCCCTGTTTTTTCTTTTTCTATACAGGATAAAGGCAGTTCTTCTAAAAACATGGAAGGCTGTCCTCCATGAATAATCATAAGCTCTTCTTTTGCTCTGGTCATTCCCACATAAAAAAGTCTTCTCTCTTCTTCTATGTCAGCAGGCTCTTTTCCATTTTCTAAAGGCAGTTTATCTTCTTCTGCACCGGCAAGCAGTACAACCGGAAATTCCAAACCTTTGGATGCATGAAGGGTCATTAACGTAACTACGTCCGCGCGATAAGTTTTCCCTCCACATCGCATCAAATCCCCTTCTTCTCCAAGAGAAAGACTGCTCAAAAATTCTTCTGTATTCTGGTAGCACATAGCCATATGTTCCAAATTGTCCATAGCTTTATTTCCCTTTAAGTTCATGTCCTCCTGCCATTTTTGAAGGAGTTTTCCAGGTTTACTCCGTTTTAGAAGCGGCTGATATTTCACTTTCATAGTTTCATAAATCTCAGATGTAAGAACATTCTCAGGAAGCTTCCATAAAAGTCTCAGGGCTAAGATTCTTGCAAGGGAATCCTCCGGTTTGGCAATACTTCTGAAGAAGCAAACTGTCCCCCTTACTTCTGGTTCCAGGAGAAAATCCTCCCTGCCGGTAATCACGTAGGGAATCCCCTCTTTTCGAAGACTGTTTTCCAATAATTTAGCCTGTCTGTGGGTGCGGTAGAGAACTCCAATGTCTCCAAAGCTTCTCTGTCTTCTCTCTGATTCTCTCTCAAAACTCTTTTCTGTATCCAGCATATCAATGCCGCCAATCTGCCTGTTAATCTCTTTTGCTACGAAAACCGCCTCTGCCATTTCACTGGATGCTTCTATAACTCTCACTGGTTTTCCATTTCCCAAAGCAGCATGAAGAGTTCTTTCTTCACCAGAATTATGAGAAATCACTGCCATGGCACTTTCTACGATTTTTCCTGTGGAACGGTAGTTCTCTGTAAGACGTATCACCTGTGCCCTGGTATATTCTTTCTGCAAAGTAGCAAAACAGGCTGAATCTGAACCTCGAAAACCATAAATAGACTGGTCCGGATCACCAATCACAAATAATTCTCTTCCCTTGTTGTTCCAAAGCCGGATTAATTCATACTGAACAGGGCTGATATCCTGAAATTCATCTACTAAGAGATAATGAAATTGTGGAAGCTCCAGTTCTTCTTTCTCATGAAGTAATCCTATAGTCTCGATTAAAAGATCATCAAAGTCCAGAGCATTCTTTGCTATTAATTGCTGCTGATAATATTGCAGCGCTTCTTCTGGTATCCCGGTTTTTGATACATCTGCATCTTTTTTTGTCTTCCAGAGGGAAATCTCCTTCAAAAACTGAGAAATGCTCAATCCTAACTGGAACTCTTTCACCGTTTCTTCTGCTATTTCTCTGGTAAGCATAGCATCTGCAATGGTAAATTCCATTCCCTGGCTTTTCAGCAGTTCCAGACAAATAGAATGGAAGGTTCCTATCTGTATCTGACGCACTGACTGTTTCTTTCCTAATTCCTGCTGTAAACGCTCCTGCATTTCTCTTGCAGCTTTTTTCGTAAAGGTAACTGCAGTAATTTCGGAAGGTTTCACTTTACGGTAATTAAGCAAATGTAAAATTCTGGATACCAGGGTTTTCGTTTTTCCTGTCCCTGGACCTGCAATAACTGCAACTACCGGCTCTATAGATTCTACTGCCTGCTGCTGTTTTGCATTTAATACAGCAACTCTTGGCAACGCTATAGTTTCCTCCGGAATGGCTGTTTTCTTCAGCGTCGGAAGCCTCACGTCTGCTGCTTCCTCCTGTTCTTTGATTCCAAGAGTCTCAAAAAAACTTATCTGACCTTCTGTATCCTCCAGTTCTGAGACGTGAAACAGCTTAATCGTACCATATTCTCCATCAAATCCCGGATGTCTCTGTACTTCGCCTTTTCTTAACCGCCGGATGCCCTCTGCTATCATATAACCAGATTCCTTGCGGATATCTTCCACCGGAATCTCTCTTAAAATCTCAAATTCCGACCCTAATTTAGAAAGCATGTCCTCATACTGCCTCTGCACCTTCACACTGGTAGAAGAATGCCCGGTGGCTTCTGCAATGACCTCTGGCAAAGGCATCAGACTTTCAAAAGCCTTGGCCTGTTCCCGCACATATCCCTGAGATCTGTCTGCCAAGGCTTCTACCCTGTGTTCCACACCAATGGTAATCTTCCTACCGCAAACCGGACATTTCCCCCCATATTCCTTCGTCTGAGCAGGCGTCAGGCAGAGATGGCATTTCCTGTGTCCGTCATAGTGATACTTACCCTCTTCCGGGAAGAATTCTACAGTTCCATGCAGGCCCTCTCCTGTCTGAATGGCCCTTTTCAAATCTTTGTAGGATAACTCTATATCCATGAGATTTGCCTCGCGCCCCAATTTTCCCGGAGAATGGGCGTCCGAATTTGAAATCAACTGATATCCATCCAGGTTGGAAACTCTCCAGTTCATAGGCGGATCTGAAGAAAGCCCTGTTTCTACTGCATGGATGTGCCCTGTTAAATCTCCAAAACATTCCTCAACGGAATCAAAACCTGAAAACGCACCAAACATGGCAAAATGAGGCGTCCAGATATGCGCCGGCACATAAATTCCATCAGGAACACTTTCCAGCATAATTTCCAGCAAGTCCCTGCAGTCAAGCCCAAGAATAGGTCTTCCGTCTGAATGAATATTTCCGATAGTCTCCAGTTTCGCTGAAAGCAAATCCGCCTCTTCCAGCCCCGGCAAAATCAAAAGACTGTGAACCTTCCTGGTCTTTTCACCTTTTTTATAAATAGAACTGATTTCCCCTGTTAATACAAAACGTGGCTCCATGTCATCTGGAGTTGTTCCGTCCTGAATCCGATATTCTTTTTTCAAACGATAGAGACCGTCTTCTGCCGGCTCCAGCTTCTCCTTCAATTCCTCCCGCCAAATTGGATGGGTAAAATCACCGGTTCCTAAAATATGAATCCCCTTTTTCTTCGCCCACAGCTCCAGATGCTCCGGATCACCTTCCTTGCTGGTAGCACGGGAAAAACGGGAGTGTATATGCAAATCTGATATCAACATGCCAAAATTCCTCCGTAAAACTCAATAAATTAACGCGAATTATCTGCTTTACGGATTATTATACAACAGGCGGAGTGGAAAATATACGGTTATTGTTTACAGATCATTCTCTTTCTTCCTGTTCAAATATTTTTAATCGCTTTACTATTTCCTCTGGTTCCGGTAATATCTTCTTCATATCTTCTGGTAATGTGTTCCTTAGCTGATATGTTGCAACACCAATCGGCGCTCCTGTTTGTCTCAATGCATACTCTACATATGTCTTATCTTTACTCTTACAAATAATAATTCCAATAGATGGATTCTCTTCTGGTAATTTAATCTGCTCATCTAAGACAGATAGATACAATTTCATTTTTCCAGCATATTCAGCTTCAAACTCTCCTATCTTCAATTCTATTGCTACCAGGCTTCTAAGTCGTCTATGAAAAAGCAACAGATCAATATATAAGTCTCTAGTTCCAACAACTAAATGATACTGGTTACCCACAAAGGTAAAATCACCACCCATTTCAACTAAAAACGCTCTAATATTATTTACCAGCTTCATTTCTAACTCGTGTTCTGAATATTCCGGTGACAGTTCAGCAAAATCAAAAGTATATTCATCCTTAACTGCTAATTTAGCTTGTGCCCTTCGTTCTTCTGGTATCATTAAATCAAAATTGGTTTGGTTTAATAAATATTTTTCATATGTCTGCGCTTCAATAAAATTGATTAATACACGTTTTGTCCACCCATAACGTTTCACCATTTGAATGTAAAATTCCCTTTGCAGATCATCTTTACATTTTTCCACAATGATAATGTTATTGCTCCAGCTGATTTCTCGCACCAATGGTGCGAGCTTTTCAGAATCTCGATACGTTAAATAAAAATTACGCATTCTCCAGAGATTTGATGCTGAGTAACCTTTTGATCCAGGAAATTCCTTCTGTAATTCCCTGGACAGCACTCCTACTATAGATTTTCCCCAACCCTTTTCCTTCTGTTGCCTATAAATCTCTTCCCCTATCTCCCAGTATAGATTTATAGTTTCTGAATTAATCATTTGCAGCGCACGATATTGCTTTTTCTGAATTAATTGTTTTAAGTCATTCACTAATGGTTCATATCCTACAATTTTATTCTTTTCCATACACTTCTCCATTTCTCGCACCAGTGGTACGAGATTTGATATCAAAAACATAAATACAATATATACTTGGAAAACACTGTATTATAGCATGCAATTCATAACGCCACTCACCATCATTTCCTTTTCTCTACCAAATAAATCCGATTCATTACCAAATCTCATACTCTGAATCGCTTCCATACATTCTTCATAAGAAAGAACATAGGTTGCGCGATTCCCTTGGGGACGGGTCATATTCTGATGGTCATAAGAATCCAGTAAATCAAGAGCATTACTGTATTTCTCTATTACAGAAAGTACCTGCTTACTGTCCAGTTCATCCTCTGTCCGCTTCATAATCCGTATCACCTCTCCCAGTTGTTTGATACGATTATCATTCACAGCGTAACCTTTTAATATGTATTGTTTTAGCACAGAATTTGCCCATCTGCGAAATTCCACACCACGTTTTGATTTTACACGATAGCCAACGGAGATGATTACGTCCAAGCTATAAAATGCTACCGGCTTATTTGAATTTGCAATATGCAAAAAATGCATATTGCTTTTTTCATCAACCTCATGTTCCTTAAAAACATTTCTAATATGCCTGGAAATTACAGATTGATCTCTACCAAATAATTCAATCATTTGATTTTGATTTAGCCATACAGTTTCATCTTCTACCGTTACAGGTAATTTCACTTCTTTATCTTCCGTTTCAAAAATTACAATTCATTCTTTTCCGACATCCGCTTCCTCCTCCATCTTTTTCATCAATTCCTCATACCTCAATTGATATGAAATCAATCTTGGTATATATTCCGGCGGTCTCCTGCGCCCTGCTTCCCAATCCTCCACTGTTCTCAAAGGAATTCCTATGTGCATTGCGAAATCCTTTCTTGTCATTCCTGTTCTTTCCCGAAGTTCTCTGATTTTATCTGCTGTTTCCATATTCTACCACTCCTCATTGTTTTTTTATTATCATATCACACTTTTTAAAATTTCGCAATGCGTGGTTTTGTTTTTTCAAAAAAATCCCCACTGAAGCTAAGCATCATCTGCCCTTTCCAGTGAGGAATCCTTTATCCTATTCTGCTGTACCTTCTGCACCCTCTGTTTCTTCAGTCTCAGGCTGTTTAATAGTGTATTTATCGTAGTCTGTTAATTCTGCTTTTTTCCACTCTTTTTTATTTACAGTGAATTTAGCATCTTTTTCCCAGCCTTCCAGAAGGTCATTGTATGCTTCCTGTTTCCGTTCTTCTACAATGTTTTCTTTTTCTTCATCTGTAGCTTCCCGGTCTAAAACACTGTCCATACGGACTACAAAGTATGCGCTCTCGCCTTCTACTACTTTTTCATACACCTGACCATCTTCGGTAAGTGTAAGGGCTGCTTCTTTCACTTTCTCATCTAAAACGGTATCTTCCCCGTCAAAGGTTGTATCAAAGGCACTCAATTCTTCATCGATTTCTTTTGCCAGGGCATCCATGTCTGCAGCAGCCGGGTCTGCAGATGCATTCAGTTTGTCCAAAAGCTGCTGCGCCTGATCTTTTTTCGCCTGCTTTTCTTCATCTGTCAGTGGTGTTGTAGTACCATCTTCGTTTTGTTTATCGCTGGTGCTGAATCTGCAATAGGTTATCTTGCTTTGCTGAGCTTCAGAGTCTTCTACATTGGTATCTACCTCTGCTGTCATTGGCTCATACATTTTTTCCTGATAAGTATAGAGTGTCAGCAGATTTTCAATATCATCCTGGGTAACTGCCAGTTTGGTAAGGGTTTCTTCTGTATTTGCCTCTACAAAAGCCTTGGCAGATTCTTCAATCTTTTTCTGTTCGTCTTCTGTAACAGTTACATCATAATCTTTGGCATGCTGTTTTAAAAGCACCATGTTCTTTAGCTGCTGCACAATCATGTCCTTGGTAGATTCCGCATAAGTTGTACCGTCTCCAGCATCCTGTTCCCAGATACCAGCGGTACTGCCGCCCATCATTGCATAGTAAGATTCCATCTGTGCCTGATTCATGCGAAGCATGATGTTGCCTGTTCCCATAGTTACCGTATCTTCTCCGCAAGTAAGAAGTGGTTTCGTTCCATCTATGGTCTTGCTGCATCCTGACAGCAGCCCAATTCCAATGACACCTGCCATAGCTGCGCAGGCCAGTTTTTTTGTTACTCTATTCATATGTATGCTCTCCTCCTGAATTTCAAATATTGCCTGATTTTTCTAATTTACAGCATCTTTTACCATTATAGACGGTTTTAGGCGTTGGGGCAAGGAATTTTTCAGGGGAGAGTGTGAAGATATTGTGTCTTTTTATTTACTCCATAATCACCCCTTGAAACTCCTTCAGCACCTGTTCCAGCATCTCCAGCACATCCAGACTTTCTTTCGGTCTCCTGCCTTTTAATGACAACATGAAATACGGTGTTTCTTCCAGCCGCATGGTAAGGTTGTTTTTGAATTTCTCCAAAATAGGCGGAAAGCCTGCCGGGTTTACTTTTGCCCGCTCAAACATGGTGATTTTCACATCCTGTCCGGTCTGTTTGATTTCCTGAATATAGGCCTTGTGAGCCATGGCTTTCAGGTTGGCAATAAAAAGAAGATTCTGTACTGCTTTTGGCGGGTCTCCGAAACGGTCCAGAAGTTCTTCCAGCATATCCTCATATTCTTCCTGTGATTCAATGGCAGCGATTCGCTTGTAAATATCCAGTTTCTGAAATTCATTTGGAATGTATTTCGGCGGAATGAAAGCATTGACTTCTAAATCAATAGTGGTCTCAAAGTCTTCCTGCTGCTTGATTCCTTTTTCTTCCTTCACTGCTTCGTCCAGCATTTTGCAGTAAAGGTCATATCCAACTGCCTGCATATGTCCATGCTGTTCTGCTCCAAGAAGGTTTCCGGCACCGCGGATTTCCAAATCCCGCATGGCGATTTTAAAACCAGAACCAAGATCTGTGAACTCACGGATTGCTGACAGGCGTTTCTCTGCCACTTCACGCAGGAGTTTATCTCTTTTGTATAGCAAAAACGCATATGCCATTCGATTGGAACGTCCCACACGTCCTCTTAGCTGATACATTTGCGAAAGTCCGAGCTGGTCTGCATCGTGGATAATCATGGTATTGGCATTGGAAATATCCAGTCCGGTTTCAATAATAGTGGTGGAAACCAGCACATCAATTTCCCCGTTAATAAACGCATACATGATTTTTTCCAGCTGCCTCTCCTGCATTTGTCCATGGGCAAAGGCTACATTTGCCTCTGGAACCAGTTTTGCAACCCGGTTTGTAACTTCATCAATATCATTGACACGATTGTATACATAATACACCTGACCGCCTCTGGCCATTTCCCGGCTAATGGCTTCCCGCACCATTTCTTCATTATATTCCATCACATAAGTCTGGATTGGCATACGGTCCATAGGCGCCTCTTCCAGTACGCTCATATCTCTGATTCCAATAAGACTCATGTGAAGAGTTCTTGGAATCGGCGTAGCGGTAAGGGTGAGTACGTCCACGTTTTCCTTCATTTTCTTGATTTTCTCCTTGTGGGTCACACCGAAGCGCTGCTCTTCGTCAATAATCAATAATCCCAAGTCTTTGAACTTGATGTCATCGGAAAGAACTCTGTGTGTTCCAATGAGAATGTCCACCAGGCCTTTTTGCAGGTCTGTAATGGTCTTTTTTTGCTCTGCCGCTGTCTTGAACCGGCACATCAAATCAACCCGCACAGGGAAGTCTTTCATTCGCTGGACAAAGGTATTGTAATGCTGCTGCGCCAGAATAGTAGTGGGCACCAGATACACCACCTGTTTTCCTTCCTGCACTGCTTTGAAGGCAATGCGGATGGCAATTTCTGTTTTTCCATATCCAACATCACCGCAAATCAAGCGGTCCATAATCTTGGTGCTTTCCATATCCTGTTTGGCCGCCTCAATGGCAAGAAGCTGGTCCTCGGTCTCCTCAAAAGGAAACATTTCTTCAAATTCCCGCTGCCAGACCGTATCCGGCTCATACTGGTAACCTGAATTTTCCAGCCTTGCTGCGTAGAGACGCACCAAATCTTTGGCAATGTTTTTTACCGCTTTGCGAACCTTGGTCTTGGTTTTATTCCACTCCTGACCTCCAATTTTATTTAATTTCGGCGCTCTGGCATCTGCTCCCGCATATTTTTGCAGCAAATCAAGCTGGTTTGGCAGGATATAAAGAGTACTGTTTCCTGCATACTCGATTTTAATGTAGTCCTTTGCCACCTTATCTACGGTAATTTTTTCAATTCCTTTGTAAATACCAAGGCCATGGTTTTCATGCACCACATAATCCCCTACGCTGAGTTCGCTGAAGCTCTGAATCTGCTTTCCGCTGTATTCTTTTTTCTTCCTCTTCTTCTTTTTTTCCTGTCCAAAAATATCAGACTCTGTAATCATGACGAATTTTATCATGGGATACTCAAACCCACGTTTCATCCGTCCAAAAGCTGTCATAATTTCCCCAGGGGAAACTACCCTGTCCATGTCTTCTGTGTAAAAACTATTCAGGCCCTCGTCTCTTAAGTCTTCTGCCAAACGCGCTGCCCTTGTTCTGGAACCGGACAGCAACAGAACCTGATAACCGTTTTTCTTGTACTGTTTCAAATCTTTTACCAGAAGTTCAAAGCTGTTATTATAGGGACTTACTGATTTTGCAGAAATATGAAAACTGGATTTTATATCCCAGTCCCCTTTTTGCTGCTCTATGGTACATAGAGAAACACAGTGTTTTTTATTCAACTTTGATATTACCT
>OHPW01000835.1_pt1 | contig 20468 bp, 9 predicted proteins | sample 1577771 | NCBI WGS metagenome assembly OHPW01 (sample SAMEA3879608, study PRJEB24766) | human gut metagenome | biome: human-associated habitat; feature: feces | place: USA | collected 1985/1987
GTCCGATAGCGCCACCGGAAGCGGCCTCAGGAGAGATATGCCCGATAGAAAGACCGGACGTACCGCCACTGAAACGACCATCCGTGATCAAGGCGCACTCCTTACCTAAGTGACGGCTCTTTATATAAGAGGTAGGATATAACATCTCTTGCATTCCCGGCCCTCCTTTCGGACCCTCATACGTGATGACGACCACATCGCCTGAAACGACCTTGCCTCCTAAAATGCCCTCGCAAGCGGCATCCTGTGAATCGAAGACTTTCGCCGGGCCGGAGAATTTCCAAATACTCTCATCCACGCCGGCGGTTTTTACGACACATCCGTCCAAGGCGATATTCCCTCTCAAAACAGCCAAGCCGCCATCCTTGGAATAAGCGTGCTCCACGTCACGGATACAACCTTCGGCACGATCCGTATCTAATTCCTTATAATAAGATTCTTGGGAACCCATCTGGATACTGAACCGATGAGCGGGAGCGCTCTTGTATTTACGGATCGCCTCCTCCGTTACGTTCGGGGAAGTGACGGCGTATTTATCAACAGCCTCGGCCAAGGTCAGGCCGTCCGCACGTCTCGTGCTGCCATCCACAAGCCCGGCTTTCATCAACTCGTTCATGATACCGAGGATTCCACCGGCACGGTTTACGTCTTGTACATGATAAGTGTGCGTATTCGGGGCTACCTTACACAGGCAAGGTGTCTTGCGGGATAACATATCGATATCCTCCATATGAAAATCGGCGCCGGCTTCTTGTGCCACGGCCAATAAGTGAAGCACCGTATTGGTAGACCCCCCCATGGCGATATCCAGCGACATGGCGTTCAAGAAAGCCTGACGGGTAGCGATGTTGCGAGGTAACACGGAATCATCCCCGTCACGATAGTATTTGTAAGCGTTCTCAACGATTTGCTTAGCCGCATCACGGAAAAGTTGGATACGGTTCTTATGGGTAGCCACGATCGTCCCGTTCCCCGGAAGCGCCAGACCGATCGCCTCGTTCAAGCAGTTCATAGAGTTAGCGGTAAACATACCGGAACAACAACCGCAACCCGGACACGCATGGCGTTCCACCTGCTCGATACGCTCATCGCTTACCGATGTATCGGCGGACTCAATCATCGCGTCGATCAAATCCAGATGGCGGCCATCCAGCTCACCTGCCTCCATCGGGCCACCGGACACGAACACCGTCGGGATATTTAATCGCATGGAAGCCATAAGCATACCCGGCGTGATCTTATCGCAATTGCTGATGCAAACCATAGCGTCCGCCTTATGGGCATTTACCATATATTCCACGCTGTCCGCGATAATGTCGCGTGAAGGAAGCGAGTAAAGCATCCCATCGTGCCCCATAGCGATACCGTCATCGATAGCGATCGTATTAAATTCAGCGGCGAAACAACCTTGTTTCTCGATCTCGGCCTTGACCAGTTGCCCGATCTCATGCAAATGCGTATGCCCCGGCACGAACTGGGTAAATGAATTTACGATAGCGATAATAGGCTTGCCGAACTGTTCCTCTTTCATCCCGTTGGCACGCCATAGCGCACGGGCTCCGGCCATCCTACGACCTTCGGTGCTAAATGAGCTTCTTAACGGATTCTTCATCTCTTTCCTATTTTTTGTTCGTAGAGCGCTTTATCCACGCCTCTACCTTGAATTATTTATAATAAAAAAAGCCTTTCCCTATATGGAGAAAGGCTTAAGAAATATCTCTACGACTTCACAACTTCTTACACACCTTTCTCCTTACCTACTAATGACTAGAAGGACCACCACGAGAATAATATGCAATACGTTGTTCATCATCTTTTCTTATTGTCTTTGTTTGTTTGACGCTGCAAATGTAGAACAATAATTGATATGCGCAAAGGATTTAAAAGAAAATTCTTCATTTTTCTTTCAATTCTCAAGCAAATACCATCTTAGGATTGCATTTTAATAGGAGCAAGAGTGTATTACTTAGGAATCGGAAGGTATAGAAGGGAAAAAACTTCGATTTCCTACTAAGGACAGCGAAAAGAAAAATGTCATCTAGAATAAATTTCAGATAACATTTTTATCAGATAATACGACTTACGATTACACGTATCTCATAAGAAAATCCCATTCTAGCGATAAAAAAGATACATATAAACTCCAAATCGCATATTTATTAACACTTATAGGCTATAAATAGCCTTGATAAAACTCATAATAATGTTCTAGAAAAAACATAAGGAAGTTTTCTGAAGAACATAAGGAAGAAATTTCATCTAGTATCGGACTAAATTTTGTTAACATTCGAATGAAAATCACCTGAAATCAAGACTAAATCCGGCATAATTCACGCTAGAAGCAGCCCAAGGAAAGACATTTTCAAAATGACTTTTAGACAAAGATAGCCTCAAACAGATAACTGACAGACAGCCCAGCAAGCATTAATCCTAAAAAAGACCGGCAACACATTCATTTAAACATCATTCTGATTTACGCAACTATCAAATGCTCGCATTTTTTTTCGCACGACCAAGCCCCCCCATAATTCATCACCCACAGAGAGCAATAATAGCACTTTGACATTTCGTCAGTTCACGGTTTGATAAGCCGTTTAAGTAAACGGTTCATTAAATATATCGCCGATTTCCTAATACACAGCATTTCATATTTTGATTTGGATAAACAATAAATATAATAATTTGTATCTTTGACCCCAATAGCAATTAAGAAACTGATCGTTAATAAAAATATGAAACACTACAACTTCGACGAAGTTATCGAACGGCATGGGACGAGTTGCGTGAAATTCGACCGTTTGAAAGAGATGTTCGGTGACGAGAATCTGATACCACTATGGGTGGCGGATATGGATTTCCGCACACCGGACTTTATTGTAGAGGCCCTGAAGAAACGTTGTGAGCACGAGATATTCGGCTATACATTCGGCTCCGACGAGTATTACGAGAGTATCATCAATTGGGTACACTACAAACATAACTGGAAAATACAACGGGAATGGATCAGCTATATCCCGGGAATCGTAAAGGGAATCGCTTTCGCTATCCAATGCTTTACGCAAAAAGGAGATAAGATAATGGTAATGCCCCCTGTTTATCATCCTTTCTTTCTGGTGACCGAACGCATGGGGCGTGAAGTGGTATATTCGCCTCTGGAACTATGTGACGGACAGTATCAGATTGACTTTGAACGTTTCCGCAAAGATATACAAGATTGTAAAGTGCTCATTCTGTGTAATCCTCATAATCCCGGTGGGCGTGTCTGGACAGCGGATGAACTGAGAGAAATAGCTGTCATTTGTTATGACAGCGGTACTTTTGTGATCTCTGATGAGATACATGCTGACTTGACTCTACCACCTTATAAGCATCATCCGTTTGCCACGGTTTCTGAAAAAGCAGCTGCAAATTCTCTTGTTTTTATGGCTCCCAGTAAAGCATTCAATATGCCGGGGTTGGGCAGTTCGTATGCAATCACTGTTGATAAAGGTATTCGTGAGCGCTTCCAGACTTTTATGGAAGCTGGTGAGTTTTCCGAAGGACATTTGCTTGCTTATATCGGTGCGGCAGCAGCTTATATGCATGGTGCGGAATGGCTGGAACAGATGCTCGACTATATAAAAGGAAATATAGACTTTACTGAGAACTACCTGAAAGAATATATTCCGGGCATCAGTATGATACGTCCGCAGGCTTCTTACCTTGTTTTTCTGGATTGTCGTGCTTTAGGGCTGGCACAAGAGGCATTGACTCGTCTTTTTGCAGAGAAAGCACACTTGGCTCTGAATGATGGAACCATGTTCGGTGTGCCGGGAGAAGGTTTTATGCGATTGAATATCGGTTGTCCCCGTTCGATGCTGGAGCAGGCTTTGAAGCAATTACGTGATGCGGTTGTACAGTGATTTAGAAAGGAGACTATACCTTTGTTGCCTGTGAAGGGCTATACTATATGAAGAAACTCTTATATCTTTTCATCATAAGTAGTATTCTGCTGTGTGCTTGCAGGCATACGGACAATACTACTTTGCTTCGCCAGGCGGATGCAGTGATTTATGGAAATTCGGATAGTGCTATGAAGCTTCTGTCATCAATCAAGAATCCGGAGCGGTTGCCGTTTGAGGAAAAGATGCTGTATGGTTGGCTGCGTACATTTGTGCATAACGTACGGGGAAATTCCATGACGGAGGACTCTCTGATTCTTCCGGCATTCGATTACTTTGTTGCCGGTCCGGACACGGTGAAAATGCTTAATTCATTTGTGTTGAAATCCAAGTATTTATATTGGCAGAAAAGACATGAAGAAGCTATGTCTGTACTTGATAGTGGTATCGCAGCAGCTACAGCCTGTAGAGATACTTATCTGATGGTCAGCATGCTTGCTGAGAAAGCTAACAGGTATGTATATGTTGATAAGGACTATAAAAAGGCAATAGAAGCACATCTCCGGGCGATTGCTATTCGTGAAGATGAAGGATTGTGCTATTCTTTGGGTATTGCCATGGGACTGCAGGGGAATGATTCTGCTTCTTACTATATGGACCGGAGCATTGCCTTGGTGGAGCAGAAGAAGGATACGGCTCGCTTGGTACATTATCTGCGAAACTATGCACAAATGTTGTCTTATATCGGCAATGATTACGAAAAGGCAGCAGTTGTTTCGAAACGCTTGCGAAGCCTGACGCTGGACGGAGGGCAGATTGCAATGACTGATCTGGTGCTGACAGAATGTTTTCTAAAGATGGGAAAACTGGATTCTGCCCAATATTATCTCGATCAGGGCAGATCGCTGCTTGCTTGTCAGGAGAAGTTTCTGACTACAGAAAATATGATGAGTTATTATCAGGGATTGATAGATTATACTCGTCATCGTACGTTTGACTTCCTGAAAGTGATGCGATATAATGACTCTGTTCACAATGCCCTTTATGCCTTGCAAAGTACTATCCGGCGAAAGGACGAAAGCAAAGAGTCACTTTCGAATGCTAACTTGATGCTGACGGTGGAACGGCAAGAGGCACAGCTGACATTATTAGGCTGTTTGCTGTTGTTGGTTGTAGTAGGTGGCGGGGCCTTTTTTTATATCCGGAGGCGTCGTCATCGCTTGATTGAGGCGGAAGAACGTATTGAAACACTAAATCGCTTGCTGGCAGATGCTACAAAAGGAGATGATGAACAGAGAGTTGCCGGAAGTACTGATAAAGAAGTGGAAGATGGACAGTTTTTCCGAAAGATACTTTTGCAACAGTTGGGCATTATACGCTTGGTTGCTACACAACCTACATCTCAAAATCAGGAGTTGCTTCGTCGTATATCCGGTATCACGAACCGCGAGTTGCCGGTAGAAAGCCTTTTAGTGTGGGAGGATCTGTATCCCGTAATCGACCGTATATATAATGGGTTCTATACCCAAATGAACCGGCGTTTCGGTTCTGTGCTTATTGATAAGGAACAGCAGCTTTGTTGTCTGCTTTGCGCAGAATTCTCGACGAAAGAGATTAGTGTTGTGACACAACAAAGCATTCCAACCATTTATCAGCGGAAGACAAATATCCGAAAGAAACTTGGAATGGGAGAGAAGGAGGACATTGTCGGGTTCATTTTAGAGAAATAAGGCTTGTTTTCTCGTCAACTAATTCATATCCGGAAAGAAATGAACTAAATGCAATAGCTAATTCCTTTCTTAGGCATTCCTATGCTTTTTCCCTTCCAACGGTTAGGCTTTTCCATCCGAACGCTTATTCTTTCCACCGTGGAGTTTCTTTCTTTCCACCATGGTGGAAAGAAAGTTTCCCCGTGATGGAAAGCAACTTTCTCCATGGTGGAAAGAATAAGTACCTACTACAATTTTCCTTAACCGTCGCAGCGAAAAGGGATAAAAGTGGCGATGCGGCGGCTTAACCTCTGAAACTTAATATTATTTATGCGGATCAGGAGTTGGATTGTGTTCATAACCCAGCAAAAATGAACCCTTTCTTCAATGCATATAGATAGTATATAGACCTTAAAAAGGTAAATATAGAGAAAGAAGAGTGTAATTTATTGATAATGAGGTGTGATGGTGCTGCTGATATAGAACTTTTATATCCTGATATAGACCGTTTGAGATACGTTTCACCCTTAAATTTGCATCAGGTAAAAACGAAAAGTGAAACATTAAAATCAATCAAACGATGAAAGCAAATTCAATGAAGTCTATTGGGAAAAGACTTACGTTCTTATTCCTTATGTTATGTGTAGCAGTTTCTATTTCTGCTCAAAGCTATCAACTCTCCGGTTGCGTACAAGATGAAAACAATCAGCCGATGGAAGTAGCAAACATCCTTTTAAAGCAAGCTAAAGACAGTACATACATTACAGGTATGCTGACGGACGCACAAGGTTGTTTTACTTTTACTCAACCTAAAGGGAAATATCTGTTGCATATCACTCTAATCGGTTGTGAAGACATCTACCTGCCTGTCTCTTTACAGGAAAATAAGAATGTAGGTATGCTCACCCTGAAATCCTCTTCTACCTTTTTAAATGAAGTGACTGTCACAGCCGCCCGTCCGGTAATTAAACGTCTGGTGGACAGAGTGGTTTTTGATACTCACAACTCCATTGCCTCTGCCGGTGGAAATGCACTCGACCTTTTGCGCGAAGTACCTGGTTTGCGTGTAGGACAGAATAGCATTGATATTATAGGTAAAGGAGGCGTGAAAGTGTATATCAACGACCGTGAAACGAAACTTTCCGGCGACGAACTGATCGACTATCTCCGGTCTTATGACGCTTCGCAGATACAGAAAGTAGAAGTGATCACCACTCCACCGTCCAAGTATGATGCAGCAGGTAATGCAGGTATCATCAACATACGCCTGAAATCGCGTCCTAAAGATTACTTGGGAGGTACGGTATCCACTTCGTATAATGTCGGTGAGAAGGATAATTACGGCTATGGCGGAGTAAACCTGAATATCAGTAAAGGCCGTGTATCCTCATTCGCCAATGCAGGTACCACACAAGGTAACTATGAAACGCGTGAAGCAAACCGCCGCTATTTCGCCAAGAATACCTGGGACGGACGCACGGATTACAAGAAGTATATGCAGAGTTATTATGGTCAGGCAGGTGTGGACGTTGCTTTGGAGCATAACTGGACTGTAGGTCTGCAAGCTGTTTATAATTATGGTAATCCTAAAGATGCCAAAGCCGTTTCCGTTACGGAAGTTTATGATGTAGCTACTACCCGTTTGGATTCTCTTCTGTTCTCAGATAGCAAAGAAGGAGGCAAGTCCGATCGTCTTAACTTGAACTTCCATACAGATAAGACTTGGGGGGATAAAGGCAAAAAGATGAGTTGGGATGTGGATTACCTGCGTGATAACCGGGATAGTCATATGGGCTTCCTGTCCGAAACTCAGACTCCTGATGGTGTAGCAATACCTGGAACCAATTTTGATTATAGCTATCTGCAAGACCGTAAGGTAGACGTATTCTCTTCTGCACTCGACTTTACACTTCCGTTTGAAAAGTATAAGGTAACTGCAGGTGCCAAGGTCTCTTTCACAGATACCCGCAATCGCATCAATTATGATACTTCGGACCCGACACTGGTGCAGGATGATTACTTCCACTATAAGGAACAGATTTATGCCCTTTATGCCGATTACAATCGTGCGTTCTCCAAACAGTTTTCTATGCAGTTGGGCGTACGTATGGAGCACACCCGTACTACCGGTATTTCCGAGTCGGCGAATAAGACAGACAAGCATGATTATACCCGTCTGTTTCCTACGCTCTACTTCTTGTACTCACCTAATGAACTGAATGCATTGAATCTTAGCTTATCCAACCGTATTTCACGTCCCTCGCAGAATATGGTGAATCCGTTCCCGTTCTATCAGAATAAGTACACTTATGCTTGTGGAAAGGAAGATTTGAAACCGAGTTATACGTATAATGCCGAATTGGGATATACATTTAAGAACAATCTTAATTTTTCCGCTTTCTATTCTTATTCGGACGATGTATTCTTCCAGGTGGTAGGTTTGGATCCGGAAACAAATGTCAGCTCTTTCCTGTGGGATAACTTTATGGAAACGCACTCTTTTGGATTGAATAATTCATATACATTCCGTACAGGATGGATGCAGGCTTATGTACAGCATGGGGTAAACTATAGCCGTACGACTTCCAGCGCCGCTTCCACATCTGCCGAAGAGAAAGGATGGGCCTATAATGCCAGTTTGCGCAATACGTTCTTCTTCAATTCGAAGAAGACATTCATTGGAACGCTTTCCGGTTGGTTCACTTCGCGTCAATATAGTGGGGTTTATCTGATAAAGCCTAATTACGGTATCAGTGCAGGTTTGCTTTATCGTATGCTGGATAATAAACTCAGTCTTAGCCTGAATGTGAATAATATCCTGATCAGTCATTCCAAACTTGAGACGGTATCCAACGGTGTCCGGATGACGACAGATAATCAGTTTGCCTTTACCGGTTTCCGCATCGGTGTTTCCTACACATTTGGTGGAGATATCCGCAGTAAAGGGCAACGTAATAGTAACTCAGATATCCAGAATAGATTATAAATATTGCTTTCATCGTTTTTACCTATTTGAAAGCACTCCTGTAACGGGAGACGGGCGGCTTGTCGATATGAAACGGAGGTTTCAATCGGGAAGCCGTCTTTTGGTGTGAATGTGGTTTGATAGGTGGTTTTCGCCGTTTTATAGCATCAGTCCCCCTTTTCTATCAGTTTTTCCCCCTCTTTTTACTATGGATTCCTCACTTTTGCATCACATGAACCAATCTTAGAAGAGAGTATATATGAAAAACGAAATGAAAAACAGAATGAACGGGGCGTACATTATACGTTTCTTATGTCTGGCCTTATTCCTGCTTCCAATCATACCGGCAGGAGCGAGTGTCCTGCCTGATGATGAACAAACGGAAACAACAAAGGAACTGATAGCTTTTCCCGGCGCCGAAGGCTTCGGGCGGAATACAACAGGTGGCCGTGGAGGCAAAGTCTATCATGTAACGACTTTGGAAGATGGTCTGCAGGAAGGGACGTTACGCTACGCCCTATCACAGGAGGGAGCACGTACGGTTGTCTTTGATGTAGCTGGAACGATCTTCCTGGATAAACGCCTTGATATCATTAATGGGGATTTAACCATTGCTGGGCAGAGTGCGCCGGGACAAGGTGTCTGTATAGCCCGTTATCCGGTAACTATCAATGCTGATAATGTAATAGTCCGCTATCTGCGTTTTCGTGTAGGCAACGAAGGAGGTGGAGAGCCTGACGGACTTGGAAGTACAGATTGCAGGAATCTAATCATTGACCATTGCTCTATTAGTTGGTCGGTAGATGAATGTTGTTCTATATATGGTGGTGAGAATCTGACTGTTCAATGGTGCCTGGTTTCCGAAAGTCTTCGCACAGCAGGTCATGCTAAAGGCAAACATGGATATGGAGCCATCTGGGGAGGAGCAAAAGCTTCTTTTCATCATAATCTACTGGCACATCACGAAAGTCGTGTACCCCGTCTGGGACCTCGTCCATTTACTCAGGAACGCGAACACATGGATATGAGGAATAACGTATTCTACAACTGGGCTGGAAACGGTTGCTATGGCGGAGAAGGCATGTGTATCAATATTGTGAACAATTATTATAAACCAGGACCGGCTACACCGAAAAACAGCCCTGTCCGCTACCGTATTGCCGCCATAGGAGTACGCACAAAGAAGTATTGCACGAATGCAGACGGCACTTCCAATGCCTGGAAACCAATGGAACACGTATGGGGGAAACTCTATGTAGACGGCAATATCATCGAAGGAAATGAGGAAGTAACCCAAGATAACTGGACCAAAGGTATTTACGGGCAAATCAATAATGCTTCTTGTGACAATACATTCACAAAGAAAGTGAAAAAGGAAATGCGTCTGTCCGAACCTCTGGATGCAGGCATTATCACTACTCATAGTGCAAAACAAGCTTATGAGCTCGTATTGGATCAAGCGGGATGTTCCAGGCAACGGGATGCCATTGATATACGTGTTATAGAAGAAACCAGAAACGGTACGGCTACCTATATCGGTAGTGTGACAAAAGGAGCGGAAAGTGTTCCCGGCCTGATAGACTTGCCGGCAGATGTGAAACCGGAAGGAGCCACCAACCCTTGGCCTACATTGAGCGATGGAGGCATTACAGCCGATGAACTGCGGGATACTGATGGAGACGGCATACCCGATGTTTGGGAAGCGGCCCATGGACTGAATCCGAAAGATGTTTCCGATGGCATTGCCACTACATTGAGTAAAGAAGGTTATACCAATCTGGAAGTTTATCTGAACGGCCTGGTAAAGTAAAATTCAAACCAATTATTAAATATATTAAGTATGAAGAAGATAATTCTTACGGCATTATTTATGGGCATTTTATTAGGAGGTCATGCCCGGAATACTGCATCACCATTTCAGGCTGTAGTGGCCCAGGATGGTAGTGGTGACTACACAAGCATTCAGGCTGCTATTGATGCAGTACCCGACAACCGGCAAGAGCCGTGGTTGATTTTCGTAAAGAACGGTTCGTACCGGGAACATGTGGTAATACCCGAAACCAAAACGTATGTCCACCTGATCGGTCAGGACAAGGATAAAACCATCATTCATCATCTCCTGAATGTAGGTGGAAAGCCTGAAGAAGGTACAGAATCGGCAAGGACGGCTTTTTGGAAACATTCGGTTCATAATCCTTCTTCCGAAGTCTATAAGTTTGAGGGAAGCGTTGTTAAGGTGAAAGCCGATCATTTCTATACTGAGAATATCTCTTATGTGAATGATTGGGGGGTAAAGAGCCTGAATGGTCCACAGGCATTGGCTATGAGCAGCCAGGCAGATTGTGCAGCGTTCAATAACTGCATTTTCCGTTCTTTTCAAGACACCTGGATGACTTCTACTAATGATTCTCACCGCCACTATGTGAAAGACTGTTGGATTGAAGGTGCAGTCGATTATTTTTATGGTGGGGGAGATGCTTTACTTGAAAACTGTACATTATATAATGTACGTAGCGGTTCTGTAATTGTCGCTCCCTGTCATAAGGATGCAAAGTTCGGATATATTTTCCGTGATTGCATTGTGGATGGCAATGCCTCTGCTGCCGACGGTAAACAGAAGTTGGGGCGTCCCTGGCACAACTCGCCGCGTGCTGTCTATATACATACCACTATGCGCATTCCTCTTGCTCCCGAGGGTTGGACCAATATGGGAGCTATTCCCGGATTATTTGCAGAGTATGATAGTCGTGATGCCGAAGGTAATGTACTCGACTTGAGCCTACGCAAAACAGAATATGACGGACGCGGACCAAATAACCCGCCAAAAGGCTCTTGTCGTGCTATCGTTACCAAAGAGGAGGCGGATAGCTATGTATACGAACGTATCATTCCGGGTAATGACGGATGGGATCCTCGTACAATGATGGAAAAACTACCGGCTCCGCAGAATCTGAAAAAACAAGGAACGAAGATTACTTGGAAAGCTGTATCCGATGCTGCCGGTTATATCATTTTCGATAATGATCAGGTGGTGGGTTTTGCTCAAAAGCCGGTTTTCGAAACAGGATTCGTGATGAAAGGAAATTTAAAAGTACGTGCGGTCAATCGTTATGGTTCATTAGGACTTGAGAGTGCTCTTTGAGTTAATGAATCGTAATGGCACTATAACACATTGACATTTTTTGCATGTGAGATCCCGGGCTTGTGAAAGTCTGGGATTTTTTGTGTAACCCCCTTGTATTTATTGTTCTAACAGATATTTTCCTCTTTTTCCGATAGTTTTTACTCCTCTCTCCATCCGCAAATTGTCACATTTGCAACAGGAAAAAATATGTGAAACTAAATCCTTTATTAATGTGAAACAAAAATCTGTAGAAATGAAAAACAAGTGTTTTGTATGGCTAATGGCTATACTGTTGATGGTTCCTATCGGACTGTCTGCACAAGAGATTACTGTTAAAGGTAATGTGACAGACTCCACGGGAGAAGGTGTTATCGGTGCATCCGTTGTAGAAAAGGGTAATGCAGGTAACGGAACGATTACCGATATAAACGGTGATTTTACTCTGAAGGTCAGTGGCAAAGGTAAGAAACTGGTTATCTCATATATAGGTATGCAGGCCCAGGAGATAGATGCCGTTGCCGGGAAGACGCTAAGTATTAAGCTTCAGGACGACTCTAAAATGTTGGATGAAGTAGTCGTTGTAGGTTACGGTACGATGAAGAAGAAAGACCTGACCGGTTCTGTTTCTTCTATGAACGACAAGGTACTGAAAGATATCCCTGTAACTTCTGCCTTGCAGGCTATGAGCGGACATCTGGCAGGTGTGAACGTAACGGTAACGGACGGTTCTCCCGATGCCGAAATCAAAGTACGTGTACGCGGTGGTGGTTCTATTACCCAGGATAATTCTCCGCTTTATATCGTAGATGGCTTTATCGTGAAGAATATTAATGATATTCCTCCCGGTGACATCCAGGATATCAGTGTATTGAAAGATGCTTCTTCTACGGCAATCTATGGTGCCAAGGGTGCTAATGGTGTAGTTCTGGTGACTACAAAGAGTGGTAAAGCCGGTAAGACAGTGGTAGATGTGAATTCTTATGTTGGTATAAAGAAAACCTACAATCTGACGGATGTCCTTTCTCCTTATGAATATGTATATTATCAGAAGGAAATCGATTCGAGCCCGAATGTATCCAGTGCAGGCTTCTACAGCATGTATGGTATGTGGGATGATATAGACCTTTACAAATACCGTGAAGGTATCGACTGGCAGGATCAGCTATACGGCAATACCGGTGTACAGAAGAATTTCAATGTATCGCTTTCGGGTGGTACGGAAACTATGCGCTACAATATCAGTTATACACGTGATGATGAAGATTACATCATGTTGAATTCTAACTATGTACGTGATAACTTCAACATTAAGCTGAATAAATCTTTTGGTAAAGTCATTGATCTGGACGTTACAGCCCGTACTACGAATACGGTGATTGATGGTCCCGACGTATCCGGTGGACGTAAGCTCCGTGATGGTGTCAAGTATGCTCCGGTAAAGAGTATAACGACTTTGTCTATGGAGAACCTGGTGGGTACCAGCGAAGAGCTCGACTGGGCAGAATCTGCTAGTATGTTGAATGATCCGATTTACAACATTACCAATGAGTTTAAGAAACAGTACTCATTTGTTAATTCTTATAATGTCGGTTTGACATTCCATATCATCAAAGGTTTGGATTATCGTGTTCAGGGTAGCTACTCTTACGAGAAAGCACATACGGATAATATCTGGTTGAAGAAGACCGGTGAATCTAATGCTAATGGTGGACAGCCCGTTGCCAAACGTGAATATACCGATGGTTATCGTTTTACGATACAGAATCATCTGACGTATGATTTTACGGTTGCAAAAGATCACCGTTTCAATATTATGTTTGGACAGGAGATTTTCTCCGGCAAATCGGACAAGATGACCCTTCAATCCAAATTCTTCCCGAAGGACTTTACAGCAGAACAAGTATTGGCTATGTGGAATTATGGTGAACCGTTGCCTACTTATAATGATATAGGTGAGCCGTCGCGTACCTCTTCTTTCTTCGGTCGTCTGAACTATACGTTGAAAGACCGTTATTATCTGACTTTCACAGCTCGTGAAGATGGTACAAACGTATTTGCTCCGGGCAAACAATGGGGTTTCTTCCCCGCTGGTGCTTTGGCATGGCGTCTGTCTGAGGAGCCTTTTATGGAAGCTACTAAAAGTTGGCTTTCTAATGCTAAGCTTCGTTTAAGTTACGGACAGGTAGGTAATGCACGTGTAGGTTCTTACTGGCGTCAGCAATACAGTTTCGAAAGCTCTGCAAACAGACTCTACTATATCGGTGAGAAAGTGCAAAGTGGTTTGAAACCAACCAATACACTCCGTAACGAGAACCTGACTTGGGAAACCAAGACTTCTGCCAACATCGGTTTGGATCTGGGATTCTTTAATGATAAAGTGAATGTGGTAATCGATGCTTATAAGGATGTAACTAAGGATTTGATTCTGGCTGTGGATATCCCGACTCATTCCGGTTACGGCACTCAATACCGCAACCTGGGACAGACTACTAACAAAGGTGTGGAGTTGACAGCTAACTGGTATGCCGTTGAAACTAAGGACTTCAACTTGTCATTGGGTTTCAATATCTCTTTCAACCGCAATACTGTTGACAAACTGGATGGTTCCGACTCTATGATTGCTACTTCCGGCTGGGGAGTAAGTATCGGTTCAGATGATTATCGTGCCATTGTAGGTAAATCCATTGGTCAGATCTATGGTTACAAACAAGATGGTTTCTATTCTTTCGATGACTTTACTTTTAACGAAGAAACGAAACGTTGGATCATCAAACCGGGTGTAGCCGATTGTAGTGATATTATCGCAACCAGCGGTAACTGGTTTGGTCCTGGACACATGAAACTAAAGAAATTGACGGATGATGGTTCTGATAAAGTCACTACGAATGACCGTACCGTCATTGGTAATGCCATGCCGAAACATACCGGTGGTTTCAATATCAATGCGGACTATAAAGGCATCGACTTTGGTGTACAGTTCAACTGGAGTTATGGTAATGACATTCTGAATGCCAATAAAATAGATAATACTACGTATGCAGGTTCCAAGAAGTATCAGAATCTGAGTAGCGATATGGCCTTGGATAAGCGTTTTACCACTATCGATCCTGAAACCGGTTACAATATCATGTATGGTGAATATGCGAATCCGGCACGTTTGCAGGAAATCAATCAGAATGCTACGATCTGGCATCCATTGATGAACTCTACGGTCATGACGGACTATGCTATCGAAGATGGTTCATTCCTTCGCCTGAGTAATCTTACAATCGGTTATACTTTACCGAAGGCTTGGACTAAGAAGTTCCTGGTTGAGAAGTTGCGTGTATACTTCACTGGTTACAACCTGCATTGTTGGACAAAGTATTCCGGACAAGATCCTGAGGTAGATACCCGTCGTAGCACTCCATTGACCCCGGGTGTTGACTACTCTGCTTACCCGAAAGCTCATTCATTCTTATTTGGTATTAACCTGACACTCTAAAAAACTAATGATCATGAAGAAATTATATATATTAACTTTGGCAGCTGCCATGCTGATCACTACTTCATGTGATGATTTCCTGGCAACTGACACCCCCTCCAAACAAAGTAACACAAATGTGTTCAATACCGAGGCTATGGCCGAGGCTGCCCTGATGGGAGTTTATGCTACCATGTCCGATACGTATGTTTACGGACAGAAAATATCTGTGAACTGGCAGAATATCAGTGATACGGAAAATTGTAACCTTTATCTGACTAACTATAAAGAAGTAAATAGCGACTATGGTCAGAACCACTATTATGGTAATTCTGGCAACTCTACCACTCGTTGGAACAATATTTTCCGTTTTGCAGAACTTGCTTCTGCTGCCGTAGAAGGAATGCGTGAAGGTGAATTGCTGAAGACAAATCCGACTGTCGGTAAGCCGTTATTAGGTGAAGCTTTGACTCTGAGAGCATTGGCTTATTTTGAATTGGTGCGTATCTATGGAGATATTCCTTATAAGAAAACAACTTCCAATTCTGACCTTTCCAATGTATATATCGGTAAGATTGACCGTGATACTGTATATGCCGACCTTGTGAAGAACTTGCAGGAAGCCATCGAATACCTGCCTTGGTTAGGTAGTGGTAAAGCTTCTACTGCTGAACGTATCAGCAAAGGTTTTGCTAAAGGCCTGTTGGCACGTGTGGCCTTATTCGCAGGTGGATGGTCGTTGCGTGATGGTAATCAATTCCCTGATATGCAGCTGGAGAAGCATCCTACCATCCCTGAAATGAATGGATATTATGTAGGTCGTGTGAAGAACTATAAAGAGTACTATGAAATAGCAGCTAAACAATGTGCTGAAATTCTGGGTGATCCTGAGAATCCGCATCAATTGGATCCTGACTTTGAGAATATCTGGAAAACGGTAAATCATCTGGATCAGAATCCTTATAATGAAAATCTTTATGAAGTTGGTTTAGGTGTAGGTAATACCGGTGACGTGGGCACTCTGATGGGTTGGGAAGTTCAACAAGGCTCTATGTACGGACAGCAAGGTATGGGTAGTAGCTATGTTACTTCTACAATTTATTACTTCTATTCTTTTGGTAAGACGGATAAGCGCCGTGACGTTACATTGACTTTCGGTCGCTGGCGTAAAGAGAATTATGAGGATTTGAGTCTGAATGCTACGAATGTACACTATGCTAAATGGCGTATGTACTGGACCAGTGAAACCTATCGTGCCCTTCACTTGGCTGCTGCCGGCCGTGTGGCTACCGGTATCAACTGGATTGTAATGCGTTATTCTGATATTTATCTGATGTTTGCTGAGGCTATGAATGAGCTTTACGGACCGGATCATCAGAATACAACGGCAGGTATGACAGCCCGTCAAGCTCTGGAAAAAGTACGTGAACGTGCATTTGGATCCGGTTCTTCTGAAATTACGAAGTATGATTCTGACTTCTTCAATGCTATAGTGAATGAACGTGCCTGGGAATTTGGTGGTGAAGGTGTTCGTAAAATGGACCTGATTCGTTGGGGGCTGTTGGATAGTAAGATTGAAGCTATGAAAGAAAGCCTTTGCCTGATGCTTGATAACCAACATCCGGTGACCATCTTTGATAAGACTTATCAGCCTTCGGATTTCCCGACTGTATTGTACTATAAGATGCGGACAGATGATAAACTGTATGTAGATTATTCATCACCCAATTATTATCAGGAACTGGGTACGGCTCCTGCAGGCTATGAAAAGATTGACTGGTTTCCGAAAACTTATGCAAAACCTGAAACCGGGTCAGGCACTACTTATCGTGACGAACTTGCCAAGATTCTGGTAATGGCTACCGGTATCAATGCATCTTACGACTATAGTGCATTACTGGGAAAACTGAAGAATGGTGGTGAGATTGGTGATATGTTGAAACAATATCCTATTGGCAACGGAACTTGTAACTATCGTCATCCTTATGCTATCTATGATACGGATATTTATCAGTCCAAGGGTTTTTTGGTAAATTCCTATGGTTATTAATAAACGGACAACAGAATAAAAAAATGAAGATTATGAAACTTAAAAGCATATTCGCATCCCTTGTCATGACAGCCGCACTCTTTTCTTCGTGCGACCGTGACGTAAACGATTGGGAAGTGGCCACCGGTGAGAACCGTTTGTTTAAGCCTTTGATTTTCGAGGCAAGTACGTTGAAGCCTACTTCCATTCAGATTAAACACACTAAAGTAGTTGACGCTGCTAACTATGTATTTGAATTCAGTAAAGATGCCGACTTTGCAACGATTGACAAATCTGTTGTTATTCTGGCTGATACTCTGACTCCGTTTGCAGATTCAAATACAGCGATGAAAGTAGAATACCGTACTTGGTTTGAAGGGCTTGATGGTACTACCAATTATTGGGTACGTATGCATGCTGAGAATGCAGATGCATCATTAAAGTCAAAGTTGAGCTCATTTACCTTTATCACTCCGGCGGAACAAATATTCAGGAGTTACAGACCTACAGTTAATAGCCTGACTTTCCTTTGGGAAGAGACAGATCGGGTTACGAATCTTGTATTGATGAATGAAGATAGTACAGTAGTTGAAAACCGTGTGCTGACTACTGCTGAGATACAGAATGCTGCTGCAACATTTGAAGGCCTGGATATGGGAGTACCTTATATTGCTCAGATTTTCTACAATGAAGTATTGCGTGGAACACTGAATACGAAAACTTCAGGTTCGTCCGGCAGTCTTATTTTTAATATTAATATTCCTGGCATTACTGCTGAGGATATATCAACGGCTTTGGCAGGACATGCTGCTGAAGGGACTAAAAAAGTTACTGTGAATTTTGCCTCTGGTATGGAATTTAATATGGAGGGAACCATTACAATTCCAACAGGTATACAGGATATTAGTTTTGTTGGTTCGGAAAATGCAAATGGTAAGTTGTCTCAATTGAATAAAGTTTATTTTGCTATCGAAAGCGAAGTGAATGATGTTAATTTTGAATACCTCAGCATGAACTCCGATGGTGGATTTATGTTCCAAGTAGGTGCGCAGAAGTTCCACGATATTACTTTTGAAGGCTGTGAAGTGAAACAAGTTAATTCTGCTGTCCGTCTCCATAGTGGTGCAGAAGGTAATAGTGTCAACTTCAATAACTGTTGGGTATCGAACACTGGTGGTTGGAGTTTCCTCAATGTAGGTTCAGGCTGTACAATTCCTGCTATCAATGTTACGAATAGTACATTGACTGAATTCAACACCCGTATTGCCGATATACGTGTGAAGACTGATATCAAATTCAAGAATGTGACTTTGGTAAATATTGCAGAGAAGATGACTCACCTTTGGTTACTTGACAACAACTCCAAACCGACTGTGACTATTGAAAACTGTATTTTTGCCGGTCCTAATGGTGGTCAGAAGCTGCACTCTACGAATGGTAACTATAGCAATGTTACTATTTCCTATGGTGGTTCTTACAAGACAAATGATTTAATAGAAGATTCTCGTCCGCTGGATGATATTACGGTTGTGAACCTGGATATCTATGGCTTGTTTGTAGATCCTGCCAATGGCGATTTCCACATCAAACAAGGTGCTGGATTTGCAGGAACCGGAGTAGCGGGAGACCCGAGATGGTTTTAATAAGTAGGTATTAGATTCAGGATAAGATTCTCTTAAAAAGGAAGAGGTTGAATTCTAAGTCCTCTCCAAACAATATCTATAAAATCTTACCCAAGTTTACGAACATTAACGTATCCTTGGGTAAGTTTGTATATAGACATAACTACTCTTCAGAAGTGTATAGCTACTTCCTAAACCTAAGATATTTTCGAAGTTAAGGACCTTTTTATTATACGGCTAATGTTACAAATGGAGTCTGCCTTCGTATCACAGCAAAAGACCTTGCTATGATTTTGGCTCTTACAGCATTGATTACAGATGCTTTATGTTTCCCCTCTGCTATTTTCCTTTTATAGTATGCTTTCATCTGCGGATCCCAAGAGATGGCAGTAATAGCTGCCCGGGTAAGGTATACTTTTACTTCTTTGTTAGCCAATGAAGAAGTCTGCGTTTTTCCCCGTATGGAAATACCTGAAGTATGTTCAAATGGGGCGCCCCCACAATAGCAGGCAAATTTCCTCGGGTTGTCAAATCTTTGAAAATTGTCAGTAACACACAGTAATACAATGGCATTGATAATTCCTATTCCTTTTATACTTCTTAATAGCAAGTAGTTTGTGTAAAGCGATGTACTGGCGGCTATTAGTTGCTCCATATCCTCTTCCACCTCCAGGATTCTTTCTTTTATCGACTTGAGCTGCTCTTCCAAAAAAGAAATGGATTCTGTCACATCAGCCAACTTAGCCATCCAGGAGAATGTTTCCAATAACTTTATGCTTGATACTTTTTGCTTGACCAAATTGTCACGTATAATAATCCATCCCCGCAGTCTCACCAAGTCTTTGTCAGGCAATTTGTATAACTCCAGTTTTCGATAGTGTAATACCGCATAGTTCGCTATTCTTTTGGCGTCAATGCGGTCATTTTTGCCTCGTTGCAAGCCTATGGACTTCTTGATGGTCAACGGGCAAACCAAAGCCAGGGAAAATCCCATGGAGACACTGGAAACAGATAACTCTGTGACATAACTTCCCATGTTTTCAGCACAGAACAAGAGTTTGGATAAAGAGAGATGATAACCAGCTATCCAATCCAATAAAGATTGGATCCCAGTTGGAGTGTTATCAAAAGACTTGTGAGACAACTCTTTTTCGTCTGCGGACATTAATGATGCATCGAAAGTTTTTTTTCCTACATCAAGACCTACAAAATGAGAATAATTCATAACTTTGTATTTACAGTATTAAACATGAAGGAGAAACAGCTAATACATTTATTAGGTCGTGAGCCTACAATTCTAACTGGCTAGGTTCTCCTATTAAGAGAGTTGCAGTCTGATTCAGCCTATAGTCATTTAAGACTAGTGTCAAAGTTAGTTCACTGCAACTCTACTTTTCAAATATACACTTATATTTTGTTGTGATATTTAATACTGCAAATGTAAATGTGTCAAAACTCTGGTACAACCTCTTTCTATAATTTATAGTCCTGTTATCTTTTCTTTTGGCTATGCCGCTTTTTTCTCATTCATTTGTAACAAGTTACTATATTCCCGTTGTATCGGGTTATAAATAGCCCAATAAATATAGATTTAGCAAATGTAATGAGCTCCTTTCCTGCTTTTCTCAGTTTTGCACACATCTTTTTGATATTAAAAGCTATGGCAAAGAAGGCA
>OHPW01000900.1_pt1 | contig 19301 bp, 10 predicted proteins | sample 1577771 | NCBI WGS metagenome assembly OHPW01 (sample SAMEA3879608, study PRJEB24766) | human gut metagenome | biome: human-associated habitat; feature: feces | place: USA | collected 1985/1987
TTATAACTTTATCGAGATGGAAGACCGTATTGCGGCCAATGACCGGTATGCAGACCTAAACAGCTCGGATATGCGGTTTTTGTCTGCTGTAGGAAAAGGGAGCCATCCAAGGACCATCACTCAGGTCGGTGATTACCTGCGTGTCGGCAGACAGACGGCACACCATGCATCCAGCAGCCTCATCCGGAGAGGATATGTCACCAAGATGACGAACCCGAACGATGCCAGATCCCAATGGCTCATTCTTACGGATAAGGGGATGGAGGCCGTGGTCTATTACCGGAACCGGATCCGCAGCAACGTGAAAGGCATGACGAAGAATTTCTCCGAACAGGAGATGGATGGAATGATCGGTCTGCTGGCGCAGATGAACAGCTTTCTGGATTCCCAAAGAGTGGAAGGCACCGTATCAAACAGAAGAAAAAAATAACCGGAGGAGAGCTTATGGCAGTAACCATACGTGACGTCGCAAGGGAAGCGGGAGTCAGTGTTGCGACCGTATCCCACGCCCTGACCGGGTATACGGATATATCCGTAAAAACAAGACAAAAAATACAGGAAACGGCACGCAGACTGGGGTATCAGCCGAATGTCAACGGACGCAGCCTTGCCAGTAAAAAGAGCAACCGGATCGCCCTGATCATTCCGGATCTGCTGAAACGGGAGCGGAAGGACAACATCACCTTCCGCATGATCCAGGGGGTGTATGGCTATTGCAGCAGCCACGGCCTTGAGGTTGCGGTATATGCCCATGATCCGGAAGAAATGACCTACCGGCAGTTCTGCCAGAGCCATGCAGTGGAAGGGATCCTGATTAGTGACATGATAACAGAAGATCAGAGACTGCAGGAGCTGATGGAGATTCCCGTTCCCTTTGTGGCAATGCATAGCGAGTGCCTGGCTCCGGAACAGAGCATTGGCATGGACAATGCTGCCGCAGCGGCAGACATGACGAGATACCTTTTAAAAAACGGACACAGAAAGATCCTTGTGGCAGCCGGATCTGAGGGAAGCATGGAACAGGCTGACCGCATGATCGGAGTGCTCTCTGCAATGGGACAGGAAAACCTATCCCTGCAGGAAGAAGATATCCTGGACTGGGAACAGGGAGAAAACGGGGATGATGCACCGATCACCTGGGAGGAACAGCAGGCATACCGGAAGATGAAAGAATACCTTTCCCATTACGGAACCGGACATCATACGGCTGTCCTCTGCTTTAGTGATTACCTGGCATCTGGGATAAAGAGAGCCATCCGGGAGGCAGGATACCGGATTCCGGAGGATTTTTCCCTGACCGGATTCGGAGACAGCAGCATCGGAGAATATATGGAACCGGCACTGACCACGGTAGAGTGGGATCCCCTGGACTGTGGGTATGCAGCAGCAAAACTGCTCCATGAACGAATGCGCCAGAAGAAGGATACGGAGAGAAGCTTCATTCCGTACCGGATTGCAGTAAGAGACAGTGTAATGGACAGAACAAATCCATAAAATGCCAGAAGGATATTTTTTTACCATTCATCTAAAACGTTTTAGATACGATAAAACGGAGCTTTCTTCGGAAAGAGAATCCTGGAAAAGCCAGAAAAGAACTACGGAAAACAGAAGGAGAAAAAAGAAAAGTGGCATACATTTACGAAAATGGAAAATTCACAGAATACCAGATCAGGAACAGGGAGGAAGCGGCATCGCCGATGCGGGTCCTGCAGATCGTGCCTTCGATCTGCAGAGGGGATGTGATCAGCAATGATGCCCTGGAGATCTACAAGGAACTGGCGGATCACCGCATCCAAACCCATATCTACGCAGAGCATATCGGCATCGGGATCAGCAGCAGGAGGGTCTCCCCGCTTCTGAATCTGCCAAAGCTAAGGAAAGAGGATATCGTGATCTACCACATGACCACTGAGAGCGGCATGTATGAGTATATCCGCAGGATCAAAAAAGAATATGGCTGTGAGATCATTTTCCGGTATCACAGCATAACGCCGGCACAGTACTTCCAGCCGTTCAGCAAAGACATGGCGGACCAGTGCAGCCGGGGACTTAAGGAAGCAGAGGCCATCCGGGATATTCCCACGGAGGTACTGGCACTGTCTGACCATGACCGAAAGCAGCTGCGCAGCATGGGGTATACCTGCCCGATCATGATCCTGCCGCCGTTAGTTTCCCTGGCGGAGTACAGCATTGAGCCGGCACCATCCGTTTTAAAGGAATATCCGCCGTATACCCATACCAATCTGCTCTATGTGGGACAGATGATCCCGCATAAGAGGATCGAACGGCTGATGGAGCTGTACGATGTCTACTGCCGTACCAAGGATCCGGATGCCAGACTCTTCCTCGTCGGAAGCATAAGCGAAGTACCGGAATACTATACCCATCTGGAGGAATACCGGAAAAAGCTGGGATATAAGGAGAACCAGATCATCTTGACCGGTCACGTAGCCTTTAACGAGATGATCGCCTATTACCGCATTGCCGATGCCTTTGTCTGTATGAGCGAAGAGGAAGGCTTCGGAATGGCGCTGGTGGAGGCAATGTTCTATCACGTTCCCGTAGTTGCCTATGAATCGGGAGCCGTACCGGAAACGCTGGGCGGGAGCGGCGTATTGCTGCCGACCTGCAAGCCGGACGAAATCGCAGAGGTGCTGGATAGCGTGATCCGTAATCCGGCCACCAGGGAGCAGATCATTACCGGACAGCTAAGGAGAGTGGAGTCCTTCATAGAGAGCAAGCCCCGCCGGGAGCTGATCCGGGTACTGGAAAGCATACAGAAATAAGGAATGGCAGGGAGGAAACATCATGGAGAGCAGTGGAAACTTAAGTTATAACAAAGGCGTGAAGTCTGACAAAAACTGGGTGATCGAGGAAAGCCGGTTCAGCCGGAGGGAACTGAAAAAGATCGAAGCCATCTTTGCCCAGGGAAACGGCTACCTTGGACAGAGGGCAGCACTGGAGGAGGTATACAGTACGGAAACCAGGGGACTGTACCTTGCAGGACTCTATGACCGGTTCGGGGAAGAGGAAGTGACAGAGCTTCCAAACCTGGCTGACTTCTGCAACATCCGCATCTTTCTGGATGATGAGGAATTCCGCATGGTGCAGGGGAAGACCGTGCTTTACAGCAGAAGGCTGAATTTAAAGGACGGGGTCATCACCCGCCATGTCTGCTGGGAGGGCAGGAACGGTGTGGAGGCAGAGTTTTTCTTTGAGCGTTTCGTATCCCTGGCGGATAAACACGTCATAGCAGCCAGAGTCCGGATCCTGCCGTATCACCGGAATGTGAAGGTGAAGATCATCAGCGGGATCAACGGGAGAATGACCAACAGCGGCACACAGCACTTCCACGAAGTGGAAACACGGATGCACAAAGAGAAGATGATGGAATACCATACGGTGACCGGGGAATCGAAGATCCATGTGCTGCAGTACTCCGGACACCGTTTTGCCTTAAACGGCAGTCCCATCCATCCAAAGAAAATCCCGCTGATCGGCCAGCGGTACGCAGCAATCAAGACGGAGGCGGAAGTGCCTGCGGGAGAGAGCTTTGTTGTGGATAAGATCTGTACCGTGTTTACCGACCGGGATCCCGGAGCCGAGGGGGAAAAGGCATGGGACACCTGCAGCAGAGGCAGGAAAAAGACCCAGGAATATCTGGACGCAGGATATGATGTCTTAAAAAAGCGCAGCCAGAAGGAGTGGAAAACGTTCTGGAACAGGAATGATATCCTGATCCGTGGGGAGGATGATTATGACCAGCTTGCCATACGGTTTGCCCTGTACCATCTGAATATCATGGCAGACCGGGAAGACGATACCGTAGGCATCGGGGCAAAGGGACTGACCGGGGAGGATTTCAGGGGACACTGCTTCTGGGATACCGAGATGTGTATCCTCCCCTTCTTTCTCCTGACAGAACCTGCGGAGGCAAAGCGTCTGCTCATCTACCGTGGCAGGGGCTTACAGGGAGCGAAGACCAAGGCATACCGAAACGGATATAAGGGAGCCATGTATCCCTGGGAGGCTGCCAGACCGGAGTATGGGGAGACCACCCCGGAAAGAGGCATGGCAGATCCGCAGACCGGGGAGAGAGCCTCCATCTATACCGGGAAAAAGGAACTGCATATCTCAGCAGACATCAGCCATGCCGTATGGAAATATTATCAGGCTTCCGGCGATGAAGAGTTCATGAAGCAGTGGGGCGATGAGATCATTCTGGCTACTGCAGTATTCTGGGCAGACCGTGTGGAATGGGACGAGGATGGCAGGGTATGCCATATCCGTGATGTGATCGGACCGGATGAGTACAAACAGCGGGTGACGGACAATACCTATACCAACTACATGGCACGGAATAACCTCCGCCTGGCGGTGCAGATCGCAGAAAGACTGGAAAAAGAGGATCCGGAATATCTGGAAGAGCTGAATAACCGCTGGGAGATCTGTGAGATGCTGCCAAAGATCCGCAGGGCGGCGGAAGGAATATATCTGCCGCCTGTGGGAAAGGATGGCATCCTTCCCCAGTTTGCCGGTTACGGGAAGCTGCAGGAGATGGATCTTAGCTACTACAAGAGCTTTGGAAAAAACGCAGCCGCCGAAATACGGAAGGAACATACCGTTTTGGAGCTTGAGAGCTTACGGGTGCATAAACAGGCAGACCTCGTCCTGCTGCTGCAGCTGTTCCCGGAACTTCCGGAAGAAGCCGGTGGGACACAGCGCAGGCAGGCACGGGAGAAAAACTATGAGTTTTATGAAAAACACACGCTCCATGAAGCGTCTTACAGCTTTGCCACCCATTCCCTGATGGCAGCTTCCCTGGGAAGAACACAGGAAGCCTATGAGATGTTCCGCCAGTGCTGCGATGTGGATTTAAGCTCCGATGGGGAGAATGCACCGGCAGGAATCTATGCAGCCTGCATGGGCGGCATCTGGCAGTGTGTGGTAGAGGGCTTCTGCGGGGTACGGATCGAGGAAGATGCCCTACGGATCGATCCCTGCCTCCCCGAAACGTGGGAAAGCGTGAAATTCCGCATCTGTTACCGGAAAAGCACCCTGGATATCAAGGTAACGAAGAATGCGCTGACCGTCAATAACAGGAGCAGCCACCCGGTACCGCTTAGCTTCCGTGGGGAAGCGGTGTGTCTGGATGGCACCGTGAGCAGGATCTTCCCGCTCCATTCCCCGGAATAAAACAGCATGACAGAACGCAGACAGGAACAACCTGTGCACTCTAAGGAGTGTACAGGTTGTTTTGCTTTGCAACACCGCTCGCACACGAAGCGTCCGCAGGCGAACTCTTTATTGCTGGAAAAAGGATAGGAATCCGCCATCCGGTATACCATAATGTGGACAGGAAGACCCGGGCAGAACCGGACGGAAGGAGACTGGCAAAAATGACAGAAATCGGAGAAGAGACACTGAGGCAGTACAGGGGATATCTGGCGGATCGGGAAAAAAGCATCGCCACCATTGACAAATATCTGCGGGATATCCGTACCTTCCTGCAGTGGATGGGAGAAAACCGGAGCATTACCAAGGAAAAAGTGATCGCCTACAAGGCTTGGCTGCAGGAGCATTACAAAACAAGCAGTGCAAACAGCATGCTGGTAGCCCTGAATGGATTTCTGGACTTTATGGGAGAAACGCAGAGCCGGGTGAAGACGGTAAAGGTACAGAAGCAGATGTTTCGTTCCACAGAAAAGGAAATGAGCAGGGCAGAATACAAAAAGCTGATCGAAAAGGCTTACCAGATGGGACGGGAGCAGACCGCCCTCATCATGGAGACCATCGGAGCGACCGGAATCCGGATCAGTGAATTGAAATATATCACTGTAGCCGCTGTGAAAAGCGGAAAAACAGAGGTTTCCTGCAAGGGAAAGAAAAGACAGGTGTATCTGGTGAAGGAGCTGAGGGAGAAGCTGCTGAAATACTGCAGAAAAAAAGGGATCCGTAAGGGAAGTGTGTTCGTCAGCCGCTTCGGGAATCCACTAGACCGCAGTAATATCTGGTCGCAGATGAAAGCCATCGGTGCCGCAGCCGGAATCTGTCCGGATAAGGTATTCCCCCATAACCTCCGCCACCTTTTTGCCAGGGTGTTCTGGGAAAAATGGAAGGATCTCTTTTACCTGGCGGATATATTGGGACACAGTAATGTCAACACGACCAGAATCTATACCATGACCACCGTTAAGAACCATGGAAGACGGATGCAGGTGCTGGGATTAGTAACATAAGCTTACCGATTGGGGCTGAATCAGAGAGGAATCCGATCGGAATCAGAGCAGGTGTGAGAAAAATCGGGGCAGAAATACAAAAATACCACATAATCTGCATTATGTGGTAGGAATCGTATCCAAAAGCGGTGTCTATACATAATGGTATGTTTCCTTACCTGGAAACATTGTCCAAAAGTACCATAATTTCTCTCCGCAATCCATATATACCAAAAATAAATTTGTATGTCAATGATACAATTCGACTTTTTTCGCAAAAAATTGTGCGGAATCTGATACAGAATCCGCAAAGGGTATATTTTCACAATACAATCAGTGTATAAAACATATTTTTAATACGTTTTGCATAAGGCAATCCCTGTCTGCTTCTACCACATAATGCAGATTATGTGGTATGACCGGAAATATTGCCCGCATACAATTTTGTCCCCAATATTCGGCAGCTTGTCTTTGCATGGAGCAGATCGTTCGCTCAGTGGCAGTCCACAGTACCGGCCCTCCGTCATGAATGATGTGTGTAAAAGAATTGTGTAATAGAATTCTCCCTTAAAATGTTCCCCTTCCCGATTTTTTCGGGGGGGGGGCAAACATTTTGTAACGAAATTCAGTACAAAACGAAAGACGTGATGATGCGTATGGAAGGAAAGGAATATCTGAACAGGATCAGCAGAGAAACGGCAATGCAGATTGCCGGCAGAGAGTTGCCCCAGGTAGAAAAGATCCATTTATGGGTTTTTCCTGCTTTTTCCTATGAAGAAGGAATTCCGGTGTACCTTCTGAAAGCGTATGCCGACCTGACTTCTTATGATATCATCCTGGATGCAAGGAATGGAAACATTATCAAAAGGACAGAACGCTGTCTGTAAGGAATGAAAATAGATACTTAAGGATAAACCGGAAAGGAAACCAGAATGAGAGAGGAAACCAGAAAAACTGCCAGAGTACAGGCAGGGGAAGAAGCATTGGAGACCGTGAATGAAAAGACCCTGATGGATCAGCTGGATTCGATGAAAACAGCATTCCGTGGTTATGACAAGGAAGCTACCTGTGAGCTGCTGCAGACGCTCATCCGGTCGATGGAGACAGAGAAGAAGGAAGAACACCGTGTCCTGCTCCAGAAGAACCAGAGACTGCTGAACGAAAAGGAAGCACTGACCACGCAGATGGCAGAGCTTCTGATGAAGGTGGACTCCCTGGAATCGGAAAACCAGCGGATGATGGAACAGCAGAATACCATGCAGAAGAAATATGAGGAGCTGGCAGAAAAGCTGAGCAGGATTTCGGAAAATGCCATTGAACGGGAAACCGAGCTTTCCGCCTACCATCTGCGGGAACAGCAGATGAAGGAACGGGAAGCTGCCCTGTTAAAAATGGAGTCGCAGAAAGAAGCGGAACTGGAGCAGATAAAGAAAGAGTTCCAGGACGGGCTGGAGGCAGAGAGGGCAGAAATCCTTGCGCAGGCAGAAGAGGAAGCGGAAGGGATAAACAATCGGGCAGAGCAGCTTCGGAGGGAGTTACAGGGCTTCCGGCAGATCATCAATGTGATACTGGACTTTGACCCGGAAAACGGGGTGCAGACAGACCCTTTGGAAAGTGCAGGAGTACCGCATGACCGAGCTGGAATTTGAACTGGAGTTTAAGAAACGGAAACTGCAGAAACGAAAACAGCGCAGGATGGAGCTTCTGATCATCGGTGCACACCTGGGCGTGGTACTTGTACTGCTCTACTGGATGTTTGGCATCGGTATGGTACATGGAAGATCCATGCGCCCCGCTTACCGGGAGGGAGACCTGTTTCTGTACCAGAGACGGCTCTTTCGGGAGCCGGATTATGGAGATGTGGTGGTCATCCACAGGCAGGATCTGGAACGGGACATTGTAAAGCGCATTGCAGGAAAGCCGGGAGATGTGATTGATCTGGATGACCTGGGACACCTGACCAGAAATGGGGAACGGGCAGCGGAAACGGAAATCCTGTTCGGGGAACAGGACAGGGATGACTGGATCACCTTTCCCTATACCGTACCGGAAGGATGCTACTTCTGTCTGGGGGATAACCGCCCGAGGTCAGAAGACAGCAGAGAGCTTGGAGCATTCCGCAGGCAGGAGATTACTGGGAAGGTTCTCGCACAGTTCCGGCTGTCATCGGTAAAGTGACCATTAAGGAATCTGCCCGGAGTTTTCGTACAAAAGAAAAATACCAACATGAGAAATAAGGAGAACGTCATGGAACTGTTGAAGGAGGATGGCTGTATCGGCGAAAAGGCATTCCATGGGGAAAAGGAATGTTTTTTCCAGCCATTTTACAACGTGGAGAAAAAGAGGATCTGGGGAGCGGAAGCCCTGTTCCGTCTGAAGGATGAAAACGGCAATTACTACAACATGGATAAGCTTGCAGCAAAAGCGGAGGAAGAAGGATGGATCGCCGAGATCGACAGATGGGTGTTCCGGGAAGCCTGCAGAAGGATCCCGGAGCTGAGAGCCTACGGACTTAAGAGGATCAACATCAACTTATCCCCGGAGGTCTGTGAGGTTCCGGAGACCGTACCCAACATCATGCAGATACTCAGAAAGTATGAAGTGTCAAGAAGTGAGGTCTGTATGGAGATCACCGAGATGTGCAAGGTCAGGAATGCAGAGAATTTCAGCTGCATGGTGGAACAGCTGAGCAGCCAGGGGATCCGGCTGGCGTTAGATGACTTCGGCAAAGGGGAGAGCAACCTGCTTCGGCTGTCACAGATCCCGTTCCAGACACTGAAGCTCGACAAGGAACTGGTCTGGGGAACGGTGGGAAGCAGGATGGCAGAGGATCTGGTTGAAGAGATGATCCGTATTGCACACCGTCATAACATCCAGGTCACGGCAGAAGGAATTGAGACACTGGACCAGGCGAGAACCCTGGCATCCTGGGGATGTGATTACCTGCAGGGGTATCTCATCGCACCGCCTCTCAGTTATGAGAAGCTTCTTATCTTCCTTGAGGAAAACGGAAAAAGGAACTTCCTGGAAGAATAAATAAGGATAAGAAGGAGAAACCGATGAAAAAGGAAAACAACGGACCAAGACCCCTCAGAGAGGAACTGAAAAGCCTCTTTGGAAGGATCATAGCAGCCATGGCAGTGCTGTTAGTCCTGATTGTCGGCATTATCATCCAGCTGTGGAACACCGACCAGGACATCATTAACGAAGTAAAATACGGTGCAGACCTCTACAAAGCAGAGGTGGCACATTACCAGTGGGTGACAAGTCTTGGCATGGCACTGAATTACGGACAGGACTTTGAAGGAACCTTAGATCCCACCCAGTGTGCACTGGGACAGTTCATCTATGATGAAAAGAATCAGAAGGATGCGAAGAAGCAGGCATTCATTGAAGAGATACAGAGCCTGCATGAACAGATCCACGCATCCGCACAGGAGATCCTGTCCCTGCCGGATGGAGAGAGTGCAAAGAAACAGGAAATCTTCTTAAATACCACGGCTCCTGCTGTGGAGCAGCTGGTAGCAGACCTTACGGAAGAGATTGATGCCGGCATGGAACGTGTGACGGACAGCCAGATCCACTTCATCCTGCTACTGGTGATCGGCGGGATCGTCTGCTTTATCTGTATGGTATTTGTCGTCCATGGCATCGGGGATGTCTACCGCTTCTTTGACCGGCAGGTAACCAGGGTGTTAGAGAGTATTTCCGGCAAGGCTGCGAAGCTGGCGGAAGGACATCTGGATCTGACCTTTGACTGTAAGAGCAGTGTGGCAGAGCTGGTAACGTTACGGGATTCCATGCAGTTTGCCGTACAGGAGCTTGGCAGGTATGTGAATGCCATCCGGGAGGAAATGGAGGAATTCGCCGACGGAAACCTGACCGCACAGAGCAATATCACATTCCTTGGAGACTTCGCACCGATTGAATCTTCCATTGACGGATTTGCCAATAACATCAGTGAGGTGCTCGATAAGGTAGAGGAATCCGCAGAGGCGGTGGCAGAAAGCTCGGACCAGATCGCAGCAGCGGTACAGGAACTGGCAGAGGGAACCAGCAGTCAGGCAGAGAGTGTCCAGGTACTTGTCGATATGAGCGAACACGTAGCCGGATCCGTGCAGACCACGGCAGGAAAGCTTAAGGAAGCCAGTGCACTCATCCATGAAGCAGAAAGCATCGTGGGCGAACAGAAGCAGCAGATGAACCGGGTATCCGAAGCAATGGATATCATCTCCCGCTGTTCCAAAGAGATCAAGGAAATCAGTGATACGGTGAAGGGAATCGCTTCCCAGACCAATCTCCTGGCACTGAATGCCTCCATAGAGGCAGCAAGGGCAGGAACTGCAGGCAAAGGGTTCGCTGTTGTGGCGCAGAGCATTAAGGAGCTGGCAACGGAATCCGCAGATTCCACGGAACGGATCCAGAACATGATCGCCAGCACCATCCGGGCAGTACAGGATGGCGAGGGCAAGGTGAAGGGAACGGTTGCAACCTTTGATGATATCGTCAGGGTGACCCAGGGAATCTCCGGCAAGATTGCGGAAGTATCCGGCAACGCACAGGAAGAAGCGGAAGCCGTGATCAAGATCAAGGATGAAACCCAGAATATTTCAGAAATGGTACTGAACAGTTCTGCCGTATCCGAACAGAATGCAGCCGCATCCTCAGAACTGGCAAACCAGGCACAGATTTTAAAAGAACTGACGGAACATTTTCAGGTACGCAAAGGAACCTGTTGATTTTACATAGATTTTAATGAATACGATACAAAAGGAGAGAACGTATGAAAAAGCATAAAGGAAAGACGAAACGATGGCTTGCCGGAATCCTGTCGGCAGTGCTGGTAATCGGATCCATCAATCTTGTGGATGCTTTAGAAGGAAGTAATGGGGAAAGTGCACTGTATGATGCACCGGAGCTTACCATCACGCAGGGAGCCGAAACTTATGATTTGAAAGAGGGAATTACCTATGACAGCAGCATGTATGAACTGGCTGTAGTGAATGATGACGGATTTGATGTCAATACCGTGGGAGACTATGAGGTAACCTATTCCCTGACTTCCAAAGATGATGGAACGTTGGATCCGGGAGATTCCGGAAACGGAGAAGTGAAAGACCCGGATGACACCAAGGATCCAACCGATACAGAGGATTCCAAGAATGAGAACGGTTCTTCCGGATCCGGGGATGCTTCCAATTCGGATAATGAGAACAAAGACCAGAACAGTGGAGACAATCAGGGAGGGGATAACACTCAGACCGGTGATAACTCCGATAATGCGGGTTCTGATAATGGATCCGACAGTTCTGACAGCAGCAATGCAGGAGACAGTGCGGATGCCGGACAGGGAGATACGAATTCTGACAGCAGCAATGCAGAAGATACTGCAGATGCAGATGAAACGGACAGTACGGATGATACAAAGGACAGCCAGAATACAGAAAATGAAAATTCCGCAGATGCTGATACTGTAAATATCACAGAAGAGCAAACTCCAAAGGCAGCAAATATCGGTGTACTGGGTGTATCCAGACCGAGAACGGCTGTAGATATGAGTTATCAGTCAGAGCCCGTGGGTGCGGAAGCCGTTGATGTAACAAAAGGGGATGACACCAACACCGTTGATACGCAGGAAAAGCAGGTCATCACCTTTACAAGAACGGTTCATGTAGTAGCGGCTTCTGAGGACGAAGAACCCGTGTATGTAGCACGGGAACTGGTGCTGATACAGGGAGAAGAAGACTACGACCTGACAGATGACATTCTCTATGATGATGTAAAATATACACTGGAGGTAGTGGAACTTGGTGGTTTCGATATTAATGTGATCGGAAATTATGAAATCTCCTATGCGCTGACAGAAAAAGAAAACAGCGTGGAAGACACCGGAACACTGCCGGAAGGAAATGATTCTGTGGATGGTGCAGATGGTGCAGATGGTGCAGATATATCGGAACCGGACAATGCAGAAGAAACTGCAGATGCAGATACTGTAAATATCACAGAAGAGCAAACTCCAAAGGCAGCAAATGCGTCACAGAAAGTGATAAACTTCAGCAGAACTGTAAAAGTAGTTGCAGCGGTGGAGATATATCCCGTAAATTATGGAGTAGCGACCTATGCGAATACGCAGGGAAACTATACTGTGAATCTGGGAACTCCAGTGTGGACGGATGATACACATACAAAATTTCAATATACGAATGCAAAGATTAACACAGACGGTGATGGCATAAGCCTGATGACAATAACGTTATCAAACGGAAAACTGCCGGATGATATTTTAAATGGTGCTGCCATAAGGGATGCTCAGGGTAAATCAGCTACATGGATTTTTGCGGATAAAGAATCGAGCCAGGATATAGAGAAAAAAATCCAGAACATGACATTTAATTATGTACCCAATATGAATATTTATGTAACTGTTAATGCAAATGATAATGAAGGATTTAACAGTATTAATAATATGAAACTGACACAGTGGTCAGAGAATGGTCATTATTATTTGTATATTCCAGAAAAACTTTCATGGGCAAGAGCATATAATAGAGCTATGGAATTTAAACTTGCAGGTCAACAAGGATATCTGTCTACGATAACAAGCAGAGGGGAAATAGAGTATCTTTTAAATTTATCTTCAATAGCGACATGGACAGCAGGAACACGATTAGTAAAGGCAGACGGATCATTATTGAATAATGATAAAATAGAAAGATTTGGTTCCGGTGTTCTTAATTATCGAAACAAAAACCATACAAGTGATGTAAATGTATCCAGAACACATTTTTATTGGGCGGCAGGACCGGAGGCAGAACTGACGGTGCTTGCAGATTTGTGGGGAGGATTAGAACCTAATGAATCTGGAACTTCACAGACGATTTATGATAATTCGTTATCTGATATACAAGGGAACGAATCATGTGTAATGGTGAAAGTTAGGGAGAAAACGTTAAATGATATAAAGGAAGGAAACATAAATGGTATTGCAGATTTAGAAACAAATGGTTTCTTCGTCGAATTCGGCGGTTACGCCGACGGACAGGATCCGGGACAGCCGGATAACACAAAAGCGGGTACGACCAATGTACTGGTAAACCCGATGGACGCAGAGGCAAAGATCAATGGCGTGAAATATGCCCTTCTTGCCGATGCACTGGATACGGCAGAGGCAAATCAAACTATTGAATTACTCAAAAGCAGTGGTTTGACACCTGTTAGTAACGAGTTGTTATACAATACATCTTCTATTAAGGAAATGAACGGTAACACCGTTCATGCAGATACCAATGGTACGAACATTGATGTGAGTGATACCGGTGTGATCACACTCCGCAGTGGTGTGGTTACGGTAAGCAACACGGATGCGAATGTACGAAAGATCACGGTGGACGGCTACGTGCTGACATCCACAGCAGATTATACAGTCAAGGCGGTAGATACAAGCAACGATACCACCTTAGGTGACAGCCAGGCGAGTGTCACATTAAAATCTATTGGAGACAGCTTCACTGCTGTGAAGGATGGTGTAGCCTATACCTATACGGCAAAGGAGGCTGACCAGACCTTTTACCTTGGAGAATACTCCGCTGTATTAAACTGGAAGGAACGTAGCGGAGTGGCAGCACTGGCATCAATTGGTTCCCCGGAATTTCCGGCTGAACTGGTGAAACCACAGACACAGCCGAATAATCCTTATCATCAGCTTACACCTTACACGGTGACCATTAAGCCGAGAGAGGATTATTCCATTGATGTAGATAAAGTGTGGGTATCCATGGGCGTGGATGCACAGGGAAATCCACAAATGCTGAATGCTTCCGATTTTGATAAATCAAAGGATTCAGTTACCGGTATTATAACGGTAACTGTTAAGAAGCCGGTCGATGGAGATCTGAGCTATTATGTTGGTAAGGTGAACGGCGGAAGCAGTTCCGGTTCCACCGTATCCCATGACAGGACAACCATTCAGGTGACATCAGCGGCTGGCTCCGCTGTGAAGACACCGGAATTTACAGCGACTTATTTTGACGAGCAGAAGAGTAAAGATATAACGGTAAGCAGTCAGAATGGCAAAGTGGAAGTATTTAAGAATGTGGAAGTCACATTGAAGTTCCCTGCCATGAACACATCCGATCCGAACCCTACGGAAGGAGCGTTAGGGATTGCAGAGGATGAAACTTTTGACATACTTACGAAGCTGGCAGAGACAGGAAGTGCCACAGACCTGAAGGAAGACTTTGATTGGACGGATAAGAGCTATACCTATAAGTTCACTTCCACATCGGCATCTTACGATCTGAAAGCGTCTTATAAAAAGTCTCACGTCGTGCATATCCATGTTTCCGGAGGCTCCATGGATACTAATACGATTCCGGCAGGACTGGAAGTGAACAAACAGAGTCTGAGCAATATCCGTATCATAGTTCCGGATCAGACGGCGCTGAGCAATCTGAAATTTTCACCGGATGGAAGTTTACAGAATCCTTCGTTTACGGCAAAATGGCTCTCTCATGATAATACGACAGATCTGGGAGCAGTAAACTTCAGTGGGGACGCAGGAAGCTGGAAGGGCAGTACACTGGCAGTCACACAGCCAAGTTATCTGAACGTAAGCTTTGTTGCAGGTCAGATGCTGACAATCCGTATCAAGGGTGGAACGCTGGATACAGCCTACGGAACGCCTGTGAGAAACTGGATCACCAAGGCAGCTGCCACATCCGGATTTGATCATGAATACCAGTTAGTGGTACCGGAAAATGACCAGACCGTACACTTTAAGATCAATGTGGAAGGCAGCAATATATTAAAAAGCATTCTGGCGAACAACATTAATGTTACTGCTTCAATGGTGGAAGCGGTGAAGGATCAGAATGACAGGATCATTGCTTATACGAATGGGGATGCGGGCAGTACGATCGGGGAGGCAACGACCATTGATGTCACCCTGGTTCCATCGTGTACCGTGACATTCTGGAATAAAGAAGTCAGCCCGGAAAAGAAGATCGGCACTGAGATGGTCATGGAAGGCGGAAAGCTGGATAAGGCAGCCTATGAGAAGATGGCGGCAGGTGCAGTACTGCCCGGATACCAGTTTATGGCATGGAAGGATACGGCAGGAAAGGTTTATACCGATCAGGTTGTGATCAGTGCGGATACAGAGCTGTATGCGGTATTCCGGGAGAAGGCCAATATTTCCCAGAATGGAAATATCATTGCAGCAAACGATTTCAAGATCCATCTGAATTCGATCAAAAAAGGAGCATTTAATACGGCAGAGGCAGTCAAGCGTGCCAAAGCAGAAGCGTATGATGCAAGCGGTAAGGATGTCACGAAGCTCATTTCTGTGGAAGGAATGCAGGCAGTGCAGAAAGAAGGAACCTTCCCGCTGACCTTCAAGTATGACGATGCTTCCATAACGGTAAATGTTACAGTGACCAATGCGATCCCTGTTGTGACTGGCAAGACAGCCTATACACTGACTTTTGAAGGTGTGCCAAACGGTGCATCGGAATACAAAGTACATAGCATGACAGGCGTAGTGGTAGCGGGGGCAACGATTGAAGAGACCGCAAACGGCATCTACCGGATCACCGGACTTGAGAAGGGAACCGAGTATAAGATCGAGGGAGATGTTCTTGGCTCCACAACCGGAAAAACGGCTCTTGTTGATGCAGAAGACATCGCAAAACAGTTTGAAGATAAACAGGGTGATACTAAGACGAATGGGAAAAAAGGCAAAGATGAAGAGGCAGAAAACCCGAATGTCAAAGTAGTAGTAGATGATGAAGGCAATTACAAAGTGATTGTAAAGAGGGATATCAATCACAGCGTGGAAATCCCGGATACCTGGGGAGATGTAAAGGTTGACCTGGGTGGCAACAGCATTAACGGTAATGACGCTGATGCTGCGAACAGTGCAAAGCCGGGACTGATTTTTAAGAAAGACAGTGGAAATGATCATCCGGGAACCAATCTGGTGATCAGTAACGGAACCATTCAGGGAGGTAACGGATCTGCTGCCCATCCGGATGGCGCAGCCGGTATCGGAACCGCAACACCGGACCGCCCGGCAGATGCAAAGATTACAGTCGGAGCAGACGCAAAAGTCCAGGGTGGAAACGGAGCAGATGCAGGAGACAGTACCGGAGCCGATGCTGCGAATGGCGGTAACGGTGGAGAAGGTATCAAGGGAGAGATCACCACTACCATAGATGGCGGTACAGTAACCGGCGGAAATGGCGGCAAGGGAGGATCCTCAGACACCGGTGCACCGGGAAATGGTGGAAACGGTGGAGCAGGTATCAAGACCAACCACAAGAATGTGACCGTCAAGGAAGGAACCGTAACCGGCGGCAGTGCCGGAGACGGCGGCAACGTGACCGGGGAAAACAATACAGCTTCCGGTGGCGATGGAGGTAAAGGCGGAGCCGGTATTGACAGCGGCAGAGCCAATATCGTGATCGGACCCGGCAATACGGATGTCCAAGGTGGAGCCGGTGGAAACGGCGGTAACTCCAATAAGGGCAACGGCGGAAACGGCGGCAGCGGCGGATCCGGAGCAGAAGCTGGAAAGATCGATAACGATGGAGGAACCATCGCCGGAGGCAATGGTGGATCCGGAGGTAATTCCAGCAACGGAGGACACAACGGCAATGGCGGCAACGGAGGTTCCGGAACAAAGGGAAACCATACTTCCACGAATGGAGGAACATCCAGTGATGGAAGCAAGGGACAGGATGGTCAGAGATATGTAGCGGTTCTTTTTGAGGACCGGAACGGAAACAGCCTTAATGCAGGAAAACCTGTCCAGATTGTCCTGAATGGAAAGATTGATCAGGCAACCTTTGATAAAATGCAGCAGGAGGCTGACCAGTCAAAGAAAGATAATGAAGTATTTTTTGCCTGGGTAGAGAAAAATGATGACACCAAAGCTTACACAACAGAAACTGAGGTGACAGCCAGTGTGACACTGGTACCTGTGTACCGTGCCGACAGCCATATCAAAGAGGATGCTGATAAAAACACGATTGCGGCAGATGATTTTATTATACGCAAAGATGATGCAGCGTCCCTGACAGCGGATGAGGCAAAGACCCGTGCAAATGTAAGGGCATACGATAAGACCGGTAAAGATATTACAGATACCGTTATCGTAGACCAGGGTAAGCTGGATGCATTGAAAAACCAGACAGCAGGACCCCATACGGATGCGCTGTCCTTCCAGATACCAAACAGTATAACAGCCAGTGTTACGGTAGAAATTACGGACGATAGTCCTGTGATCATCGGTAAGACGGCACATACCCTTACCTTTACAGGAAGGGCAAACACACCGTACAGTGTTCAGAAAAAGAATTCCACCGGTGGAGTGGCACTGACCGTCACAACAGATGCGAATGGAAAAGCAACGGCTACCGGACTGGAAAAGGCAACGGAGTATCAGATTTCCCATATTTATTTCGGATCAGCAGACGGCAAAACAGCCCTCGTGGATGCAAAGGATATCGCAAAGCAGTTCGAGGACAGAGGTGCCGGTGATACAACAGGCAATAATGCTACGGACAGAACGGAAAAAGCAGAAAACTCCAATGTACAGGTTGTAGTGGACGATGACGGCAACTACAAAGTAATTGTGAGGAAAGACATCGACCATACAGTTGAAATCCCGGATACCTGGGGGGAGGTCAAGATTGACCTTGGCGGACATACCATCACAGGTGACAAGGCAGATGATAATAATGCAGCAAAGCCCGGACTTGATTTTGTGAAGGATGGAAGTATAAATGAACATCCCGGAACAAAGCTGGAGATTGTCAACGGTACGATCAAGGGTGGAGACGGTTCTGCTAAACATCCGGATGGAGCACCCGGTATTGGAGCCAGTGGTGATACAGCAGATGCCGGACTTATCATCGGAAACGATGCAAACGTGATCGGGGGTAACGGTGCAGATGGCACAGAAGGCAAAGATGGAGGAAATGGTGGAGCCGGTATCGACGGTAACGGCAAGATCACTCCGACGGTCAATGGAACGGTAACCGGCGGCAACGGCGGTAAAGGCGGAGATTCCGCAGCCGGTATCCCGGGTAATGGAGGAAACGGTGGAACCGGAATCAGCGCAGGCGATAAGACCATCACCATCCATCCCGGTGGAACCGTCAAAGGCGGTGATGCAGGAAGCGGCGGAAACGCAACAGGAGATAACACGAATCCTGGTGGCAACGGCGGTAACGGCGGTACAGGAACCGAGACCACACAGCCCGGAAAGACCGATAATAACGGTGGAACAACATCGGGTGGAAATGGCGGTGACGGCGGAACCTCCAACAACGGCAACGGTGGAAACGGAGGAAACGGCGGCAGCGGCTCCACAGGGGAAAATAATAACAACGGCGGCACCAGCAGTGGCGGCAACGGCGGAAATGGCGGCGACTCTGACAAGGGTAACGGCGGATCCGGCGGTAATGGAGGAAGCTCAGGCGAAACCGGAGGAAACGGTGGTAACAACACCGGCGGCAACGGTGGAAATGGCGGAGATTCCAACAGCGGCAATGGAGGATCCGGAGGAAACGGTGGAGACTCCAACAGCGGCACCGGAGGAAACGGTGGAATTTGATGAATATATGGAGCAGATGAGACTGGAACATTTTGCGAACATGGAAAAAGAAAGCGAATAGTCGATAAAGAGATAAGTATATGAGATTTAGAAACCGGCAGGTTGTCAACTGGACAATTTGCCGGTTTTTTGCCGACCGAAACAAAGTGTAGATGTGCAGTGATTCTGAGAAGAATATGTCAGCAGAGCCATGCACCAAGTCTCACGTCGTTTGACTTAAAAAGCAGCCAGTAAATGTCTGCAAGTAGTCCCATAAATGTCCGTTTCTTCTTAAAAAAAGAATAAAAAATGATACAATAAGAACCAGTAAATGTCTGCAAGTAATCCTATAAATGTCCGTTTCTTCTTAAAAAAAGAGTGAAAGATGATGCAATAAGAATCAGTAAATGTCTGCAAGTAATCCCAAAAATGTCCGTTTCTTTAAAAAGAGAAATCCTTTTTTATTTCTTTTATAAAGTAAGATA
>OHPW01000918.1_pt1 | contig 19006 bp, 8 predicted proteins | sample 1577771 | NCBI WGS metagenome assembly OHPW01 (sample SAMEA3879608, study PRJEB24766) | human gut metagenome | biome: human-associated habitat; feature: feces | place: USA | collected 1985/1987
ACATCTTTGCAATGTAACGGGGCGCTATCACTTTGTTATACAGAGATTATTTATACTCCGCCCACGATTTAATTGCCAGATCATCCAGCGTCATCGTACAGAAAGCATTGATGAAAGCACTTGCCAGGCGGGCATTCGTAATCAGCGGAACATTCAGGTCGATAGCGGCACGACGAATCTTATATCCGTTGCTCAACTCACCTGCAGTAAGGTTCTTCGGAATATTCACCACCATGTCGATCTCCTTTTTGTGCAGCATATCCAACGCTTGCGGCTGTTGGTTGGTCTCACTGGGCCAATACACCTGCGTATTCTCCACCCCGTTTTCCGTAAGGAACTTACTGGTACCTCCCGTTGCAAAGAGCTTATACCCTTTTTGCTGAAGCAGACGGGCAGCGGAAAGCATTTCCACCTTCTGTTTCGGTGTACCGGTAGAAAGCAGGATATTCTTCTTCGGTATGCGGTAGCCTACAGAAAGCATAGCCTTCAGCACAGCACAAGATGTATCACTTCCGATACAACCGACCTCACCTGTAGATGCCATATCCACCCCCAACACCGGGTCGGCCTTTTGTAAACGATTGAAAGAGAACTGGCTTGCCTTAATGCCTACATAATCCAACTCAAAGAGATTCTTATTCGGCTTTTCTACCGGAAGCCCCAACATCACCTTCGTAGCCAATTCGATAAGATTTATCTTCAGCACCTTGCTGACGAACGGGAAACTACGGGATGCACGCAGGTTACATTCAATCACCTTAATGTCATTCTCACGGGCCAGATACTGGATATTGAACGGACCGGAAATATTCAGTTCGCGTGCAATCTCACGACTGATACGCTTAATGCGGCGTACCGTCTCCACATAAAGCTTCTGAGGCGGAAATTGAATCGTAGCATCGCCCGAATGTACCCCGGCAAACTCAATATGTTCAGAGATAGCGTATGCCACAATTTCTCCGTTCTGTGCCACCGCATCCATCTCCACCTCCTTGGCATGTTCGATGAACTGGCTGACAACCACTGGATGCTTCTTCGATACATTGGCCGCAAGTTGCAGGAAGCGTTCCAATTCTTCCTGATTGGAACAAACGTTCATTGCAGCACCTGAAAGCACATACGACGGACGCACAAGTACCGGGAAACCTACTTCTTCCACAAACTCGTTGATGTCGTCCATGCTCGTAAGCTCACGCCAGCGAGGCTGGTCTACACCGATACGATCCAGCATGGCGGAGAACTTCTCACGGTCTTCAGCATTGTCAATGCTTTTGGCGGAAGTACCGAGGATAGGTACCTTCTGCGCATCAAGTCGAAGGGCAAGGTTATTCGGTATCTGACCACCGGTAGAAACAATCACCCCGTGCGGATTTTCCAGTTCAAGGATATCCATTACCCGTTCGAAGGTAAGTTCATCGAAGTAGAGGCGGTCGCACATATCGTAGTCCGTAGATACGGTTTCGGGATTATAGTTGATCATAACGCTGCGATACCCCTCTTTACGGATGGTATTCAGTGCCTGCACACCGCACCAGTCAAACTCTACGGAAGACCCGATACGATACGCACCGGAACCGAGTACAACGATGGATTTACGATCACCGAGGTAATGAACATCATTAGCAATGCCACTGTACGTCAGATACAGATAATTAGTCTGTGCAGGATATTCGGCAGCAAGAGTATCTATCTGCTTCACTACAGGGACAATGCCAACGCTCTTACGATGATTGCGCACATAGAGGATACCGTCTTCCATGTCTCCTTCATAACCGATGGCGCGGGCTATCTGGAAATCGGAAAAACCTTGTACCTTGGCTTTTTTCAGCAATTCAAAAGGCAGATCGGCTATCTGTTTGTGGTTCTTGCTCCACTGCTCCAACTCTTTGCTGGTGTTCATGATGTTCATCAGCTTCTCCAGAAACCACTTATCGATCTTCGTCAGTTCGTGCACCTGATCAACGGTATATCCGGCACGGAAAGCTTTGGATATGACAAAGATACGCTTATCCGTCGGTTCACGGAGCGCCTTGTCTATATCAGAGATAACAAGTTCCTTATTTTCCACGAAACCATGCATCCCCTGTCCTATCATACGCAGACCTTTCTGAATGGCTTCTTCAAAAGTACGGCCGATAGCCATCACTTCGCCAACTGACTTCATGCTGGAACCCAGTTCCTTGTCTACACCATGGAACTTACCCAAGTCCCAACGGGGTATTTTGCAGACCACATAATCCAATGCAGGTTCAAAGAAAGCACTTGTGGTTTTTGTCACAGAATTCTTCAGGTCGAATAATCCGTATCCAAGGCCGAGTTTTGCAGCAACGAAAGCAAGCGGATAACCCGTAGCTTTAGAAGCCAGAGCGGAAGAACGGCTCAAGCGGGCATTCACCTCAATCACTCTATAATCTTCACTTTCAGGATCGTATGCATACTGTACATTACATTCTCCTACAATACCGATGTGGCGAATGATACGGATAGCAAGTTCGCGCAGCTTATGATAATCGGAGTTACTGAGCGTCTGAGACGGAGCGATAACGATGGACTCTCCCGTATGGATGCCCAACGGGTCGAAGTTCTCCATGTTACAGACGGTGATACAGTTGTCAAAACGGTCGCGCACCACCTCATACTCCACTTCTTTCCATCCACGCAAGGATTTTTCCACAAGCACCTGCGGGGAGAAGGAGAAAGCTTTCTCAACCAGCACATTCAGTTCTTCTTCATTGTCACAGAAGCCGGAACCCAGTCCACCAAGCGCGTATGCAGCACGGACAATCACCGGATAACCCAGTTCGGCAGCAGCACGACGGGCATCAATAGCATTTTCTACAGCTTCACTTTTAATAGTCTTTACATTGATTTCATTCAGCTTATGCACGAAAATCTCACGGTCTTCCGTATCGATAATGGCTTGTACGGGAGTACCGAGAACTTTTACGCCATATTTCTCAAAAACTCCATCTTTGTAAAGGGCGACACCGCAGTTCAGTGCCGTTTGCCCACCAAAGGCGAGCATAACACCATCCGGACGTTCTTTTTCGATGACTTTCTCTACAAAATAAGGAGTGACAGGCAGGAAGTAAATCTGGTCGGCAACGCCTTCCGAAGTCTGCACGGTAGCGATGTTCGGGTTGATAAGAACGGTGTAGATACCTTCTTCTTTCAAAGCTTTGAGTGCCTGACTGCCAGAGTAGTCGAACTCACCTGCCTCACCGATTTTCAGTGCACCGGAACCGAGTAGCAGGACTTTCTTTATATTGTTTTCTTTCATTTGTTGTATGTTTATAGGTGATTACAGCAGTTTCACGAACTCATCAAACAAAAACTCCGTATCCGTCGGTCCACTGGCAGCTTCCGGATGGAATTGTGCAGAGAACCAGGGATTCCGTTTATGTCTGATACCCTCATTAGACCCGTCATTCATATTGATGAACAGCGGTTCCCAGTCTTCCGTCAGCGTAGTGTTGTCCACTGCATAACCATGATTCTGCGAAGTGATGAAGCAACGTTCCGTACCCACCATACGCACCGGCTGATTGTGACTGCGATGACCATATTTCAACTTGTATATCTTTGCTCCTCCTGCCTTGCTCAACAACTGATTTCCCATGCAGATACCGAAGATAGGCAGTTTTTCATTCTTCATTGCCCGGCGGATATTCTGCACCGCAGCATCACAGGTATCCGGATCACCCGGGCCATTACTGATGAAAAGTCCGTCGAACTCCAGTTCATTATAATCATAATCCCAAGGCACACGGATGACTTCCACATCACGCTTCAGCAGACAGCGAAGGATATTGCTCTTCACTCCACAATCAAGAAGCACTACGCGCTTCAATTGACAATTGACAGTTGACAATTGACAATTAAGCTGCGCTGTGGGAGTGGTTATGGGAAAATGAAGGGGAGATTCTTTGCCAGTATATACAATAATCTCTTTGCAACTAACCCTGTCTACGTAGTTGACATCCTCATAATTGTCAATTGTCAATTGTGAATTGTCAATTTCGTTTTCGACATCGTCAAAAACGATGCGCCCCATCATCACGCCATGTTCGCGGAGCACCTTTGTCAGCTCACGCGTATCGATACCTGTGATGCCCGGCACCTGTTCGCGCTTCAGCCAATCAGCAAGGCTTTCCACAGCGTTCCAATGGCTAAAGTCCTCACTATAATCACTTACAATGATGGCTTCCGCATGGATACGCTCGCTTTCCATAAAGGTAGCCAGCCCATTCGGTTCGACAGTGAAAGGCGGCACACCATAATTGCCCACCAACGGATAAGTGAGCGTCATCAACTGTCCGGCATACGAGGGGTCAGTCAAGCTCTCAGGATAGCCCGTCATAGCTGTGTTGAAAACCACCTCTCCCGCTACCGGCTTTTCGTAGCCAAACGACTTGCCGTGGAAGCGGCTCCCGTCGTCGAGGATAAGAGTTACATTTCTCATATTTGTTATAAAAGTTACAAGCTAATTACTGTCAGAATTGATATACTTGTTCTATATAGTCAATGAAAGCATTATTCAGCATCTTCACCCCACCCGGCGTAGGATAATCACCGCTGAAATACCAGTCTCCCCGATGATTGGGACAAGCCTCATGCAGCCCCTCCAACGGTTGGTATACGATTTCCACCTTCGCCTTTGTTCCGGCAGGTGTCAGCAGTTCCACCATCTTGGCGGAGATTTCCTCGTCAGTGAAAGGTGCATAGATATCCTTCACATAGTTCACCATTTGCTCCTTCGGCAGCCCCATCTGGTCTTTCGATTTGCGGTAGGCAGCGGCAATCACATCTTTCATATCCCGGTCTTTCAGTAATTCGATGGCAGCTTTGAAAGCGATGAATTCACTCATCTTTGCCATGTCGATGCCGTAATAATCGGGATAACGCACCTGCGGGGACGAAGAAACAATCACAATTTTCTTGGGGCTCAGGCGGTCGAGAATACCAATGATACTCTGTTTCAGAGTGGTTCCGCGTACAATGGAGTCGTCAATAATGACAAGATTGTCCACACCCGGCACCAGACTGCCATAGGTGATATCATACACGTGCGCAGCCAAGTCATTGCGGCTGTTTCCTTCTGCAATAAACGTGCGCAGTTTGATATCCTTGATGGCTACCTTCTCACTACGGATACGGCGGGAAAGTATCTGCTCCAGTTCCTCCAGATTAGGGCTATGTCCCAGGGAAGCAATCTGTTGCACTTTCTCTTCATTCAGATAATCATCCAGTCCCTGCAACATGCCGTAGAAAGCAACTTCCGCTGTATTCGGAATGAAGGAAAACACGGTATGGTCAAGGTCTTTATTAATGGCTTTCAAGATGTTAGGTATCAGTTTCTCACCCAATAGTTTACGTTCCCTGTAAATATCCACATCACTGCCTCGTGAGAAATAAATACGTTCGAAAGAACAGGGTTTCACCTCACGCACTTTATTGATTTGGGTGGTGCGCAGCTTGCCTGTCTTGTTAATCAGCAAGGCTTGTCCGGGCATCAATTCCTTAATACTGCCTGCCGGTACATTGAAAGCGGTCTGTATCACAGGACGCTCGCTGGCAAGCACTGCCACTTCATCATCCTGATACCAGAATGCGGGACGGATTCCCCACGGGTCGCGCACGGCAAACGATTCACCGCTTCCCGTCAGTCCGCATATCACATAGCCTCCGTCCCACTCCTTGCTCGAAGTACGCAGCACGTTTGCCAGGTCCATATGATCTTCTATATAGTGAGTCACACCCATGCCTGTCAATCCTTCCGCTTCGGCAAGATTGAAAAGGCGCTCCACTTCACGGTCAAGACGGTGCCCCACTTGTTCCAGCATGATATACGTATCGGCATACTTCCGCGGATGCTGACCGATAGCAGTGATACGTGCAAAAATCTCATCCACGTTCGTCATGTTGAAATTGCCACAAAGAGCGAGATTCTTAGCCCGCCAGTTGTTACGCCTCAGGAAAGGGTGCACGTATGAAATACCGCTCTTTCCGGTAGTGGAATAACGCAAGTGCCCCATGTAAGCCTCGCCCGCAAAAGGGAGGTATTTTTTAGCGTAATCCGCATCATGAAGCTGCTCTTTTGTCAGATCCTTAAAGTTGCCCTGCACCGTACCGAATATCTCGGTAATGGCGCCCGAACCGAGTGCACGCTCACGGAACATATACTCCTCACCGGGATTTGCTTCCAGCTTTACGCAAGCCAGACCAGCACCTTCTTGTCCGCGGTTGTGCTGCTTCTCCATCAGAAGATAGAGTTTGTTCAAACCGTACATCCATGTGCCGTACTTCTGTTCATAGTATTCCAGAGGTTTCAGCAGACGTATCATGGCAACGCCACATTCATGCTTCAGTTCTTCCATCAGTTCATTTACAATTTACAATGTACAAAGTACAATTTATCGTTTACTATTTATTTCATATTACCCTCTTTATTCCACTGTTACGCTCTTCGCCAGATTCCTCGGCTGATCCACATCCATCCCCTTGCATACTGCGATATGATACGCCAGTAACTGCAACGGTACCGTAGTAATCAACGGGTCAAGGCACTCAATTGTTTCCGGCAACTCGATACAAGTATCGGCAATCTTGCTGATAACCGTATCCCCTTTTGTCACCAGAGCGATCACTTTGCCCTTACGCGCCTTGATTTCCTGTATGTTGCTCAATACTTTCTCATAAAGCCCGTTCTGTGTAGCAATCACTACTACCGGCATTTCAGCATCTACCAATGCGATAGGCCCGTGCTTCATTTCAGCAGCCGGATAACCCTCGGCATGGATATAAGAGATTTCTTTCAGCTTCAACGCACCTTCCAGGGCTACGGGATACGAATATCCGCGTCCCAGATAAATAAAGTTATGCGCATACGTGAAAATCTTGGAAAGCTCTGCAATGCTGCCGTTCAGCTTCAGCACTTCTTTCATCTTATCAGGAATACGGTTCAACTCCTGCACGATGGCAAGGAATTGCCCCTCATCTATCGTATTCTTCTCTTTGGCAAGCGTCAGCGCCAGCATGGTGAGCACTGTCACCTGTCCCGTAAACGCTTTGGTGGAAGCCACTCCGATTTCAGGGCCTACGTGGATATAAGAGCCCGTATGCGTAGCCCTCGGAATAGACGAACCAATCGCATTGCAGATGCCATAGATAAATGCCCCACGACTCCGCGCCAGTTCCACAGCTGCCAATGTATCCGCCGTCTCGCCACTTTGCGAAATCGCAATCACCACATCCTTACTGTCTATCACCGGATCACGGTAACGGAATTCTGAAGCATACTCCACTTCCACCGGAATGCGGCAAAGACTTTCTATCAGATGTTTTCCGATAAGCGCCGCATGCCAGGAAGTACCGCACGCCACGATGATGAAACGTTTGGCTGCCAGCAGGCGGTCTTTGTTATCAATCACTGCGGAAAGCACCACATTTGTACTTTCTACATTGATACGTCCGCGCATACAGTCATGAATACAATCGGGCTGCTCAAAAATCTCTTTCAGCATGAAGTGCGGATAACCACCCTTTTCCAACTGCCCCAGGTTCAGTGCCACCGTCTTCACTTCGTGCGGACATTCCACATTTTTCAGGTTCACCACCTTCAGTTTCTCTCCGCGGCGGATGACGGCGATCTCTTCATCTTCCAAATATACGACTTTATCTGTATATTCCACAATCGGCGTAGCATCCGAAGCCAAGAAAAACTCATCTTCACCGATACCTACCACCAACGGGCTACTCTTGCGGGCTGCTATAATCTCATCCGGATTGTCCTTATCCAGCACGGCAATAGCGTATGCACCGATTACTTCACGCAACGCTAATTGCACAGCAGTCAGCAAATCTGTATTTTTGGATTTCTGGATGAATTCTATCAGCTGCACCAATACTTCGGTGTCCGTACTGCTTTTGAATGAATAGCCTTTGGCCTGAAGTTTTTCTTTGAGGACGGCGTAGTTTTCGATGATACCGTTGTGGATGAGAGCAAGATGTTCGGAAGAGGAATAATGAGGATGGGCGTTAGCGGAGCAAGGTTCCCCGTGCGTAGCCCAACGGGTATGGGCAATTCCGATGTTACCGGAAATATCTTTTTGAGTAACGAAAGTTTCCAGTTCCGAAACCTTACCTTTCGTTTTGTAAACGTTCAACTGTCGGTTATCACTGATTAATGCTACCCCTGCACTATCATATCCGCGATACTCTAATCGCTTCAATCCTTTGATAAGAATGGGGTAGGCCTTCTTTGGACCAATATAGCCTACTATTCCACACATACTAATTAATATTTGATTTTGCGCTGCAAAGATATAAAAACCCGAGAACATAAAGTTAATGTTTTACCTATTTATTTATCAAAAGAATAGAAAAAAGATGTTTTCTTGTCAAAAAGTTAAAGAAAACAAACTTATGAAAGCAAAAGGAACAATTTTATAATCTCAAAGCAAGCAGTAGAATTTTAGTATTATATTGAAAGGAGATAGCGGAAAAATCTTCTAATCCGGCAAAGAGTGCCGTTTTTCAACGTTGCCAAATAGCCAAATAGCCAAAGCCAAAGGAAATGACTAATAAGATAAAGAGAACCCGTTGGCGGAATTAATTCATAACAAACATCGGTTGAAAGTGAAATTCACCCCATCCGCTGTTGAGCTAAATAAATTAGCTCATTAGAAGAAAAAAAGGAATCAAATGATAATTTAGCGTAGCCTAAGCCTTTCAGCCTTGAGTTGCGCAATAATCATCTGTTTGATTCATAACCCTACAAAAAGGAATAAAAGAGTGATAAGGTGATAATGTGATAAAGTGGCTGCGCTATATATCACAGAATGTTATCCCACTACCACCTTATCACCTTATCACATTTTATTCATATCCCAGCAGAAAGAAGTTAATTCCACCAACGGGTAAAGAGACTAAATCCATGTTAAACCCATATCAACACTGTATCAAGTCCGTACCATCTCCGTATCTATAGGAACGAACTTGGTACGGAGTTGGTATGGACTTGACACGGAGTTGGTACGGACTTGGTTATATCCGGACAAGGACGAAACGAAAAAAATGTCATGCACTTCCTCTTTGGCTATTTGGCATTATGGCAATATGACAATTTCTCGAACGAGAGAAAGGCATACTTGCAATATAAAACACAAAGCATATATTTTATTTCAATCTAAAACACAAAAGCACGTATTTTATTTCAATCTAAAACACAGTTCCAATAAACAGATATTTTGCAAGTCACAAAAACAAGCATTATAATACCAATTTGAAATTAAATTAATACTTTTGCCAAACATTTTGACAGCAATAATGGGTATTGCTACAGAATAAAGTAAACTTAAAAAGATGAAAGAAGAACTTTTTAACAACGAAACAAAGAGAAAAGCCGGACAACAGGGAAAGGAAGAAAGCCAACATCCTGTATATCAACGACAGCCCAGGCAGTTGGGCTTGTATGATGCAGAGAACGAGCATGACGCTTGTGGTGTCGGTATGTTAGTGAACATACATGGAGGCAAGTCACACGAACTGGTAGAGTCTGCATTGAAGGTGTTGGAGAACATGCGTCACCGGGGTGCCGAAGGTGCGGATAACAAAACCGGAGACGGTGCCGGCATCCTGCTGCAAATCCCGCATGAGTTTATTCTTTTGCAGGGTATTCCTGTCCCCGAAAAAGGGAAATACGGTACAGGTCTTCTCTTTCTGCCGAAAGACGAGAAAGACCAAGGTGCTATCTTAAGTATTATCATCGAAGAGATTGAAAAAGAAGGATTGACATTGATGCACCTGCGCAATGTGCCCACTTGTCCAGAAATTCTGGGAGAATCGGCACTTGCCAACGAACCGGATATCAAACAGATTTTCATCACCGGATTTACGGAAAGCGAGACAGCCGACCGTAAACTCTATCTCATAAGAAAAAGAATAGAAAACAAAGTACGCAAATCGGATATTGCCACGCGCGAGGATTTCTACGTTGTCTCCCTATCCACGAAGAACATCATCTATAAAGGTATGCTCTCTTCACTGCAACTGCGAGGCTACTTCCCCGATCTGACAAACCCCTACTTCACCAGCGGCATAGCACTGGTGCACTCCCGCTTTAGCACTAACACCTTCCCTACCTGGGGACTGGCACAACCGTTCCGCCTCTTGGCGCACAACGGCGAAATCAATACCATCCGCGGTAACCGGGGTTGGATGGAAGCCCGCGAAAGTGTGCTCTCCTCTCCCGTCCTGGGCGACATCAGAGAGATACGCCCTATCATTCAGCCGGGAATGAGCGACAGTGCCTCACTGGACAATGTATTGGAATTCCTCGTTATGTCAGGTCTCAGCCTGCCGCACGCCATGGCCATGCTGGTGCCGGAATCTTTCAATGAAAAGAACCCCATCAGCGAAGACCTGAAAGCATTCTATGAATACCATTCCATCCTGATGGAACCATGGGATGGCCCTGCTGCCTTGCTGTTCAGCGACGGGCGTTTTGCAGGCGGTATGCTCGACCGTAACGGACTGCGTCCTGCACGTTATTTAATTACGCACAACGACATGATGGTAGTTGCCAGCGAAGTGGGCGTGATGGATTTCGAACCGGGAGACATCAAAGAAAAGGGACGCCTGCAACCGGGTAAGATACTACTGGTAGATACCGAAAAAGGCGAAATCTACTACGACGGGGAATTGAAAAAACAGTTGGCCGAAGCCAAGCCTTACCGTAGTTGGCTGGCAACAAACCGCATCGAACTGGATGAGCTGAAAAGCGGCCGTAAGGTAGCGCACACTGTGCCCGATTACGAGAGGATGCTGCGCACCTTCGGCTATTCCAAGGAAGATGTGGAGCGGCTCATCGTTCCGATGTGTACCACGGGTGCCGAGCCTATCCACTCAATGGGGAATGATACGCCGCTTGCCGTGCTTTCGGATAAGCCGCAACTGCTGTACAACTACTTCCGCCAGCAGTTTGCACAAGTCACCAATCCGCCTATCGACCCTATACGCGAGGAACTGGTAATGTCACTGACGGAATATATCGGCGCCGTGGGCATGAACATCCTGACACCCAGCGAAAGCCATTGCAAGATGGTGCGCCTCAACCATCCCATCCTGAGCAATGCACAACTGGATATTCTTTGCAACATCCGCTACAAAGGTTTCAAAACGGTGAAACTACCCTTGCTGTTTGAAGTGGCAAAGGGGCGTGCCGGATTGCAGGAAGCACTCACAGCACTTTGCAAGCAAGCGGAAGAGTCCGTCAGCGAAGGGGTGAACTACATTGTACTAAGCGACCGTGATGTGGATGCCACTCATGCGGCTATCCCCTCCCTGCTGGCAGTAAGCGCAGTGCACCACCACCTGATTTCGGTAGGAAAACGCGTACAGACGGCATTGGTAGTGGAAAGCGGCGAAATACGCGAGGTGATGCACGCAGCCCTATTACTGGGATTTGGCGCCAGCGCCCTGAACCCTTACATGGCATTCGCCGTGATCGACAAGCTGGTGGCGAAGGAAGAAATCCAGTTGGATTATGCCACTGCCGAAAAGAAATATATCAAAGCCATCTGCAAGGGACTGTTCAAGATTATGAGTAAAATGGGTATCAGTACCATCCGCTCGTATCGGGGAGCGAAAATATTCGAAGCCGTAGGTTTGAGTGAAGAGCTCAGCAATGCTTATTTCGGCGGGTTGAGATCCACTATAGGCGGTATCCGGCTGGATGAAGTGGCACACGATGCAATAGCATTCCACGATGCAGGCTTTGCCGCACAGGTAGACGGATTACTCCCCAACAACGGTTTGTATGCTTTCCGTAAAGACGGAGAAAAACATGCCTGGAATCCGGAAACCATTTCTACCTTACAACTCGCCACACGCTTGGGCAGCTATAAGAAATTCAAAGAATTCACCAGTCTGGTAGATGGAAAAGAAGCGCCTATCTTCCTGCGCGACTTCCTGGATTTCCGCCGTGCCCCCATTTCTATAGATAAGGTTGAACCGGTAGAAAGCATCATGCACCGCTTTGTGACGGGTGCCATGAGTTATGGGTCTATCAGCAAAGAAGCGCATGAGGCAATGGCCATTGCCATGAACCGGATTCACGGACGCAGCAACACAGGTGAGGGAGGCGAAGACAGCGCACGCTTTACGCCCCGCGAAGACGGAACCAGTCTGCGTAGTGCCATCAAGCAGGTGGCTTCGGGACGTTTCGGCGTAACAACGGAGTATCTGGTGAACGCCGATGAAATACAAATCAAAGTGGCACAAGGGGCCAAACCGGGTGAAGGCGGTCAGTTGCCGGGCTTTAAAGTAGACCAGGTGATTGCGAAAACGCGCCACTCCATTCCCGGCATTTCATTGATTTCTCCCCCGCCCCATCACGACATTTATTCTATTGAGGACTTGGCACAGTTAATCTTCGACCTGAAGAATGTAAATCCCCGTGCCAAGATCAGTGTGAAACTGGTAGCTGAAAGCGGCGTAGGAACCATTGCAGCCGGAGTGGCCAAAGCAAAAGCCGACCTTATTGTCATCTCCGGTGCGGAAGGAGGCACGGGGGCTTCTCCTGCCTCCAGTATCCGCTATGCCGGTATCTCTCCTGAACTGGGACTGAGTGAAACGCAACAGACCCTTGTACTGAACGGTCTGCGCGGGCAAGTGATGCTGCAAGTGGACGGGCAATTGAAAACCGGTCGCGACATCGTACTGATGGCGATGCTGGGTGCCGAAGAGTTCGGTTTTGCGACCAGTGCTTTGATTGTACTGGGCTGCGTCATGATGCGTAAATGTCATCAAAACACCTGCCCTGTGGGTGTGGCAACGCAAAACGAGGAACTTCGCCGGCGCTTCCACGGACGCAGCGAATATCTGGTGAACTTCTTCACTTTCCTGGCACAGGAAGTGCGGGAGTATCTCGCCGAAATCGGTGTGGAACGTCTGGATGACATCATCGGACGCACGGATCTTATTATCCGCAAGTCAGAGAACGAATCCCCTAAGCAATCCCTGATTACTTTCGACAAAATACTGGCACGCGTCGATAATGGTGCAGCCATCCGCCACACCATCGACCAGCAACACGGCATCGACCGCGTAAAAGACGTTGAAATGCTGCATGCCGCTGCCGAAGCTCTGGAAAACCAGAAAGAAATCTCACTGGAATATACGATTGCCAATACAGATCGTGCTTGCGGAGCCATGCTTTCGGGCACCATTGCCGCGAAGTACGGTGAAGCGGGACTGCCGGAACATACATTGAACGTAAAATTCAAAGGTTCTGCAGGACAAAGTTTCGGTGCATTCCTTGTACCGGGTGTCAACTTCAAACTGGAAGGTGAAGCGAACGATTACCTCGGCAAAGGTCTTTCGGGCGGACGGATTGCCGTATTGCCTCCGGTACGCTCTAACTTCCAGGCCGAGAAGAATACGATTGCAGGAAATACCTTGCTCTATGGCGCAACCAGTGGTGAAGTTTACATCAATGGGCGCGTAGGCGAGCGTTTCGCTGTCCGTAATTCCGGTGCCATTGCCGTTGTAGAGGGTGTAGGCGATCATTGTTGCGAGTACATGACGGGCGGTCGTGTGGTAGTCCTCGGTTCAACAGGGCGTAACTTCGCAGCCGGCATGTCGGGCGGTGTAGCATACGTGTGGAATAAGGATGGAAACTTCGATTATTTCTGCAATATGGAAATGGTGGAACTAAGCCTCATAGAAGAAGCATCCTATCGTAAGGAATTGCACGAACTCATTCGTCAGCACTACCTCTATACAGGCTCCAACTTGGCACGCATCATGCTTGATGACTGGAACCGATATGTGGATGAGTTTATCCAGATAGTCCCCATCGAGTACAAAAAGGTGTTGCAAGAGGAGCAAATGCGGAAACTGCAACAGAAGATTGCAGAGATGCAGAGAGATTATTAGAATTGACAGTTGACAATTACTGTTTAGTCGCCTACTTAATTATGCAAACAAACTAATTACAAACATTTACTTAGTCAAACTAAAGAATAGTATAATGGGAAATCCAAAAGCATTCTTAAACATACCACGACAGGAAGCGGGATACCGTCCTGTCCACGAACGTATCACCGACTTCAGTCAGGTGGAGCAAACTTTAAACAGTCACGAACGCAAACTCCAGGCATCACGTTGCATGGATTGCGGTGTACCCTTCTGTCACTGGGCGTGCCCATTAGGCAATAAACAGCCAGAATTTCAGGATGCACTTTATAAAGGTAAATGGCGTGAAGCATACGAAGTGCTCGCCGCCACAAACGACTTCCCCGAATTTACCGGACGCATCTGTCCGGCACTTTGCGAAAAGTCGTGCGTACTGAAGCTTTCGTGCGATGAGCCTGTCACCATTCGTGAAAACGAGGCAGCTATTGCCGAAGCGGCTTTTCGCGAAGGTTACATCGTGCCCATTCAGCCCGAACGTAATGGAAAGCGGGTTGCCATTATCGGTGCAGGTCCTGCGGGACTCTCCGCCGCCTGCCGGCTGAATGCTAAAGGCTATGAAGTAACCCTTTTTGACAGCAAACCCATGCCCGGCGGATTACTACGCTATGGTATTCCTAATTTTAAACTCGATAAAGCAGTAATCGACCGCCGGATGGGAGTACTTGAAGCCGAAGGCATCAAGTTCGAAATGGGCGTAACGGTAGATGTACAGAAACTCCCTGCCGGCTTTGATGCCTACTGCATCTGCACCGGGACACCGCAGGCACGCGACCTCAACATTCCCGGACGCGAACTGAAAGGTATTTATCTTGCCCTCGAAATGCTGTCCCAGCAAAATCAGATTCTCGATGGAGAAACATTCCCGAAAGACCGTCTGGTAAATGCCAAAGGCAAACGGGTTCTCGTCATCGGTGGCGGTGATACAGGATCGGATTGTATCGGTACGAGCATCCGCCAGGGAGCCGTGAGTGTGACACAGATTGAGATCATGCCACAGCCTCCCGTAGGTCACAATGACGCTACTCCCTGGCCGCAATGGCCCATTGTGCTGAAGACGACTTCAAGTCACGAAGAAGGTTGCACGCGCCGCTGGTCGCTGGCATCCAATCAGTTTATTGGCAAGAATGGAAAAGTCTGCGGTGTAGAGGTGGAAGAAGTGGAATGGATTCCGGCTCAGGATGGTGGACACCCTACCATGAAGCCTACCGGAAAGAAGGAAGTGATAGACACCGATATGGTGCTTCTGGCCATGGGCTTCCTGAAACCGGAACAACCGGAATTTCCGGAAAATGTATTCGTAGCAGGTGATGCGGCACGTGGTGCCAGCCTTGTGGTGCATGCACTTGCGGACGGACGGAGAGTAGCGCAACGAGTTTCAGAGTTTTTTTTGGGGGGCGAAGGACGCAGATAAAAAGTCATCCACCACAATTCATAATTTATAATTAATAATTAATCATCATGTGTGGAATCGTAGGTATCTTCAATATCAAATCTCAATCCCAGGAATTGAGAAATAAGGCGCTTCGAATGGCGCAGAAAATCCGTCATCGCGGACCGGACTGGAGTGGTATTTATGTAGGCGGCAGTGCCATCCTGGCTCACGAACGTCTTTCCATCGTCGATCCGGAAAGTGGCGGACAACCTTTGTACTCTCCGGATGGCAAGCAAATCCTTGCCGTCAACGGTGAGATCTATAATCACCGGGAAATCCGTTCCCGCTACGCCGGCAAATATGCTTTCCGTACAGGATCGGACTGTGAAGTCATCCTCGCATTATATAAGGATAAAGGCATTCATTTCCTTGAAGAATTGAACGGTATCTTTGCCTTTGCCCTTTACGATGAGGAAGCAGACGATTATCTGATTGCCCGTGACCCTATCGGGGTAATCCCTCTTTATATCGGTCGTGACGACCAGGAACATATCTACGTCGGTAGCGAACTGAAAGCTCTTGAAGGTTTCTGTGATGCCTACGAGCCTTTTCTACCCGGACATTACTTCTGGGGACGCGAAGGGAAAATGCACCGTTGGTATCAGCGCCCTTGGATGACTTGGGAAGGAGTGGAAAAGTTGACAAGGGAAGAAGGGAACAAGTTGACAAGGGGAGATGACAGCGTAGCCTCTTGTCCCCTCGTCAACTCGTCCCCTCGTCAACTTATAAAACTCGCCCTTGAAGCTGCCGTGCAACGCCAGTTAATGTCCGATGTTCCTTACGGTGTTCTGCTCAGTGGTGGGCTCGACTCTTCCGTCATCTCCGCCATTGCCAAGAAGTATGCCCGCAAGCGTATTGAAACCGATAACCAGAGCGAAGCCTGGTGGCCTCAACTCCACTCCTTTGCTGTCGGCCTGCACGGTGCACCGGACTTGGTTAAAGCCCGTGAAGTGGCGGAATACATCGGCACTGTTCACCATGAAATCAATTATACCATTCAGGAAGGGCTCGATGCCTTGCGTGATGTCATCTACTTTATCGAAACATACGACGTTACCACTGTGCGTGCCTCCACACCGATGTACCTGTTGGCACGTGTCATCAAGTCTATGGGCATCAAGATGGTGCTTAGTGGTGAAGGTGCCGATGAGGTTTTCGGGGGTTATCTCTACTTCCACAAAGCCCCCACACCGCAGGCTTTCCACGAAGAAACGATCCGTAAGCTCTCCAAACTGCACTTATACGATTGTCTGCGTGCCAATAAGAGCCTTGCTGCCTGGGGGGTGGAAGGTCGTGTTCCCTTCCTCGATAAAGAGTTTCTGGATGTGGCAATGAGCCTCAGCCCTGCCGTCAAGATGTGTCCGGGTAAAGAAGTAGAGAAACGCATTGTGCGCGAAGCTTTTCAAGATATGCTGCCTCAGAGTGTTGCCTGGCGGCAAAAAGAGCAGTTCTCCGATGGCGTCGGTTACAATTGGATCGATACACTGAAGGCCATTACTTCTGCCGCCGTGACCGACCATCAGATGGAACATGCTGCCGAACGGTTTCCCATCAATCCGCCACAGAATAAGGAGGAATATTACTATCGTAGCATTTTCGAGGAACACTTCCCCAGTCAGTCGGCTGCCCGAAGCGTGCCCAGTGTGCCGAGCGTGGCTTGCTCTACTGCTGAAGCACTCGCTTGGGATGCCACGTTGCAAGGGAAAAATGATCCGAGCGGACGGGCGGTGGCAGATGTGCACGAAGCGGCATACACATTATGAAATTGTAATGCCACACTTCAGCTGGTAAAATGCCACATCATAATAAGCAAAATGCCACACTTTATGATCGTTGAAGTGTGGCATTGCGTTTGTTTAGATGTGGCATTCTGTCACTCAACAACCCATTTCTCTATATTCCTTGTTTTATTACTGAAGTTCACACCTATTTTGAATAATTTCCTCGGATCTGCCTCAAAAGGAAGAGCATACTGTTTTTCTTCTATTTGTTGCAAAGCCTCCTCTGCAGTACCTTCCAGCTTGAATTCCATGACATAAATGTAATCGGCAGTCTTCACCACCAAATCCACCCGCCCTTCCGAAGTGTGATACTCCGCCTGTGTATAGAAACCTACCAGTTTGAAGACGATAAACAGTACATTCTGATAATGTAATTCCAAGTCTTTCACTAATTCATAAGGTGTGTCGGCAAAGAAGCTTTGCAGCCTCTTAAAGAAAGCGTTAGGTTGGCCCATCTCTATCTCACGGACAAATTTTTGTATCTCAAACGGTGCTTCTAACTGGTTAAAACGGGTATAAAACGGCATCAGAAATCTGATAAAGCCCTCTTCTACTTCCCGGTTTGGGAAACCAAGACGGTAAAGCCCGAAACGTTTGTCATACCCCTTTATCGTGAGATAACCGCTTTGGAAAATAACTGGTATAGGTTCGTTGTCGCCATAAATACAGTTCAGCACATCAGCATCCGTTTCTTCATGTGCCATGCGCTCCAAATTGTAATGATTGCGTTTCAACAATTCCACAAGGTAAGTGGGTGTTCCGGTCTCAAACCAATAGTTACCGAATTTCATCTTAAAGAATGTATTCAGCAAACTGAAAGGATTATAGATGCCGTCCGTGTTTTCTGTAAAGTGGTAACCGTCATAGCAGACCTTCAGTTCATTGCATACTTCCTGATACGTCATTTTCTGCGCGGCTGCCAATTCGTGCAGATCTTCTTCAAAATTAAGGTGTATCTCCTTTTCGGTGATTCCACAGATGGAAATAAACGGCTCGTCCATGGAGATGTCATTCAGATTGTTCAGGTCACTGAACACACTGACTTTACCGAACTTGGTCACTCCCGTCAGCAAGGCAAACTTGATGCAGCCGTCCATGGTTTTCAGTACGCCATAGAAAGGTTTCAGAGTGTTGCGGAATTCGCGTTGCAGTTCCTCGTTGCCGATAGCTTGGAGCAAGGGTTTGTCATATTCGTCGATGAGAATGGCTACACGCTCACCACTTTGCTCATAGGCTCGTTCCACAACTCCTGCAAAGCGCAAGGCAAGGGTACTCTCAGCAACACCGGTTCCATAAAGCTCTTCCCACTTTGATAAGCTGCTGTCCAGTATCTTGTCCAGACTATCCGGTGTATCATATTTCCCGATATTCAAGTCCAGATGCAACACAGGACGCTTCACCCAGTCTTTTTCCAGAGTTTCCACCGCCAGACCTTCAAATAAGTCCCGTTTTGCTTCAAAATAGGCTTCGAGCGTGGAAATAAGCAAACTCTTCCCGAAACGACGGGGGCGGGAAAGGAAATAGTAACTCCCACTCTTCACCAACTTATACATCAATGCGGTTTTATCCACATATACATATCCTTCTTTACGAATCTTCTCGAAGTTCTGTATCCCGATGGGATATATTCTGTCACCCATGTCCTTGCCTCCTTCTACTATATAATATTCATCAATGCTACAAAGATAATGCAAACCGAGAGCAGAATAAAATGAACTCATTCATTTTTTATGCCGAGATGCGCTTATCTTCGCTTTTGAGGCAAAGATAATGCAAATCGAATGTAGAACTTTCATTTTCCCAATTTATTCCCTAC
>OHPW01000920.1_pt1 | contig 19002 bp, 12 predicted proteins | sample 1577771 | NCBI WGS metagenome assembly OHPW01 (sample SAMEA3879608, study PRJEB24766) | human gut metagenome | biome: human-associated habitat; feature: feces | place: USA | collected 1985/1987
CGGGTTATGGATACAAATCAGGCTTTGATATGTAATAGCCGCCCAAGGCGTTTTGGAAAATCAATTACTGCTAATATGCTGGCGGCTTATTACAGTAGAGGCTGCGATTCCAAACAACTTTTTGAAGGGAAAAATATAAGTAAGACAAAGTTATATGAAGAACACCTTAATAAACATGATGTGATTCATCTGGACGTACAGTGGTGTTGTATGGATGCAGGAAGTGCAGAAAAAACAGTTTCTTATATTACCCAAAAAGTATTATGTGAACTTAAAGAAGAGTTTCCAGATGTTCCTTTTTCAAAGAAAAATACATTGGGTGGTGCTTTAGCTGATATTACTCAGAAGACAGGACATAAATTTGTGATTATCATAGATGAGTGGGATGTGTTGATTCGTGATGAGGCTGCGAATCTAAAAGTACAGGAAGAATATATTGATTTCCTCAGAGGCTTATTTAAAGGAACTGAGCCTACAAAATTTTTGCATTTAGCCTATTTGACAGGTATTCTTCCAATAAAAAAGGTTCGGACTCAGTCTGCCCTAAACAATTTTGAAGAATACACGATGTTGACTCCTGCGAATTTTGCTTCGTATATTGGATTTACAGAAGAAGAAGTGAGAAGTTTGTGTGAGAAATATTCTATGGATTTTGAGAAGGTAAAGCACTGGTATGATGGATACCTTTTGGGAAATGAGCATGTTTACAATCCCAAAGCAGTTGTAAGTGTTATGATGCGGGGAGAATATCAGAGTTATTGGTCCAAAACGGGTACTTATATTTCCATTCAGCCACTTATTAATATGAACTTTGATGGTTTGCGGACAGCAATTATTCAAATGCTTTCGGGAGCATCGGTGGAAGTAGATATTAATACGTTTCAGAACGATATGGTTTCCTTTCAAAATAAAGATGACGTGATTACTCTGTTAATTCATATGGGATATCTGGCATATGACCAGAAAAGAGGAAGGGCTTTTATTCCAAATGAAGAAATCCGACAGGAGTTTGTGGTTGCGACAAAAGACAGAAGATGGAATGAATTGATTGCATTTCAAAGGGAATCCAAAGAATTATTAGAAGCAACACTTGATATGGACTGCGATACAGTGGCAGAGAAGGTAGAAAAGATTCATACACAGTTTGCCTCTGCAATTCAATATAATGATGAGAATTCTTTAAGCAGTGTTTTGACGATTGCCTATTTGTCAGCTATGCAATATTACTTTATACCTATACGGGAAATGCCTACAGGCAGGGGATTTGCAGATTACGTATTTTTACCAAAACCGGAGTATGCAGAAGAGATACCAGCGCTGCTTGTTGAATTAAAGTGGAATAAAAAAGCAACTACAGCATTGCAGCAGATTAAGGATAAGAATTATGTGCAGTCAGTTGCTGACTATACTGGAAATATTTTATTAGTGGGAATTTCCTATGACAAAAAGAGCAAAGAACATGCGTGTATCATTGAAGAATATAATACATCTTTGAAAAAATCAAAAGATACGCAAGATTAATTTCTTGCGTATCTTCTTTTCTTCGTGCTATACTAAATATGTATGTCTGAAAATAAAGGAGACGATTCAGCCATTAAGCCACAGACAGAAACAACTGCTTACATGTGAACATGACGCAGTCATTTTTAAATTTGGCGCCTGGCTGAATCATTAAAATTAAATATCACGATTACAGCGACTAGGAGGAATTTATATGCCGTCAATCGATCAGAGCAAAATCCGTAATTTTTGTATTATTGCCCATATTGACCATGGAAAATCCACTCTGGCAGACCGCATTATTGAGAAAACGGGGCTTTTGACAGCCAGGGAAATGCAGTCTCAGGTTCTGGATAACATGGATTTGGAGCGTGAGAGGGGAATCACCATTAAATCTCAGGCAGTCCGTATTGTATATAAAGCAAAAGACGGAGAAGAATATATTTTTAATTTAATTGACACACCGGGACATGTAGACTTTAACTATGAGGTATCACGAAGCCTTGCCGCCTGTGACGGGGCGATTTTAGTTGTGGATGCTGCCCAGGGAATTGAGGCGCAGACCCTTGCCAATGTATATCTGGCTCTGGACCATGATTTAGATGTTTTTCCGGTAATTAATAAAATTGATTTGCCAAGTGCAGACCCGGAGCGTGTGATTAACGAAATTGAGGATGTTATTGGAATTGAAGCCCAGGACGCGCCGCTGATTTCTGCCAAAAACGGCCTGAATATTGAGGATGTTTTAGAACAGATCGTACAGAAAATTCCGGCGCCACAGGGAAATCCGGATAATCCATTGCAGGCATTGATTTTTGATTCTATTTATGATTCTTACAAAGGGGTTATTGTATTCTGCCGTGTGAAAGAAGGTACTGTGCGAAAAGGAACCAAACTTCGTATGATGGCAACCGGTGCGGTGGAAGAAGCAGTGGAAGTTGGATATTTCGGTGCAGGCCAGTTTATTCCCTGTGAGGAGCTTTCCGCAGGTATGGTGGGCTATTTCACCGCCAGCATCAAAAACGTGAAGGATACCCGGGTGGGTGATACCATTACCGATGCGGACAATCCATGTGCGGAGCCTCTGCCGGGGTACAAAAAGGTAAATCCTATGGTGTTCTGCGGTGTTTATCCGGCAGATGGAGCAAAGTATCAGGATTTAAGAGATGCATTGGAAAAATTGCAGTTAAATGATGCTTCCCTGTTTTTTGAACCGGAAACATCTGTGGCTCTGGGCTTTGGATTCCGCTGTGGATTTTTGGGACTTTTACATTTGGAGATTATCCAGGAGCGTCTGGAAAGAGAGTATAATCTGGATTTGGTTACTACAGCTCCGGGAGTTGTTTACAAAGTGCATAAGACCAATGGAGAAGTCATTGATTTGACCAATCCATCCAATCTTCCGGACCCATCGGAAATCGAATACATGGAAGAGCCTATGGTAAAGGCGAATATCTACACTCCGTCTGAGTATGTCGGCAGTATAATGGATCTGTGTCAGGAAAGACGAGGCACCTTCAAGGATATGAAATACCTTGATCTTAACCGTGTTGAGATGCACTACGATCTTCCGCTGAACGAAATAGTATACGACTTTTTCGATGCTCTGAAATCACGCACAAAGGGCTATGCAAGCTATGATTATGAAATGTCGGGATTTGTTCCGTCACGTCTTGTAAAGCTCGATATACTCCTTAACGGCGAGGTTGTCGATGCGCTCTCGTTCGTTGTTCATGCGGATAAGGCTTATGCAAGGGCAAGAAAAATCGCAGAAAAATTAAAGGATAACATTCCCCGTCAGCTGTTTGAGGTACCTATTCAGGCGGCGGTAGGCGGCAAAATTATTGCAAGAGAAACCGTAAAGGCTATGCGTAAGGACGTGCTTGCAAAGTGCTACGGCGGCGATATTACCCGTAAGAAGAAACTGCTCGAAAAGCAGAAAGAGGGTAAGAAACGTATGCGTCAGCTCGGCAGTGTCGAAGTTCCGCAGGAAGCGTTTATGGCAGTGCTTAAGCTTGATGAATAAAGGGCTTTATATCCATATCCCGTTCTGCCTGTCAAAATGCCCCTACTGCGACTTCTACTCGGTAGCTTTTGACAGCGATACGGCGAACAGATACAAGGACGCAGTGATAAGAAATCTGCGCTGTTATCTGTCGCATAACGAAAATCTCAGGTTTGACACGGTGTACTTCGGAGGAGGTACACCGATACTGCTTTGGCGTGAGATATGTGATATTATGGACGAAATTCAGCCGTACATCGCCTCAGGCGCAGAAATTACCGTTGAAGCAAATCCTTGCTGTACCGATGAAAACACACTTTGTTCATTAAAAGCACATAACGTGAACAGAATTTCATTCGGCTTGCAGAGCGGTATTGATAACGAGCTTAAAGCGCTCGGCAGAAGGCATAACAGCAAGGTCGGCGCAGATGCTGTAAAAATGGCATACAAAGCAGGCTTTGACAATATTTCGGGCGACATAATGCTCGGAATACCGCTTCAGACAAGCGACAGCCTTATTGAAACGATAAGCTATATGACTTCCCTGCCGCTAAGTCACATTTCGGCGTATATGCTGAAAATCGAGCCGGATACGCCGTTTTCAAAGCGACACCTTATTCTTCCCGATGAAGACGGATACGCAAATATTTATCTCGAAACGGTAGAACATCTTTCAGATAAAGGCTTCAGACAATACGAGATAAGCAATTTTGCAAAGACAGGTGCGGAAAGCAGGCACAATCTCAGATACTGGCGGTGCGAGGAATATCTCGGCATAGGTCCTGCCGCACATTCTTATTTCAACGGGGAACGTTTCGCTGTCGGACGTGACCTCAAAGCGTTTATCGAAAGCGAGGTTCAGCCTGCTGTTATAACAGAACGTGAATGCGGCGACTACGAAGAATGGGCAATGCTGAAATTGAGGCTCAGCGAGGGACTTGATTTTGATACGGCTGAAAAACGTTTCGGCGTAAAAAAAGACGATATATTAAAAAAGTGCAGGCTGATTCCCGATGACCTGTATAAAACGGACGATAAGGCGATAAGCCTTACCCCGAAGGGATTTCTGGTATCAAATGCCGTTATCGGCATTTTAACGGATATATGATTTTTGGAGGAACTATGAACAAGGAATTACTTAAAGCCGATATTGAATCGGTACTTTCCGACAAGTATGAAGTTACAGCGGACAAGGCACAGCCCTATCAGCTGCACGAAGCGCTTTCATCTGCGATAATGAAACAGATAGCGCCTGTCTGGAAAGACAGCAGAAAGGCTCATCTTGCCTCACGCAGAGCGTGCTATTTCTCAGCCGAATTTTTAGTAGGCAGAGCCATCTATAACAATCTTCTCTGTCTTGGCATTGAAGACGATGCAAGAGATGTCCTTTCCTCGCTCGGCGCAAAGCTGTCCGACCTTGAAGAAATTGAAGATGCCGCACTCGGAAACGGCGGTCTCGGCAGACTTGCGGCTTGCTTTTTAGACAGCGCCGCTACATTGTCTTTACCGCTTGACGGCTACGGAATACGTTATAAGTACGGACTTTTCAAGCAGTCTATTGTTGACGGATTTCAGAAAGAAGAGGCTGACGACTGGACTAAGTACGGCGACCCGTGGAGCAGAAGAAACGAAAGCGACAAGGTAATTATAAACTTTGCGGATCAGTCAGTTGTTGCAGTGCCTTACGATATGCCGATTGTCGCATACGGTACAAAAAACATAGGCACGCTCCGTCTGTGGCAGGCTGAGCCTGTGAATACATTCGATTTTCTCAAGTTCAATGCACAGGACTATGTAAACGCAAGCATAGAACAGATAAAGGCTGAGGATATTTCGAGAGTGCTTTATCCTAATGACGATACAAGAGAGGGCAAGATTCTCCGCTTCAAACAGCAGTATTTCTTCTGTGCGGCTTCTCTTGCCGATATTGTGAAAAAGCACAAGGCGGCAGGATATGACATTGAAAAGCTGTACGAAAAGGTAACTATTCAGCTTAACGATACCCACCCCGTCATATCTATCCCAGAGCTTATAAGAATACTTGTAGATAACGAAGGTCTTTCATTCGAAAAGGCTCTTGAAATTGCCAAAAAGACATTCAACTACACAAACCACACCGTAATGGCTGAGGCTATGGAAAAGTGGGGACTTGATATAGTAAAGGAAGTCCTGCCCGAAATTTACGATATTATTTTACAGATAAACGAGGCTTTCGTTGCCGAAATGTACGCAAAGGATATACCCAAGGGTAAGACCGACTATATGAAGATGATTTCCGGCGGCGTTGTACATATGGCTAAAATGGCGGTTTACTGCTCAAGCTACACAAACGGCGTTGCGGCGCTCCATACCGAGATACTTAAGAACGATGTTTTAAAGGACTGGTATCAGCTTTTCCCTGAAAAATTCCAGAACAAGACAAACGGCATTACCCCAAGACGCTGGATAGCCCTTTGCAACAAGGAGTTATCATCGCTCATAACCGAACAGCTCGGTGATAATTCGTGGGTGACAGACCTTTCAAGGCTGAAAACGCTTGAAAGACTTCGTGGCGACAACAATATGATGCAGAGATTCATGGATATAAAGCAGGAGAAGAAGAATCAGCTTGCCGCATATATGAAGGCAAAGGACGGCATTGAGGTTGACGTAAACAGCATTTTTGATATTCAGATAAAGCGTCTGCACGAATATAAGAGACAGCTTCTCAATGCGTTCAGCATCCTTTATATCTACTTTGGTATCAAGGACGGAAGCATAAAGAACTTCTACCCGACCACGTTTATTTTCGGTGCAAAATCCGCTCCCGGATATATGAGGGCAAAGGCTATCATCAAGTATATAAACGAGATAGGCAGACTTATCAATGCCGATGAAGAAGTAAACAAGCTGATAAAGGTCGTATTCGTGCAGAATTACAACGTTTCCTATGCGGAAAAGCTGGTTACTGCCGCCGATATTTCAGAGCAGATTTCTACCGCAGGAACAGAAGCGTCCGGTACGGGCAATATGAAGTTTATGCTCAACGGCACTGTTACTCTCGGCACATACGACGGTGCAAATGTAGAGATAGTGCAGGAGGCAGGCGAAAGCAACAACTACATCTTCGGCGCAAGGGTCGAGGAGCTTGAAAAGATAATGAAGGACTATGACCCGAGAAAGCTTGTCAGCAAGAACCCGAAAATCAAGCGGGTGCTTGATACGCTTATTGACGGCACTGTGAGCGATGGCGGAACAGGCGATTTCAAGGAGCTTTACTTTGCTCTGACAGACGGCGCAAGCTGGCACGTTCCCGACCATTACTACCTGCTCGGCGACCTTGAATCCTACGTTGAGGCAAAGCTGAAGGCAAACAGCGACTATGCAAACTCACGCCTTGACTTTGCAAGAAAGTGCTGGGCAAATATGTGCTTCTCGGGCAAGTTCAGCTCGGACAGAACGATAAGCGATTACGCCAAGGAGATATGGAAGATAGAGCCGGTACAGCTGTAATAACATAGAATTAAGGCAATACCGAACTTTATATCGGTATTGCCTTAACTAATACAAGGAGGAGATATGAAAGTAACAGAATTCAGCAATAAAACAAAGGTTGACAACGTCCGACCGGAATGGGAAAAGTATCTCGGAAAAGAAGATTTTATAAGCTACAAGCCTTCTTATGTCGGCGGAACGGAACGTGATAAATTCGAGAAATTCACTTTTCCTGCCGAAAAAACAGGTGATATTACATATTATCTGTACAATCCGACAAAAAACGGAGCTATCCGTCAATGCGGTAAATATCCGCTTCTTGTATTTATTCACGGTGCAACAAACTCATTTGACGGAAGAATATGTATATCGCACAGCGGTGGCGAAATGTTTGCAACTGCCGATTATCAACAGAAAATGGATGGTGGTGCTTTTATACTTGTGCCTCTGGCGAACGAAAAGAAAGATGAAAACGGAGAACTGTGCGACAGCTGGAACGAAAAGTATTTTCCTTATCTCAAAGACATTATAAACAAGACAGTCAACGACAATCCGATTTCTGACATAATTATCGCAGGTGGTTCTTCAGGCGGATATATGACATGGGGAATGGTACTAAACTATCCTGAACTATTTGACGGCTGTATACCCGTTTCTTCAGGATTCATGCCTTCTATCAGTCAGCTTGAAACGCTTGAAAAAAACGGCGTAAATGTGCTTTATGCCTGTGGCAGACACGATGAATTCGGTTGCTATAAAAAGGAATACAGCGAAATCTATGACTACATCTCAACAATGAAAAACGGAATCTGCTATACTCCCGAATGGACAAGAAACGGCGACCACGGCGTCGCTTCGCTGTTTTTCGGAATAGAGATGGGTCAGCACTGTATGATTACACAGGTACAGGCGAACCTTATCTATGATGACGGAGCGCCGTATTGTGATAAAATTCCAAACGGCATTACAGGTTGGATAAAGACCTGCCATAGAAATAAGGAGTAAGAAATGGTAACAGGTATACACCACGTTTCATTCAAATGCAGTAAGGGCGAACAGCTTAAAAAGGTTATCGCTTTCTACAGCGATACGCTAGGCATACCGATTATAAGGCGATGGGGTCCCGACTGTGACAATCCTATCGGAGTTATGTTCGATACGGGAAACGGCATAATCGAGGTTTTCTCAAATGCCGAAAACGACTTGCCGCAAGGCGTAATAAGGCATTTCGCACTTAGCGTGACAGATGTGGACGAGCTTGCGGAAAGGATTGAAAAAGCCGGATATGAGGTATTCGTAAAGCCGAAAAACATTTATATTCCTGCCGAGAATCCGCTTGTAGCAAGGATTGCTTTCTGCTACGGACCGCTCGGCGAGCAGATAGAACTTTTCTGTGAAAAGTAAACAAAACAGCCGCAGACCTGCGATAAAGCGGTCTGCGGCTTTGCTGTATTCAGCTGTCGATTTCGGGTATGCCGGTAGTGTAGCCGTAGGATGAGGCACACTCTTTGGCGAGGGTCAGGAACAGCTCTCTTGTGGCTGTAAGGGCGGAGAGCAGGTCGCCCGCATCGTAGCGGGAAAAGCAATCTCCAAGCTTATCGACGATGAACGGCTCTGCCCACTGCTCTGCCATTCTGCCGTTATGCCATGTATCGTAAGCGGTGCCGTGAATGCAATGTTCATACATCTCGATAATTGTGATCAGTTTTGTCTTGAGATAGCCGTCCACGCACATTATCGCTGTCCAAAGCTCTCCACGTCTGATTTTCTTCTCTGCCCACACGGTATGGAACATAAAATCATTTGTAAGATTACGGAAACTTTCCTCTGATAAAGCGGTAAAATCACAGGGTGTGATTTTTGATGATTTACAAATAAGCTGTGATATGCCGCAAGCGTCATAACAAAGCGAAAAACCACGATTCAGAATAAAATCAGCATTGTGTGATTTAAGTAGATTTACAAGGCTGTCCTCAGACATAACAATCATATCGACATCAAGTGATTTTTCGAATAGGATATGGCGTTCTTTTTCTCCTGCAAAAGTATCTTCAACAAATGAATATACAGGCTTACCCAGTTTGCCTATTATATTATTTTCATAAAGCAAAATTTGCGGTTCAGAGCAAGCGATAATCAGATCGAGGTCGGAATATTCGTCCGCCTTTGAAATTTCTCTTGCCTGTGAGCCGACAATTATTACCGCCTTTATTTCGGGCTGAGCTTTGCACACAGCAAGCAAACGTTTCATCAGTTCGTCGTAACGATTCATAAACACCTCCGGTAAAGCAGAAAAGGAAAAGCCACAGTAAAAAACTGTGACTTGGTTTGTAGAAAAAGCCTGTATTTGATGTACTTCTGTTATATCTTTTAGTATTTCTCTATGATAGCAGGCTACAGATAGTGCTATTTGTCGGACAGATGCATTGTTTTTATTTGCACTGCTATTTATTACATTTGCTATCATTTTCTCTTTTTGTAGGGCGAGGGTCTGTGTGTGCTTTATTTGTTTCGCATCCTTGCGAAACTTTGGGCACACACGCTAAGGCATCCTTGCCTTGCTTGCCCCTCCCGAAACATCACTGCAATTATCAAAAACAAGTTAATAGAATTATAATGTAAAACGTAATCACAATTAATCCTTGATACTTGATAGATTAAAAACACTCAGAAAATCAAAAACTTCGATTCAACGGGAGGGGCAAGCCCGCTCCCCTACAAACTCATCAAACACAAAAAATCCGCCATTTGAAATAAACAGCGGATTCTTTATATTCAATTCTCAGCAATCGTTAATCAGCAATCATTAAAATAGTGTCCGTAGTAAAGCAATAATGTTTTAACAGCACCCACAGCATATCACTGTAACCGCTTTTATTGATTATTGCTTTGTGTAACTCCCGCCGTTTTGCCGTCCTTAAAAGATATATAGCGTTATTAAAGGCGGAATTGTCAGCGGCGACTCGCCGCCCGCTAGTCCTCAAGCCCCTTGAGCGCCTGAAATTCTTCCTTCTTGATTCTTATCTTGCCGTCCTTGAGAAGCTTTACATCCTCCCTCTTGAATGCCGTAGCAGCGGCATCGGGATTCTTGTCGAGCTTTACCTTGAGTACGCCTGTCAGCAGGTTTGCATCCTCAACGATACCTCTGCCCTCGGCTGTTTCCACAAGAGCGCCGACCTTAGGAGTTATCGCAAGAAGCTCCTCATAGCAGTTCTGCTCATATTTAAGACAGCACATAAGCCGTCCGCAGGTGCCTGAAATCTTTGTGGGATTCAGCGACAGCGATTGCTCCTTCGCCATCTTTATAGATACCGGCTGAAATTCTCCGAGGAAGGTCTTACAGCAGAACGGTCTGCCGCAGATACCAAGTCCGCCGAGCATCTTCGCCTCGTCACGCACACCGATCTGACGAAGCTCTATTCTTGTACGGTAAACCGATGCAAGATCCTTTACAAGCTCTCTGAAATCCATTCTGCTTTCAGCCGTAAAATAAAATAATATCTTGCTTCCGTCAAAGGTGCAGTCAATATCAATAGGCTTCATTTCCAGCTTGTGATCGGCTATCTTCTGAGCAAAGACCTTCATTATCTCCTGCTCTTTTTCACGGTTCTTCTTCTGCGTTTCAAGATCCTTGTCGGTAGCTATGCGGATTATGCTCTTGAGCGGCTGTACCACCTTGTCGTCCTCAATCTCACGGTTTGCTATAACGACCTCGCCGCACTCAACGCCTCTTGCGGTTTCCACTATAACGTGATTTCCGCACTTGACCGTATTTTTATTCGGGGAAAAGTAGTATATCTTCCCGACATCCTTGAATCTGACTCCTATAATTTCAGTCATTTTTACCCTTTCTTATTTGCCTATTGTAAAACGGCAAACAGCTTTGCAGGTATATATGCCTGCATCAGCTTTACATTTATATTAGTTCCGTCCATAAGCGCAAAACCGCTCAGCACCTCGTACAAGGCATACAGCCTTGCCTTAGTTAGACATAGCAAAGGCTCGCCGCCTGTTTCAAGCACTCTCAGCGACTCGGTCACATTCTCGTACAGTATCGTTATTACTCCGTACAGATCCTCCCTTGTCGTGCAGGCGGTCATTGCAACTGCGGCCGAATATTCGTCTTTCTTCGATAATGCCTCTGTCACCTTTTTGGCTGTATCATACAGCTTTATGCGCTTTTCGTCAGAGAGTATATCCCGTATTCTGCCCGGATTTGTCCCGTACAGCTCTACCGCCCGTTTCGCCGTGTCACTGTCATAACCGTTGTATTCAAGACAGGAAACGCATTCTTCCGCAGTCATGTCCGATATCGGTATGCACACGAGCCTCGACTTTATCGTTTCAAGTATCTGCGAGGTATTTGAGCAGGTGAAAATGTAACGGTTATATTTTGACGGCTCTTCTATCGCTTTGAGCAGAACATTCTGCTGCTCCTCCGTCATTTCCTCGCAGTCCTCATAGATGAAAACACGGGTATCGCTGTCATTGGGGAGCGTTGAAGCAAAGCATACATTATCACGCACGCTTTCCTTGCTGTACTTTTCGCCCTTGGCATAGATAACATCTGCGTGTTCGCCCGATATGATATTCCGACAGCTCCTGCATCTGCCGCACGGCATATTGTTTTCGGGTTCACGGCACAGATACAGCATAGCGCACCACTTTGCGAAGGTACGCTTGCCTATGCCTTTTTCACCCGTCAGCATTATTCCGTGGGGAAGCCTGTCGCTTTCGGCTGTTTCCGCCAGCAGAGCAGTCTCACGCTGTTTGCCGAATAGCTTTATGCTGTCACAGCTTGCATTGCTTGCAGACATCAGACTTTCTCAAATCTCTCTATGTTCGTCACAAAGATAGTCGCACCGCCGACAAATACCTCGACAGGAAAGCTGGTGTAGCTTCCTACGCCGTATGATGCGGCAGAAGGAACAAACTGCTTTCTCTTGTGCGAATGGTCCTTGATAATCTCGATTATCTCGTCTATCTTGTCGTCCTCAGAGCAGATAAGAAATGTCGTGTTACCTGACATTAAAAATCCTCCGGTCGAGGCAAGCTTGGTGGCCTGAAAGCCAGATTTTGTAAGTGATGACGAAACTGAATGAGCGTCATCGTTATTTACGATTGCATATATTAATTTCATAAAGATTACCGTCCTTTCTGTATCGGGCTATCCTTGTGAGTTTGAATTTCGAAATAATTATAACACATTTTCTGTATAAAGTAAAGGCAATACGCATAAACTTCACCGCAAACTTTTGATACGGACCTGTTTTTTTGCCGCAGAAATATCCGTTTTTGCGAAAAGCTCACCTTCAGCATAAATCATCAGCGTGACGGTTTTCTGCATATTGTCCGTAAACGTACACTGCAAGCGGTTTCACGGCCTGTTTTTTGCAAAACTCATTCATCGTTTTTCATCACCTGTGATTTATGCCTGTTTTTTTCGTCAGACAACTATCGGAATATCTGCTATTCCCTTGTCACGAAGTGCCCTTGCAGCGTCTATCGTGACCACCTCGCCCGGCATTATAAGCGGGATTCCCGGCGGACACGGCGCAACCGCACCTGCGCACACCTTGCCGACCGTCATCATCACAGGCAGTCTAACCTTTCCCGAGAAGTACGCCTTCGCCGGCGAGCAGGCGGTCTGCGTCCTGATATGGACAGGCGGCGAGGGCAGGCTCCTTACGAAAACCGACCTTGGCGTATTCGCCCTCAGCACCGTCTTTATCGTCTCAAAATCGACATCCGTCGAGCCGCTTCCGAACAGCAGTACACAGCGGTATTCGTCCGCATATTCGCACTCTATGCCGAATTCCTTCAGCATCTCAGCCATAGCAAAGCCGGTCGAATGCACCGCCGCACAGTCGAATGTTACCTTCATATAATCGCTCTGGCTCAGCACATATCCCATATCGGCGCAGTGCCGCTTCAGCGCCGTTACCTTGTTGCATATTTCCGCTATATGAAAGGGTTTCTCGGCTATTGTACGGTTGCATCTGTCAAGGCTGTCAAGGATAAGATAGCTCGGGCTTGAGGTCGCCGTGAGAGCCATCGCCTCCTTTGCCATAGCGCAGTATTTCTCGTTTGCTATATGCAGATACGCTCCGCCCGTAAGCACGGGGAGCGTCTTGTGGGCGCTGTCCGCGCACATATCCGCACCGAGCGTCATCGGGTGCAGATCGACAGGAGCAAATTTCAGATATGCGCCGTGTGCGTTGTCAACCAGTAAAGGTATACTGTGCGAATGGCACACCTCCGCTATAGCGGAAATATTGCTCATACCGCCGTAATAATCAATTGAATTTATAAATACCGCAAGCGTTCTTGAATTGATTTTTGCCTCTATGCTTTCGGGAGTAACGGCGGCGCAGAGGTATTCTTCGGGATATACCCAGGACGGAATAAGCCCCAGCAGGACGCAGGAATTTATAAAGCTGCGGTGCGAATATCTGCCGGCGATAACGTGATCCTTGCCGTTGCCCCTCAGCTTTGCAAGGGTGAGCATTGTCTGTATCGCAAGCGTACTTCCCGAGCAGGAGTACAGCGTTCTCTTACTGCCGAACAGCTTTGATGCGTTTTTCTCGCTTTGTGCTATTATGCCCTTTCCGCCGTTTGTGTCGGTGTCGTAAAGGCTGTCCGCTCCGTCAATTTCGGTAATGTCAAGCGGATCCTCCGTTCCCTTATGCCCCGGCATATAACAGCGTATCGTATGACTTTCACTGTTCTTTACAAGAAAATCGTGTATCGGCGTTGTCATTTCTTCGGCAAAATCTGAAATTTCCATATACTCTCCTTCTTCGTGCGTCTGTCCTTTTCCCGTTTGGATAAGCAAATATCCCATATCAGTTATTATTCTAACATATTCTGACGATATTTTCAATTTTTTTGCGATAAAAAACAGAAAAAAGGTTGAATTATTCCGTAAATTTAATTATAATTATAATCAGCAGTAATTATATTATCGAAGCTCCGATAAAAAACGGTATCAGCAAAAATCAAAATACGGAAAACCGAAAAATCAAAAAAAGCTAAGTAAACCTGTACGGGTTTACGGAATTTATGGTACGATCAGTGATATTTTTAATGAAAGGGAGTAAATAAAATGCCGGCACCTAAAAGAAGAGGCAGACCGAGAAAAGAAGAATCTGCCGTAAAAAATACAAGCGAAAATAAAAAGACCACAGCTAAATCAGCCACAGCAAAGAAAACTACGGCAAAGAAGCCGTCAGCATCTGCTAAAAAGACGCTGAAACCGCAGGGAGATACGGTTTTTGCACTTGATATAGGCACAAGGACGGTCGTAGGCGTACTGGGCTATATGGACGGCGAAACCTTCCGTGTGACCGATACCGAGAGCGTTCCGCATCTGAAGCGTGCAATGATAGACGGACAGGTAGAGGATATTGAGCAGGTAGCAAAGGTAGCACGCACCGTAAAGGAAACGCTCGAGCAGAGAAACTCCATCAGGTTGACAGAGGTTTCTGTAGCCGCCGCAGGCCGTGCGCTCAAGACCTACCGTGTGTCGATGGATTTTGACGTTTCGGATAAGAACACTATCACAGCGGATATGGTACGCACAATGGAGTGCGAAACGATACAGAAGGCGCAGAAAGGGATAGACGAGAAGTACAGCAACGAGGACGCTGTATTCTACTGCGTAGGTCACTCGGTAGTGCATTATTACCTTGACGATTACGCAATGGTAAACCTTGAGGGGCATAAGGGCGACAAGGTCACTATAGAGCTTATCGGTGCATTTCTGCCCGAGGTCGTAGTAGAGGGTCTGTATGCCGCTACAGATAAGACGGGGCTTAAGGTAAAGAGTATGACGCTCGAGCCTATCGCCGCAATGAACGTGATAATCCCGCCGGAGATACGGCTTATCAATATCGCTCTCGTGGATATAGGCGCAGGTACGTCTGATATTGCGATAGCCCGTGACGGCGCTATAGTAGCCTATGCGATGGCAACTGTCGCAGGTGATGAGATAAGCGAGGATATTGTAAGGAAATTCTTCGTTGATTTCAATATGGCGGAGAGCATGAAAATACAGGCGAGCGGCGACACGGACAGCATTACATACCGTGACATTTTCGGCAGGGAGCAGACAATATCTAAGGATGATTTCTTCGAGAAATGCAGTCCGTCCGTTGACAGCCTTGCGGATGTCATAAGCCAGACGGTATGCGACGCAAACGGGCAGAGCCCTGCCGCAATGTTCCTTATAGGCGGCGGAAGTATGGCAAACGGCCTTGCGGACGCACTTGCGGACAAGCTCGGAATAGATCACGGAAGGGTCGCTGTAGGCGGTCAGGAATTTATGAAAAACGTCGATGTGGGCGACAGGAAGCTGGGTCCTGAGTATGTAACTCCTGTCGGCATTGCGGTCACAGCCTGCACCAATATGGCATATGATTTCTCGACCGTTACGCTAAACGGCGAGCAGGTAAGGGTGTTTGATACAAAGTCGCTCAGCGTATTTGAGCTTCTCGGCTCGGCAGGCTTCAAAACCTCTCAGATAATGGGGCACAGCGGCGCAGGGCTTAAGTTCACTCTTAACGGCGAAACGAAGATACTCAAAGGCACTGCGTTCACTCCTGCGGTAATCACTGTAAACGACAAGCCTGCCGCACTCACAACAAAGATAAAGCAGGGCGACAGCATAACGCTTACGCCTGCGGTGAACGGCGAAAACGCACACGCATTTATCCGTGATTATGCGGAAGATATTTCAAGGGTAAGCGTCATATTCTGCGGTGAAAATGCGGTAGCCGGAAAACGTGCCTACGCAAACGGAAAAGAAGTCGGCAAGGACTATGAGATACAGCCGCTTGACAATATAGAGATACACGACGCAAGAACGCTCGGAGCGTTCCTTATGCAGTACGGCGGAGATACGCAGACCGCAACCGTATATGTAAACGGCGAGGAAAAGCCCGAAAGCTATGTTCTTTGTGACGGGGATATACTGGGCTTTGATAAAGGCTCGTCTTTTGAAGCGGTACAAGCCGCCGCTGCCGCTGAGAGCGCATCGGGAATGCAAACGGCTGAGGATATACAGACAGCGGAGCAGGGAAATTTTGTATCAGTAATCTTCAACGGCGTTCCGACCGATCTTCCCGAAAAGGAGAGCAAAACTCCGTATATGCTTATAGACCTGTTTGAAAGAGCGGATATTGACATTGAAAATCCCACACGCAGACTTGTGCTTTCGGTAAACGGGAAAAGTGCGAAGTTCACCGACAAGATACAGTCGGGCGACATTGTGGTAATAAAGCAGGAGGACTGACTTGCATATCAGGAAACTAACGGCACTCACGCTTGCCGTCATAATGCTTGCCGGCTGTTCGGAAATCGACTATTCCTCAGTGGCTTCCGATAACAGTGCGGATACCTCGTCAAACGGGGAAACATCTGTACCGCAGGCGAGTATTGTGACCGAAAATAAAACCAAAGAATACAAAATCAACAAATCAAATTTCAGCTATGTTCTTGAAGCGGAAAAGACGGAAGGAACAAAGCTGATCTCGGATGACAGAAAGTACAGCGGCGAGGGATATATCACAGTGGGCGCTTACAAATCGGTATCGTTTGATATGGAAGTGCCTTCGACACAGTTTTACGATATTGCGATAACCGCACTGTCAGATGACGGCGGAAGCATCACTCTTATTGTTGACGGCGACAAGCAGATAAACAGCGAAAACGGCAGCTATAAACGTATGAACGGCGAGCTGTACGGAGCGTATAACATAGTACAGAGCGATACGTTCGAGAGCCATTCGTTATGTCCTGTATATCTTACGCAGGGAACGCACAGGATAACTCTCCAGACAGTAAAAAACAGCGTTTCGTTGGACAAGATAACTGTAAAGAACACAGAAAAAGCGGCCGATAAGCGTTACTCCCAGGCAGGAACGTGGATCTCGGGCAAGGATGTAAATACCGACCGTATTGAACTTATGGATTATCTCAAAAGCATTTACGGCAGGAAAACGCTTACGGCGCAGGCCGTAACGCCTAACACGAATACCGAAATTGACGCAATAGTAAAGAACACTGGACGGTTTCCTGCGATAAGAGCGAGTGATCTAAGATACTATACGGCAAGCGGTGCGAAGCTTGTGAAAAACAACACGGATATTCAGCTTTCGCAGGAATGGGCTAAAAACGGCGGTATAGTGTCATACGCATGGTACTGGTATACGCCTATAGGAAAGACTACCTTCTACCGTGAAGAAAGCACATTTGACATCGGTGCGGCTGTAAGCGACTATGAGGATCTGGCGGTAATGAATGAGGAATCGCTGGCACAGCTTCTTGAGGACGAAACAATATCGGAGGAATGCTATGCTGTGCTGTCGGATATGGACGCAATAGCAAAACAGCTTTCCGTTCTCAAGGACAGCGGTGTTACGGTGCTTTTCCGACCGCTGCCTGCAAGCAGTGCGGGGCTGTACTGGTGGGAAAAGAACAGCAAGACTTATAAATGGCTGTGGCAGACTATGCACAGACGTTTTGACGAACTGTACGGGCTGTCAAACCTGCTGTGGATATACACGGCGGATATTGACCCTCAGATGTTCCCCGGTGACGATTATGTTGATATAGTCGGCTGTGACGTATATGACAATACCGATACCGCTCATCTTGCGGCGATGTATGCAACGGATTCATTATCGCTGAACAAGCGTATGCTGGCACTCACGGAGTGTGCCGTATATCCCGATCCGGACATAATGGCAAGGGATAACGCAATGTGGCTGTGGACGGCTATGTGGAACGGTAAATATCTTATCAACGAAAGCGGAGAGCTGACGGGCGACTATATATCGGTAGAACAGCTGAAGAAATTCTACAATCACGAGGCTACTGTCACAAGGGACGAAATAGGAAAACAGAAAGAATAACAGGCGGTGAAACAAGGTGAGCAGAAAACAGAAGATATACGATAAGCTGATAAGCGGCAACGCTTCCGTGCAGAACCGTTATTTGTCCTTCGTTTCATCTCACAGCAGGCTTCACGGGGTAATGCCCGCAGCGGCGTGGGGGTACGCATTGCTGTTATATATTAAGTACAGCGTGTTTCATTTTCCCGACAGGAAATTCGGAGAATACTCGCTGTCGGCTGAGGAAACGGCGGGGCTTTTGTGTAAAGCAGATGTAGTATCGTTTGATATTTTCGATACGCTGATTTTCCGCAGTGTTTCACAAAAAGAGGTTTTCGACAATACGGGCAGAACGCTTGGCATAGAGAATTTCGGCAAAATCAGGGCCGACAGTGAAAATGAAGCAAGAAAAGAAAAGAAAGAGCCGTGCATAAATGATATTTATCGTATTATAGCCGTGAAAGCAGGGCTTACGGACAAAGCCGCCGAAGAAGCCGTGAAAGCCGAATGCAATGAGGATTTTTCGGTTTGCCGTGCCGACCCGTTCATGCTTGATGTGTACGGCAGGGTAATCTCCTGCGGAAAAACGGTCATTATCACGACCGATATGTATCTTACCGAAAGCGTTATCTCAAAGCTGCTTTGCGACAACGGGTTCAGCGGTTATGAAAAGCTGTTCGTTTCGTGCAAATACGGGTGCGGAAAATCGGACGGAGGGCTGTATCGGATAATTAAAAACGAGTACGGCGGCAAGAGGATCGTTCATATGGGGGATAATTATATGAGCGATGTTCTGACGGCAGGAAAGGCCGGGTTTGAAGCGGTGTATTATCGCAGAAAAGCATAGATAAAGTGAAATCCGACAGGGCGTTCCTGTCGGATTTCGGTTTGTAGAAAAATTATTAATGTACTTCTATTATATCTTCTGGTATTTATCTATGACAACAAGCTACCGATAGTGCTATTTGTCGGACAGCACTTATCAATATGAAAGAGGGAAAGAACCAAAGCAATTAGAAAAAAACTTCTAAGCAATTACAATCCCAACCATAGTTGGCTCGGCTTGACCGAGAAACAGAAGCTCACCCCTTTTAAATGTTAGAGGGTAACAGCGTAATGATGGTGCTATGG
>OHPW01000974.1_pt1 | contig 18207 bp, 16 predicted proteins | sample 1577771 | NCBI WGS metagenome assembly OHPW01 (sample SAMEA3879608, study PRJEB24766) | human gut metagenome | biome: human-associated habitat; feature: feces | place: USA | collected 1985/1987
TGTGCCTTGATTTTTATCCCTATCTGTCGTCCATGGCCTGCAGCTCACGGACGGCTGCGCCGACGGTCATGCCCATGTTGGTACCGGTGTCGCCATCGGGGACAGGGAAGACATTCAGCTCATCCACGCGGGAGCGCTGATTGTTGATGTTGTTTGCGCCGGAAATGATGGCGTCGCGCAGGATCTTACCAGAAATCATTGCTTTTTACTCCTTATATCTTCCCGGTATCCCCCGGGCGGGCTTTGTCTCGTCAGGCAACCACGTCATCGACCGATACGACCACGCGGGCGACCTTCAGGCCGGTGGCCTGCTCCACCTCGTCCTTCACGCGGTGCGAGATGGCACGCGCGGCGGTGGAGATGTTCAGCCCGTAGCTGACGGCAATGTGCAGCTCGATCACGAGACGGCCCTCTTCCTGTGTGACACGGACGCCCTTGGCCGAGTCGTCCACGCCGCGCACGGCGCAGCGGACGCGGTCGGTCAGATCACGGGGGGCCATTGCGGCCACGCCGTAGCATTGTTTGGTTGCTTCGCCCACGAGCGTGGAAAAATACTCGGCTGAGAAGCTGACATCTCCCAGCGGAAAACGGGAAGTGATCATAGTCGCTCTGCTCCTTTTATTCATGATTGTACCCCTGTCCGCACGGCGGCGGGGCGGCGCGCAGGCCCAAAGGGCGGCGTACCGCTCTTATTATACAACTTTCTTCGGAAGCTGTACAGCACATAATTGCAGATGCAAAGGGGAAAAGTCTGGCACGGATCGCCGGCTTCGGCCTGTTTCGACACCGCGAGCCGGTATACTGGAAGACAGACGAAGCCGCCAAGGGCCGTATTCCTAGTGTTAGTATAGCACAAAATCCTTCGCTGTGCATCCATTTCGTGAATATTTATCCGACGAAACAAAAGGTGATTGTGAATAAAATATAAAACATGGCGCAGGCATCTTTATCTTACTATGAAAAAGTGCTAAAATCTAAAGTGGAAAGAGTAGGACTGTATCCGGCGCAGGATGCAGGAATATTTGATCAAGGTGATGAAGACAGGAATTTGCTGCGGCTGCACAGGAGCTGCGGCCCCGGCGGCGGAAAAAGTTCATAATAGGAGTTGTTTTCATGAATATTCTGTTTTTCCTTTCCCCCAAGCAGGACCTGATGTATGTGTACGATGACTTCACCCTTCGCCAGACGCTGGAAAAATGGGAGAACAACCGCTACGCATCCATCCCGGTGCTCAACCGCAAGGGCGAGTATGTGGGTACCCTGACGGAGGGGGACATCCTGTGGGGGCTGAAGAAGTTCCACGGCCTTGACCTTGAGGCGGCGGAGGACGTGCCCATCCGGGACTTCGCCCATAAACGGGACTACAAGGCCGTCACCGTCACGACGAGCATGGACCAGCTCATCGAGGCGGCCATGAACCAGAATTTCGTCCCCGTGGTGGACGACCGGGGGATGTTCATCGGCATCGTCCGCCGTCAGGCCATCATCCGCTATTGCTACGACCGCTCCCGCGCTGCCGCCTCAGAGCAGCGCAGAAAGCCCGAAAAGCGTGTCCCGGCTGCGGCTGGGGTGCGGTAAACACAGGAAAAGGCCCCGCCGCTCTGCATGAAATGTGCAGGGCGGCGGGGCCTTTCTATGCCTGTGGGAAGGGGAGAGAGGAGCTTCAGCCCACGGTGAGGCTGGAATCGGTGAGCCGGTGGGTCAGGACAGCCTCGGCGTCCTCGCCGCCCATGGCCAGCAGTTCGTCCACCGAGAGGGTGGTGGAGCAGAGGATGGTCTGGAAGGTGATGGTGTCGATGCCCTCAGCCCGCAGCTGACGCAGCGTGAACAGCGAAGCGCGGAGGGAGGCCGTGAACCGTCCGACGCGGAGGGAGAGGACGTTGTTGCCCCGGATGCTGGTGTAGGAGATGCGCTGGCCGTCCTTGTCGGTGACGACGAGGCCCGGGAAGACCGACTCCTGCACAGAGGCGTCCGCAGAGCCGCCGCCCGAAGAGGAGGTGTCCGCAGGAACAGGGTCGGTGGGGAGGGTGATGTTGTTGCCCTCGGAGTCGTAACGGGTGATGGAGCTGCCCTCAGCAAGGCCGGTGAACTCCTGCTCGCCGTTCATGTCGCCAATGGCCGCATTGCCCTCGCCCGCCTTGGCAACGATGGTCACTTTGCCCTCAAGGGTGATGTTTGCATTGGCTTTGCTCGCACCGCTGCCGATGCCTGCACCGCCGGGAGTTTTTTCCGCAGTCTCTTCGTCTATGCTGGATTCACCGCCGGTCGCGTTCACAGTGGGAGCGCCGCTCTCGTTGCTCTTGATGGTGATCTGGTTGCCGTTGCCGTCTTCGTTGTTTTCTGCACCGTACCCGCCGCCGATGCCAGCGGCGTTCGAGCCGCCCTGTGCATTTTTGATGGTGACATTGCCTTCGATGGTCACGTCACCGACACCGAGCGCGCCGCCGCCAACGCCTGCGCCATAGCTGCCGCCGGTGACAGTGCCAATCGCTGCATTATCTTTGATAGTTATCGTGCCGTCGCCGAAAGAGCCGCCGCCGATTCCAGCAGCTTGCATACCGCCAGAAACATTATCTATTTTGGCGTTGCCGGAGATGGTCACGTTGCTATCGCCGCCATAGCCGCCGCCAATACCAGCGGCGAATTTGCCGCCTTCTGCATTTTCAATGATGGCGTTACCGGAGATAGTCACGTTGCCATCGCCGTCATGGCCACTGCCAATGCCAGCGCCGCCGTCTTTGCCCAAAGCGTTTTTGACCTGAGCATTTCCGGAGATGTCAATCGTACCGTGTCCGCCTGCACCGCCGCCGATGCCAGCGCCGCCGGTAGAATTGCCTGCGCCCGCGCCAGAGGAACCGCCAATGGATTCTTCGATAACGGCGTCACCAGTGATAGTGATGTTGCCGCTTCCATAAAGACCGCCGCCGCCGATGCCTGCGGCTTGATCGCCGCCCGTGGCGCGGATAGTGCCGCCGCTTATGGTAATATCGGCGTCACCTCGATAGCCACTGCCGCCGATGCCTGCCGCACTTTTTCCACCGATGGCTGTAATGTCACCACCAGTGATTTCGATTTTACCAGAACTTACGCCGTAACCACCAGCACCGATACCAGCACCGTTTTGGATGCCGCCTGTGGCAGTCAGACTGCCGTTCTTATCTTTGTCCTGAATGGTCAGTTCGCCGCTGGTCACATTTCCTTCGCCGTCTACGGTCTGGTTGTGTTCAAGGGCGGCGTGTGCGCCACTACCAGAGAGTTCGTTGTCGCCATTCAGCTCAATCGTGGTATCTCCCTTGCCGGTCACGCTCACAGCGGCCTTGCCACCAGTGGTCTTGATGTTCACATCCTCAAGCTTGACCTCTACCTTATCATTCTCATTTTCGGCTTTGATGGTCACGGTGTTCTTGTCTGATTTGCCGGTGATGACGGTGCCGGTGTCTTCCTTGTCGATGATCGTGCCCTGTGAGACCTTGTTCGTGCCTTCGGTGTCGCCCGCCTTCACGGTGATGTCACCTTTTTCGATGTCCCATATAGCGGCAAAAGCCGGGGCGTTCAAGGTGGTGAGCATGGCAGCGGTCAGGATAAACGCCGCTGCCCGCTGAGAGGCCGGACGGGGTGAATCGTTACCCCCCCCCCCGTATGGAGAGGCCGGCCCAGAACACGCATCGCAAGCTTACGATAAGACAGCATACAAAAACCTCCTTTGAATGGTGAAAAGAAATGGTAAAAGCAGGGAACATTTGACTGTCCTGAATGTACCACATCTGCGGGGAAAAATCAATAAAACCTGCGCGAATCGCCCTGTTTCCTGCGTGAATGGAGAAAACCCGTCAGATTTTGGCTCTGACAAAGAGACAGTTTATCACTGTGCGGAGAGGGCAAGGACGCCGACAAAGAGCTTTTCTGCGCTTTTTTGTTCAAAAAACCGCCTAAAAATACATTTTATTGGACTTTTCCTCTGCTATACTCCTGTCAGAACAAAAAGACACAGGAGGGAAGAGGAATGAAAGACGTAGAGCTGCGATATGTAGGCGGTCATGTGGAGGTGTACACGGAGGCGGGGGCGTTCCTGTTCTCAGCGGACACCCTGCGGGAGGCGATGGAAGAGCTGGACGCTGCCTGACGCATTCCCGGGAATACCGGGCGGCGGGTTAGAAAACACTAACGTAAAATCGAAGTAAAATCAAAGAAAAGAACAGTGCAAAAGAGGGCGGGAATTTTAAAATTCCAGTCAAAAAGGTGATTTTCCTGTAAAATAATGCTTGTTGAGCCGGGGGGTTCGATGATATAATAAAAAGGACGGCGTTTTGCATACGGAGAGCTGGGCGAAGCCGTCTTGTGCAATGGAGCAATAGGAAGATTTTAGGAGCATTGTTTTATGGACATTACACACATCACCTCTCTGCTGGGCGGTATTGCGCTGTTCCTGTATGGTATGTCGATCATGGGCGCCGGCCTCGAAAAGCTGGCCGGCGGCAAGATGCAGGGCGTATTACAGAAGCTGACCTCCTCCACCATCAAGGGCGTTATTTTCGGTACGCTCATCACCGGCGTGATCCAGTCGTCCGCCGGTACGGTCGTCATCTGTGTCGGCCTTGTCAACTCCGGCATCATGACCCTTACGCAGTCGGTAGGCGTTATCATGGGTGCAAACATTGGTACGACGGTCACGGGCCAGCTCATCCGCATGGCGGATATTTCGGGCGACAGCCTCATCCTGACCCTCATCCAGCCCAAGACGTTTGCGCCGGTGGTGGCGTTTATCGGCTGCATTTTTTATGTCTTTATCCGCAGCGCGAAAAAGAAGAACATCGGCCAGATCATGCTGGGCTTCGGCATCCTGTTCACCGGCATGAGCCTGATGGACACCGGCGTGTCCCCCCTGCGGGAGAGCGCCATGTTTCAGGAGCTGTTCGTCACCATGACCAACCCCATCCTCGGCGTTCTCGTGGGTGTGGTGGTCACGGTCATCATCCAGTCGTCCTCGGCGTCGGTGGGTATCCTGCAGGCTCTGTCCAGCACCGGCCTCGTCACCTTCAGTTCGGCCATCCCCATCGTGCTGGGTGCCCACATCGGCACCGCATTCACCCCGCTGCTGACCATCGGCGGCTCCTCCAAGGACGGCAAGCGCGCCGCCCTCATCCACCTGTACTTCAATATCATCGGCAGCGTCATCCTTCTGGCGCTGGTCTATGCGCTCCAGTTCACCATCGGCATCCCCATGTGGGGCGATGTGATGAACAAGAGCAGCATCGCAAACATCCACACCATGACCAGCGTCATTGCGATGCTGTTCTTCCTGCCCTGCAGCGGTGTGCTGTCCAAGCTGGCCATGATGACCGTGCCCAGCAGCGCCGAGGAGGCGCAGGAGATGAGTATGCCTGTGCTGGATGAGCGTTTGTTCAAGAGCCCGGCCGTGGCTTTGCAGCAGGCCAAGAATGCCGTCGTCAAGATGTCCCGCCGTGCGGCCCGCAACGTCGGCCTTTCCACCCCGCTGCTGCTCAAGATGGACGAGGATGTGGTGAGCGCCATTGATGTCCGCGAGAACCTCATCGACCGGATGGAGGTCGAGATCTCCAACTACCTCATCAAGCTGGCGGATCAGGAGCTGGGCGACGCGGAGAGCCACGAGGTGACAGAGCTGCTCAACTTCGTCACCGAGTGTGAGCGCATCGGCGACTACGCCGTGAACATCAAGGAAAAGGCACAGGAACTGGCCGATAAGGAAGTTGCCTTCAGCGAGATGGCCCAGCAGGAGCTGAAGCTTCTGGACAAGGCACTGGAAAAGATCCTGACCCTTACGGCGGATGCATTCGAGGCGGACGATGGCCGGATGGCCAGTCAGGTGGAGCCGCTGGAGCAGGTCATCGACATCCTTGTGGAGAAGCTCCGCGCCCAGCACATCAAGCGCCTGAAAGACGGCATCTGCTCCATCGATACCGGTGTCGTCTTCCTCGATGTGCTGAACAACGCCGAGCGCATCTCTGACCACTGCTCCAACATTGCCGCCCGTCTGGTGGGCATGGAGGCAGGCGAGGACTACGACTCCCACACCCTCAAGAATATGATGCACCACAACCCCACGAAGGAATATATGCTCAACTACGAGCAGTGCCGCAAGGATTATCTCATCCCGCTGGAACAGCTCGAAGCCTGATGAAAGACGCAAAAAGCCTGACCGTCCGCAAGCGGTCAGGCTTTTTGCTTATCCGCCGAGGTCCTCCAGCTGCGCCCGCAGGGCGGTCTCCCCGGAGACGTAGAAGCCCTGCTTGAGCCGGATGGCGTCGGCCTCGGGCAGGAGGTTGACGTAGATGCCGGTGCGCAGGAGACGCTTGTCGGGCAGGCCGTTCTCCGTGCAGGTGTAGACCACCACCCGTCCGCCCTCGTCGCAGAGGTAAAAATCCGTGCTGCCCTGCCCGGCGCGGCCCTGTGCAGCCAGTCCCGGCTCGGAGGCGGGCGTTTCTGTTCCGGAGTCGGCAGGGAAGGGGAGCTTGGGCAGGGCCATCCAGAACAGGCTGAACACGATGGTGAAGATGCAGACGGCATAAAAAACGCAGAGCCAGACCTTGCGCATGGCAGTGGACTCCTTTCGGGGCAGAATGATGTTTCAGACGGTAGTATGTGCAAAAAACAACAGCCTCAGACAGAGGCGCAGAATTTTCACACCCGGGTGCTGTACTTTGGCGGGGCAGATGTGCTATACTAATATCGTATCCGGTCGATTTGCCCCTTGCAGAAGAGGATGGCGAGGACTATAATGTATTATTATGGCTGCGGGCGGACTCGTCCGCAGCAGGATGAACAGCGAACAGCACCCTTCGGCGGTGCTTTGATGCGAAAATTGCGATAGGAGGGGATCCTTATCTCAAACAACGAAAGACGAAAGATCCGCAGCAACGGTGCTCTCCGGGAGAGACGCCCCGCCGAGGAGACGCCCCGCCGCAGCCGTGCGCCGCGGGAGCCGGAGGAAAAGAGCGGCCACCCCGTCCTGCGGTTTCTGGGCCGCACCCTCGTCACCCTCGTCTGTCTGGGCATCATGGCAGGCAGTCTGGCGGCGGTGGGCGCAGTCTACTATGTGGTGCAGGTCACGGCCAACGACGGCGACCTGCTGGACCTCGACAACATCGAACTGAGCCAGTCGAGCCTTGTGGTGGCCACCGACCCGGACACCGGTGCACAGGTGGAATACGCCACCCTGCGCTCCTCTAACAGCCACCGCGTCTGGGCCGACCTCGAGCAGATTCCGACCAACCTACAGTATGCATTCATCTGCACCGAGGATAAGGACTTCTACACCGAGCCGGGCGTCAACTTCAAGCGCACCATCGGCGCGATGATCAACGAGTACCTGCTGCCCATCTACAGCTCCAAGCAGGGCGCCTCCACGCTGGAGCAGCAGCTCATCAAGAACCTGACCAGCGACAAGAGTGCCAGCGGCATCGAGGGCGCACTGCGCAAGCTGCGTGAGATCTACCGCGCCCTTATCCTGAGCCGCAGCTATTCCAAGGAGACCATTCTGGAAGCGTATCTCAACACCATCAGCTTCACGGGCACCATTCAGGGCGTCCAGACGGCGGCCAACGAGTACTTCAACAAGGATGTCAGCCAGCTGACCCTCTGGGAGTGCGCGTCCATTGCTTCCATCACCAAGAATCCGACCAACTACAACCCCTACACCAACCCCGAAAACCTCATCCACCGCCGCAACTTCCTGCTCTACAATATGTGGCAGCAGGGCGTCATCTCGGAGGATGATTACCGCAACGCAGCGGCGCAGCCGCTGGTGCTGGCAGAGGAGGATAGCAGCAAGAAGAGCAGCTCCACCACCTCCTACTTCACCGACGCCCTCTTCAACGAGGTGGTGAAGGACATCATGGCCAAGGAGGGCGTGGACGAGTCCACCGCCCAGAGTATGCTCTACACCGGCGGCTACACCATCGAGGCCACCGTGAACCCCAAGCTCCAGACCGCGATGGAGAATCTGATGCTCAACGCCGACGACGCCTACTTCCCGGCCGGCTGGCATGAGGAAGAAGTGACCAGCATCTCGGACGACGATGTGCAGGTGTACAACGAGGACGGCACCCCCAAGACCCGCACCGGCGAGGACGGCACGGTCTACTACTACCGCAACGTCCGCACACAGGCCGCGATGGTCACGCTGGACTACGACGGCAATGTGCTGGCCATGGTGGGCGGTCTGGGCGAAAAGACCAAGAGCCTCTCCCTGAACCGCGCCTACGGCGTTACCCGGCAGACCGGCTCCACCATCAAGCCCATCGGTGCGTATGCGCTGGGCATCGAGTATGGTCTGGTCAACTGGTCCACCATGCTCAACAACTCGCCCCTCTACCTCAAGCAGGATATGGTCATCCGCGACGAGGACTACTGCCGGAAGAACGGCCTGATGGGCCTGACCGACAAGCAGCTGAAAGCCTACCCCAACGCATGGCGCAGCTGGCCCCGCAACTACGGCGGCAACTACGGTGACAACTCCGACCTGCCGCTCTGGAACGGCCTTGCCCGCTCGCTGAACACCATCGCCATCCGGGTGGGCGACCTCGTGGGCGCAAGCAACATCTTCAACTTCGTCTACAATACCTTGCAGCTCAATACGCTGGACCCGGTCAACGACGTGGGCCTTGCGCAGATGGTCATGGGCAGCCAGACCCACGGCGTCACCCCGATGGCGCTGGCGGCGGCGTTCCAGATCTTCTATGACGGCGAGTACACCACGCCCCATCTCTACACCCGCGTCCTCGACCGCGACGGCAACATCTATATGGAGAGCAACGACACCAGCTATCAGGCCCTGACCCCCCAGACGGCTTATGTCATGAACCGCCTGCTCAAGAACGTCCTGTTCTCCAGCGTCGGCACGGCCAGCGGCCGCTACCCCAACTCCAACGGTATGGAGGCCTTCGGCAAGACCGGTACGGCCAGCGACGAGAAAGACCTGTGGTTCGTGGGCGGCACGCCCTACTACGTCACCGCCGTGTGGTGGGGCTATGATGCGCCCTACGACATGACCAAGACCCTCGGCAAACAGCAGGCTAAGACCCGCACCTGCGTCATGGCATGGAAGGCCCTGATGGAGCAGGTGCAGGCAGACCTGCCCTATAAGGCATTCCCGGCGGCAGACGGCGTCGTGGAGCGCAGCTACTGCACCCAGAGCGGACTGCTGGCCAGCGGCTCCTGCCCCAGCACCGCAGTGGGCTACTACCGCGCCGACGACCTGCCCGATGTCTGCAACTACTCCCACGGTCAGGCCGCTGTGTCCAGCGCTCCCCTCACGTCGGAGCCGGATACCACCAACCTCGACACCGACTGAGCAAAAAACTCATACTTTTGCGGCATCGGATAGCAATTCCGGTGCGCTGAGAGGGCACTTCACGGCACAAAACTGGATAATCTGACAAAATAGCATCCGACCCCTTGCAATGCAGGGAGTCGGATGCTATTATATTTTCTGCAAGAACACTTGTGTTTGTGAGGTGAACAAGTTGGAACGCCGTTTTTATCTGGTGGACGCGCAGGTGCTGCCGGAAGTCTTTCTCAAAGTCGTCCGCGCCAAGGAGCTTCTGGCCAGCGGGGAGGCGCGCAGCATCTCGGCTGCGACCCGCAGCGTGGACCTGTCGCGCAGCGCATTTTATAAATATAAGGACTGCATCTTCGACTCGGAGAATGGCCGCGAGGTCATCACCGTTATGGCGACCCTGCGGGACGAGACGGGCGCACTGCAGAGCCTTCTGGCCGGCATCAGCGCCGCCGGTGCCAGCATCGTGACCATCAACCAGTCTACCCCGGAGAACGGTGCGGCGCTGGTGGCTGTCACCATCCGCACCGACACCATGCAGATGACCCCTGAGGAGCTGACCGAAAAGCTTTCGCGTCAGCGGATGGTCGTGGGCGTACACTGCGGATACAATCTGTGAGAGTATATTGATAGAAAACAGGAACGAGGGCTGTATCATGGCAAAAATCGCGATCTTGGGCTTTGGCACGGTGGGCAGCGGCGTGTACGAGGTGCTCTGCCGCAACGCCGCAGGCGTCTCCCGCCGCGCAGGTGAGCCGGTGGAGGTCAAGTACATCCTTGACCCCAAGGATTTCTCGGCTCATCCGGCTGCACAGCTGTTCATCAAGAACTTCGATACCATTCTGGAAGACCCGGAGGTGAAGGTCGTCGTCGAGACCATCGGCGGCACCCGCTTCGCCTACCCCTACGTCAAGGCCTGCCTCGAGAGCGGCCGGAGCGTCTGCACCTCCAACAAGGAGATGGTGGCCACCTACGGCGCAGAGCTGCTGGCTCTGGCCAAGGCCCACGGCTGCGCCTTCCTCTTCGAGGCCTCTGTGGGCGGCGGCACCCCCATCATCACCCCGATGCATCAGTGCCTCGCGGCCAATGTCATCACTGAGGTGGAGGGCATCGTCAACGGCACCACCAATTTCATGCTCACCAAGATGGTGCGGGAGAATCTGGGCTTCGACGAGGCACTGAAGATCGCGCAGGAGCTGGGTTACGCCGAGACGAAGGACCCCGGCGATGATGTGGACGGCCGCGACGCCTGCCGCAAGATCGCCATCCTGTCCTCGCTGGTCTGCGGCCATCAGATCTACCCCCAGAACATCCCCACCCGCGGCATCCGGGACATCACGGCGGGCGATGTGGCGGCAGCGGAAAAGCTGGGCTGCGTCATCAAGCTCATCGCATGGATGAAGCGGGGCGAGGACGGCAGCGTGGCTGCGGGCGTCGAGCCCTGCCTCGTGCCGAAGGTGAACCAGCTGGCCGGCGTGGACGACGTCTTCAACGCCGTCCTCGTGAAGGGCGATATGCTGGGCGATGTGGTCTTTTACGGCAAGGGCGCAGGCAAGCTTCCCACCGCCAGCGCCGTGGTGGCCGACGTGGTGGACGCCCTCAAGAACGGCTCCAAGGTCCACGACAGCCTGTTCTGGCAGCCCGCTGAGCCGGTGGAAGGGATGCTCACCGACCCCGCGCCCGCCGCATACTATGTGCGTGTGGAGGGCATCGCCCCGGCCGTGGCCGAGGCCATCTATGGCAAGGGCCATGTGGTGGATGAGCACTTCGACGGCTGTGCCTACTTCGTGGACAGCGCCGACGGCAAGGCTCTGGCCGAAGCGGCCCGGAAGGTGGAGGCCGTGGGCGGCAGCGTGAAGCTGGTGCTCCGCCGTCTGCCCGAGGAAGTCTGAGCGGAAGAGGAGAGGGAACGGCTATGAAAATCAAAGTTTCCGTCCCGGCGACCAGCGCCAACATCGGTTCCGGCTTCGATGCACTGGGCCTCGCGGTGACGCTGTACAACACGGTGACATTTGAAGAGAGCGACCATCTGGACATCTCGGCGGCGGACGGCACCCGTATCCCCCGGGGCGAGAGCAATCTGGTCTATCGCTCGGCCAAGGGCCTGTTCGACAAGGTGGGCAAGACCATGCCGCCCCTCAAGCTCGTCCAGACCAACGCCATCCCCATGGCCCGGGGCCTCGGCTCGTCCTCGGCCTGCATTATCGCGGGCCTGCTGGGCGCGAACCGGATGCTGGGCGATGTGCTCAACACGCAGGAGCTGCTGACGCTGGCCACCTCCATTGAGGGCCACCCCGATAACGTGGCACCGGCCCTTCTGGGCGGCCTGACCAGCAGCGTCTTCGAGGACGGCGTGGTCTACTCCGTCAAGCGGGACGTGGACGAGAGCCTCTGCTTCGCGGCCATCGTGCCCGACTACAAGCTGCTGACCGAGGCCGCCCGTGCGGCCCTGCCGAAAGAGGTCACTCACAAGGATGCGGTGTATAACCTGTCCCGTGCAGCCCTCATCCCGGCGGCGTTCTGTGAGGGACGCCACGACCTGCTGGCCATCGCCACCGAAGATAAGCTCCACCAGCCCTACCGGATGCCCCTGATGCCCGGCTCGAAGGAGGTCTTCGACATGGCGCGGCTCTGCGGCGCAAAGGCGGTATACGTCTCGGGCGCGGGCAGCACCGTGATGGCGGTGGCAGAGAAGGCCAGCGCCGAAAAATTCTACTCCAAGCTGGAAAAAGGCCTCGAGCTGCTGGAGGGCTTGGACGGATGTGAAGCATTTACACTGCTGCGGCTGGATGCCGACAACACCGGTGCGACAGTGGAATGATAGACAGGGAGAGGAAGTGCAAGACCGCTTCCGCCCGGTGTACCCCTCAGACACTGAGGGAGCAAAAAGAGGAGAGTGACAAGATATGGCGTTGATCGTACAGAAGTTCGGCGGTTCTTCGGTGAAGGACCGGGACCGTATCTTCAACGTGGCCCGCATCGTGGCCAACACCCACAACGCGGGAAATGACGTGGTCGTGGTGGTGTCCGCACAGGGCGACACCACCGATGACCTTATCGCAAAGGCAGCAGAGATCACCCACAACCCTTCTGCCCGTGAGATGGATATGCTGCTGGCCGCAGGCGAAGAGATCAGCATCTCCCTGCTGGCCATGGCCCTGAACGAGCTGGGCTGCCACGCCACCAGCCTGACCGGCTGGCAGGCGGGTTTCCGCACCGACCGTGCCTACACCAAGGCCCGCATCACCAAGCTGGAGACCGAGCGCATCTCTTCGGAACTGGAGCGCAACCGCGTCGTCGTCGTGGCAGGCTTCCAGGGACTGAACAAGCTGGACGACATCACCACGCTGGGCCGTGGCGGCTCGGACACCAGCGCCGTCGCCATCGCGGCAGCCCTGCACGCCGACCGCTGCCAGATCTTCACGGATGTGGAGGGCGTTTACACGGCCGACCCCCGCAAGGTGCGCAACACCCGCAAGCTGGACGAGATCACCTTCGACGAGATGCTGGAGCTGGCCTCCCTCGGCGCACAGGTGCTCAACAACCGCAGCGTGGAGCTGGCCAAGAAGTATAATGTGGAGCTGGAGGTCCTCTCCAGCCTGAACCCCGTGCCCGGCACGGTCGTCAAGGAGGTTGTAAAAGACGTGGAAGGTATGCTGATCAAGGGTGTCGCAAAGGACACCGACGTTGCTGTTATCACTATCCTGAATGTTCCCGATGAGCCGGGCACCAGCTTCAAGATCTTCGGCCTGCTGGCCCAGAAGAACATCAACGTGGACATCATCCTGCAGTCCACCGGCCGCGACGGCAAGAAGGACATCAGCTTCACCTGCGCTGAGAGCGAGGCGGAGACTGCAATGCGCGTCCTGCGCGAGGGCGCACACTTCGATCAGATCACCTGCGACGAGACCTGCGCCAAGGTGTCCATCGTGGGTGCCGGTATGCAGAGCCACAGCGGCGTGGCCTCCAAGATGTTCGAGGCTATGTCCAACAACAACATCAACATCAAGATGATCTCCACCAGCGAGATCAAGATCTCCTGCATCATCGACCGCGAGGACGCCGATAAGGCAGTCAGCGCCATCCACGATATGCTGTTCGAGTAAAAAAGGCTATAGAAGCCGCCGTGCCGTGCGCTCTGCGCCGGTGCGGCGGCTTTTTTGCGTACACAATTTTTTTACAGGGCCTGCCGTTTACACCCGGAGAAAAGGGGTGTATAATGTAATTATCTGCCTGCACCCCGGGCGAACGCCGAACAAGAGGAAGGAAGCTGCATCATGGAGCAAAATCGACCCGAACCCCGCCGCACGCTGCCGCCGGCCCAGCGCCGCCGGAGACACCGCATCCGCCTCGTGCGCAACTGGACGGTCTTTCTGCTCAGCTGCGGCGCGATGATGGCCGTGATGACCGGCGGCATCCTCTGGCTGCTGCCGAAGGCCTACGCCCTCATCGCGCCGCCGACGGCTTTCGAGGCCCGGGAGTATACGGGCGGCGCAGAGACGGACCTCTCCGACGCCCGTCTTGTGCTGGTGAATGGGAACCTGCCCCTGACGGAAGAGCCGACGCCGGAGCTTGCCGTGGCCGACGAGGCCACCGGCGTTTCGCTGGAGGCCGAGGCCGCCGCAGCTTACCGCCAGATGGTGGAGGCTGCGCGGCAGGATGGGATCGAGCTGGCGCTGACGGCGGGTTATCAGGACGCCGCCGCCCGCCAGAGCGCCTATGAGGCCGCAGTCCAGAGCTACCGGGAGGCCGGAAGCAAGGAAGAGGCCGCTGCCGCCAAGGCCGCCACCGTCCAGCCCGCGCCGGAGGCCAGCGAGTACGCCACCGGCTACGCCGCCGACATCCTCGCAGCGGACAGCCTTGAGGAGAACACCGGCTTCGCCGACACCCGTGCCTACGAGTGGCTGTCAGCCTATGCGGCCGAGTACGGCTTCATCCTGCGCTGGCCGCAGGAGCGTCAGGCCGCCACCGGCATGGTGTTTGAGCCGTGGCACTGGCGGTATGTGGGCAGGGACAACGCCCTCGCCATCCGTGCCTCGGGCCTCTCGCTGGAAGAGTATCTGGCGCTGGAACAAACGAAATAACACAAAAGGACGATAGAACATTGAAACGAACCCAGATCGCGCCCGGCGTCCATCTCTCGTATGACGCCGCGCAGAAATTCAACCGCTGCCGCATCAGCATCCATTTTGCGTTCCCGGCCCGCCGCGAAACGGCCACGGCCCACGCACTGCTGCCGCTGGTGATGGAGCGGGGCTATGCCGACTGCCCCGATATGACCCAGCTGACCAAGAAGCTGGCCCGCCTCTATGGTGCCGACCTGACGGTGGACGCCCGCCCGATGGGATGCAGCCACAACCTCTGCGTCAGCATCACCGGCATCAAGGACCAGTTCGCGCTGGAAGGGGAGAAGCTGACGCAGGAGTACGCCGCACTGGCGCTGGGCACAGCCTTCCACCCCTATTTCGTGGGCGGAACCTTCGACCCTGAGGCCGTGGGCATCGAGAAACAGATGCTGAAAAAGGCGCTGGAAGACGAAGTGAACGACAAACGGCTCTACTGCCAGCGGCAGGCCAACCGGGAATTTTTCGGCGACAGCCCCGCCGGCGTCCGGCAGGAGGGCTATTTGGAAGAGGTGGACAGCCTGACGCCCGGGATGCTGACCGAGGCTTATAATGAGATGCTCCGGACGGCGAACATCGAGCTGATCGTGCTGGGTTGTGACGAAGCCAGCACCGCCGCCGTGCAGGATGCCCTGCTGGCCGAGCTTTCGGCCCTCGACCGCGTCCCGCTGCCCCGGGCGGAGAACATCGCCATGCCCCGGCGGGAGCCGGTGCGCCGAGTGGAGCACTTCGACACCACGCAGGCCAAGCTCTGTATGCTCTTCACGCTGGGCCAGCCCATGCAGCCCGGCCAGCTGGCCGCAGTCCGGCTGGCGATGGCTCTCTACGGCGGCAGCGTCACCAGCCGCCTCTTCCTGAACGTCCGGGAGCGGGACCATCTGTGCTATTACTGCTCGTCCTCTTTCCAGAGCTTTACGGGCAGCATGGCCGTCAACAGCGGCGTCGAGCACGCGGACGCGGCCCGGGCCGAGGCAGCCGTGCTCAAAGAGCTGAAAGACCTCTGCGACGGCCCCATCACCGACGAGGAGCTGGAAGACTGCCGCCGGGGCCTGCTGGCCGGGATGAACGGCCTCGAAGATACGCTGGGCGGCATCGAGACGTGGTACTATATGGAGGTGCTGCGAGGCGGCCCGGTGCAGACGCCGGACGCCGCCCGCCGCGCCCTGCTGGCCGTGACCAAGGAAGAGGTGCGGGACATCCTCCGGCAGTTCACCCTGTCGGTGAGCTGCCTGCTGACGAGAGAGGAGGAAGACGAGAATGGCTGAGAACACCCGGAGCGTGCTGGAACGCACCGCCGCAGACCAGTGGCAGACCCTGCCCTCGGGGCTGACCGTCCTCGTCCGCCCCATGCCGGGCTACTCCGGCACCCATGTCATCTACGCCACCCGCTTCGGCTCCATCGACCGGGATTTCCGGCTGGGGGAGCGGGAGGTACATCTGCCCGCCGGCGTGGCCCATTTCCTCGAGCACAAGATGTTTGAGGATGAGGACGGCGACGCCTTTGCAAAGTTTGCCAAGACCGGCGCCAACGCCAATGCCTTCACTGCCTTCGACCGCACCTGCTATCTCTTTACGGCCACAGAACAGCTGGACGAGAGCCTCGACGTGCTGCTGGGCATGGTGGGACGCCCCTACTTTACCGAGCAGACCATCGCCAAGGAGCAGGGCATCATCGGGCAGGAGATCAAAATGTACGATGACAGCCCTGACTGGCGGCTCATCACCGGCCTGTGCGAGTGCCTGTACCACAGCCACCCCATCCGCAGCGACATTGCGGGCACGGTGGAGAGCATTGCCGAGATAACCCCCGGGATGCTCTACGATTGCTGCAGGGCTTTCTATGCCCCGGGCAATATGGTGCTGGCCGCAGCGGGCAACACCAGCATGGAGCAGATCCTCGCGGCCTGTGCCCGCCACGGCCTGATGGACGAGCGCCCGGCGGAAAAGGTGGAGCGGCTGCTCCGCCCCGAACCCATGACGCTGGCGGCGGCGGAAAAGACCATCGCCATGCCCATCGCCAAACCCTGCTTCGGTCTGGGCTTCAAGGAAGAGCCGCTGCCCTTCGGCGACCTGCGCAGCGAGATGCTGTACGAGCTTATCCTCTGCTGCATCTGCGGCGGGATGTCGCCGCTCTACCGCCGCCTCTACGACGAGGGCCTGACCAACCCGGGCTTCGGCGGCGAGGTGCTGCGGGTGGAGGGGTGCTGCTGCATCCTCTTCACCGGCGAGAGCGACGCCCCCGACACCGTCCGCCAGCTTCTGCTGGACGAGATCGAGCGGGTGCGGCGCGAGGGGGTTGACCGGGAGATCTTCACCCTCTGCAAGAACGAAAAATACGGCCAGCTCATCGAAAATCTGGAAAATGTCGAGGATTCGGCCAGCCAGATGGCGGATTTCGCGCTGGCAGGCCAGACCGTGGCCCAGCAGATCACCATGCTGGCGGGCCTGACGGCAGAGGACGCCGACGCGGCCCTGCAGCACATCCTCCGCCCGGAGCGGATGGCCATGATGCGCATCGAGCCGGACGGCACGGTCGGCGATGAGGAAGAAGAGGAGACAGAAGAATGACGAATCTGGTACAGTTCCCGGGCCTTGGTCTCAGCTTTGAGCTGGACCGTGTGGCTTTCAGCATCGGCGGGGCCGATATTTATTGGTACGGCGTCTGCATCGCCTTCGGCCTCTGCCTTGCGCTGGTGTTCGCGTTCCGCCGCTGCACCGAGTTCGGCATCGACGCCGACGCGATGGTGGACGTCATCCTCGTCGGCGTGGTGCTGGGCATTGCCAGCGCCCGCCTGTATTATGTGGCGATGGCACCTTATAATTATGATACCATCTGGGATGTGCTGGCTGTCCGGGATGGCGGTCTGGCCATCTACGGCGGCATCATCGGTGCTTTCGTGTTCGGTGGTCTGGCCTGCAAGTGGCGGGGCGTGCCGGTGCTGCCCATGTTCGACCTCGCCGGCATGGGCTTCCTCATCGGACAGGGCTGCGGCCGCTGGGGCAACTTCTTCAATCAGGAGGCCTTCGGCTGCAACACCACCCTGCCGTGGGGAATGTTCAGCGAGGCGACGGAGGAATACCTGATGGGCAGCACCGTCACGGTGCCCAAGGGCGTCACCATCGACCCCACGATGCCCGTCCACCCCACCTTCCTCTACGAGAGCATCTGGTGCTTCGTGGGTCTGGCCCTGCTGACGGCGTACATCAAAAAGCGGAAGTTCAACGGCGACATCGCCCTGCGCTATCTCATCTGGTACGGCGCAGGCCGCTTCTGGATCGAGAGCCTCCGCACCGACAGCCTGCTGCTGGTGCCGTCGCTGGGCCTGCGTGCCTCCCAGCTGGTGGCGGCGGCGGCCGTCGTGGGCGGCGTGGCGCTGGAGATCTTCCTGACCCGGAAGTATAAAGGCAAGCCGCTCATGGTGACGCTGGCCCTGACGGCGGAGAACCGCACCCTTCTGGCGAAGGCGCACAAAGCGCAGCCGGAGCTTGTCCTTGAGCAGGAGCAGCTGGTGGCGTCCAGCCCCCGCAAGCTTTTCATCGAGCGCACCAACGCATATAACGAGCGGGTGAAGCAGATGCTGAAGGAGAAGCTGGCGGAGAAAAACTGAAAATATTTCCGCAAAAGCGGGATTTTCCTCTTGAAATCCGCACGCTTTTTTGCTATACTATTCTAGCCGCTTGGTGTGGGCGCCTCAAATGGCCCCTGTGAGGGCCTGCCTTTACGACCAGCGAGTACAACGAAAAGGAATGAACAAAATGTACGCAATC
>OHPW01001004.1_pt1 | contig 17787 bp, 7 predicted proteins | sample 1577771 | NCBI WGS metagenome assembly OHPW01 (sample SAMEA3879608, study PRJEB24766) | human gut metagenome | biome: human-associated habitat; feature: feces | place: USA | collected 1985/1987
TCCCATGTAATGGACATTATGAAGAGGATAATAATAATCACGGGCACGACTACGTGCCATTACAGCTTCCCAATCTACATACATGGTTACAGTTTGCCCCGGCTCTATATAAAAGGGTAACCAGTTATTATTAAACACTACCGAACTTACCATAGGGTAGTTGACCTCAAACTTACACTCAAACCTTCCATTGGGTTGCAGAGTCACTACCATCGGATAGTCTTCCCTCGTCAGGTCATTGGAAACATAAATCAGACCATTGGTAAAACCTAATTTCTGATCATAACCGGCAATGTATCCTTGCAGGCAAACACTATCACGACGGAATACCGGCCTCTCATCCTCTTCAACCTGCATCGCCTTCATGCTTCCCGCATCCCGTGAATAAAACCGGGCGGGTTCTTTATCTTTCTTTATCCGGCACAGACCATTCTTTTGCGGGGTAAGTTCCAGTTCCACTTTATCGCCCCGGTCATCTTTCAAAGTCAACAGCATGCTTTTGCCTTTCTGACGGATTGCTTCGTACTGATAGAAACGGTTGTCCATGACAGCAAGAGAATCGTATATGCCGAAAGCCCATTCATAATAGTCATCCATTCCCATCCAGTTACCGGAAACTTTATCGAAAAGTGAGGCTTTGGCATCTTTCTTTTCCAAAGATATATAGAATGTATGCGACTCATCGCCTTCATCGTCATCGAGGAAATGAATCTTTTTTGTTGTTTCAGGAAGCGGTGGAAAAAGAAGCACAAAATCTAAAGTTCCCGAATCCGGAGTATATACTTCTTTATCCAGTTCAAAACCTTCGCTCCCCGTAAGATAATATTTCTCACCGGTATTCGCATCTTCCAGATAAGTGCTCTTACCCAGCATCACCCACCAATGTGGACGGAAAATAACATGGATATGCAACCTCGTTGCATCTGGAGTACGTTCAATACGAGTAATATTATAGATACTGCCCGAACGGAATTTAAACTTAGGATTGTCGATCACATTTTGTGCCTGAAGCATACAAGTGATACAAAGCAGGAGAAGGAAAATAAGTTTTCTCATGGTATAGTTGTACATAATTAATTTCTACTAAGACTCAAAGATTAATCACTCTGACAAATATAAGCAATAAAAAAGAAGAACTTTTATTTTGAATAAATATTTTTCAAAAGCTAATATTTAAGAGTAAAGTATCCTTTTGAAAGGGCTACACCCTTTATATGAAAAGGTGTAGCCATGAGACTAAAAGGGTGTAACCATCCGGGCAAAAAGGTGTAGCCCTTTCAGAACAAGGCTACAAATACCTGTAGGCTGGATTATATCATCCTTATAAATACGTTTTCAAAGAAATTGATTGTCCACTTATGTAAACTAATCAGATTCTATCATCTGATTACTTCAGTATGGCAATCTTCTCTCTTCCCACAATATAAATTCCTGCAGGCAAATCCCGGATCACCTCACTTCTGCGCACCTGAGTGCGGAGCTTGATTCCCGTAATGGTATAGACATCTACCTGTGGATCTTTATCCACGGCCACATCTTCGATACCGGTGGGATCTTCGTAATCATCGGAATTAGTCAGATAGACTTTCTCTATGACAATGGGCTTTCCTCCTAACGCCCAAAAACCTACAATATAAATATGGCTCGGATCAAGTTTCACTTTGGGATTACCCTTATACATATTATTCAAATCAACAACCACTTGCTTACTACTCTTGATTTCATATTCGGCAGCTCCCGACCAATAGTTATTCTCATCAAACAAACGGAATGAAGCACCGTTGTCCGAGTTATCATTGCCCATTTTTGCCACAACGTATTTATATTCTGATAAATCAATACCGTTATCGTACCACCAGCCGCCGAAACCATACTGTCCGGTCACTAATGTATGCGTATTCTCATCAAAAGAGCCGGTCGCATAAATATTGGGATTAAACAATTCTGCTGTTAATGGAAAAGTGGAAGAAGTGACATGAATCGTCAAAGACTGACGGTCGCCCAATGGACCTTTGTAGCTGATAACTATATCACTTTCTCCATCCTGCAAAGCCATTATACGCCCATTAGTTACACGCACGACATCCGGATTTTGATTTTCATAATCGGCCGCCATAGTGATATCTTCCGTATGGCCATCGGCATATATTCCTTTCACTGTAATTGTAGAAGAACTTCCGGTAAGCAAAGTGAGCTCTTCTTTTCCATTGATGGTCAATTCGGTTAAGGTTAGTGATTCTTCACTATAACCCTCAAAAGAATCGTCAAAATAGAACTCTTCATCAAACTCCGGTTCGGTAGAGAACCAGTCTACATCTACATAGCCACCTGTCTGGACAGTTGCATAATTAAAGATAGCGAACTTATTGCCTGTGAATACCGTCAGATCATACTTCATGTTCAGGTCATCTCCTAATTTTGTATAGGTCTTGTTGTCCAGGCTGTAGTAGAAACCTGCCTTACTCGTGCTGTAATTGGCAATAGCTCGCAGATAGATTACCGGTTCAGTGACTACCTCTCCTATCTGTTCCGACTTTGCAGCCGACGAAACTACAGGGGCAGTGGTATAAACCAACCGCTTCTGTCCATCTATGACTTTAATACCAATAAAAGCATAAGGGTCCTGAAATACTGCCAATCCTGCCACATCGCCTTCTTGCATTTTTCCTATCTCCATTCTGACCGTACCATAGGAATGCTCCAAATCCTGTGGATATCCCAGAATTCTTTGGGTCAATGTATTCTTGGCTTTATGCAGGCTGTCAGTAACATTTGCCGTATACAATCGCAAATAGCCGGCATGTTCAGTCAACGACCATTTTGATCTGTCTGCATTATGATTCCATCCCCATTGCAGTCCTAATTTATAATGCCTGAAATTATCATTTGTAGGCAATGACTTTATGGGGTATTCCCTACCAACATCGGGCTTACGATAGGTAGTGACTCCTTTTCCATTCTCACCGATTTCAGGCCAACCATCCACCCATTTTACGGGTTGCAGGTTAGGGAATCGTCCATAAGCACCTTTATCATAGAAAAGCATAGTCCACCACTCTCCGGTCTGCGTTTCTACCAAAGCTCCCTGATGAATGTTGTCATCGTCTATCAGCTTCTTCTCCTCATAAGGTCCGTAGATGTCTTTGGAACGGAAAACAGTTTGGAAAGCAGGCCATCCTCCATACGTAGAGTAGATGTAATAATATTCACCTATCTTATACAAACGGCTCCCTTCGAGCCCTTCGCGGAAAGACCATTTAACCACATCCTTATCGTTACCGGGAATTTTATTGAAATCTGCATCCAATTCGGCTATGCGAAGCTGATTGATACCGTAAACTACGTATATTTTATCATTATCAAAAAGCAATCCGCAATCATAAAAACCGTCATTCAACTTCTTCTTTTCCCACTCACCTTCAATATCAGTAGTGGTCAATAGGTATCCACCTTCATCCAGTGTAGTAAACAGGAGATAGAACTTGCCGTCATGATATTGAAGCGCTGTTGCCCACTGTCCGCGACTGTAACGATTCTGACCATTTTCAAGATTATAACCATCGGATGCCTCTATCCGCTCCAACGGATTACAGCAATACTCCCAGTTCACCAAATCATAAGATTTCAGAATGGTAGCTCCGGGAAAAATGTACATAGTAGTGGATACCATGTAGTACACATCACCTACACGGATTACATCAGGATCAGGGAAATCACCGAAGATAACGGGATTGGTATATGTTCCATCCCCATTATCACTATGAGACTGATAAGTGAAATCGGGACGCGGATAATTCTCCTTTGCATATTCCTGATACCAGTGGTAAGTGGGCCACGGGCAAGCTTCCGGATCAGTCAGGAAAGTGTATGCCTCTCCTTCGGCAGGTGGAGTATCTTTAAATTTTGCCAGCAAATCGGCACCCGTAAAAATAAGCCAGCTCACATTGCCCGAATTATCTACAATATGTTTCATATTCGCTCCAAAACCCGGACCGCCAAATGTACCGGTATGGGCTTTCCCCCATGAAGCATTATATTTTGACGGCGCCCAATCCATTTCTGTTATCATGATAGGTGCGAATGTCGCTACCGGAGCTACAGAATCATCCCATCCCTGCTGGAAAGGTTCATATCCTCCTGTACTGGAACCACCGTCTCCATTTTCCCCGTCACTTCCCATCCAGCCCGGGTAAAGGTGAACAGCATAGCCAATATTTTCTCCCTCAATCGGATTAACAGCAAATCCTTTATACAACCCCTGATAACCCAAACCGGGTATCCAGAGAATATTATCACAGCCCTGTGCACGCATCGCATCTACCACCGACTGGAAATACTCTTTCAGTTTATCGAAGTGTCCCTGCGAACCGGCTCCATAAGTACCATCAGGACCAAGTATATTAATCGGCTCGTTGGCCAGTTCAAACATAATATTGGGATGATTCTTTAATTTCGGATGCTGGGCTACATGTGTCCATACTTTAATGAGATACTGATTATACTCATCTCCTACAGCTATCTTTTCCGGACAGACTCCGGGAGGACGCATCACCACATAAAGCCCTTTTGAGACGGCATATTCCGCCATCGGAATAAAAACCCTATCAAGATAGGTTTTGAACCGGTTGAAATCGAATGCTGAAATATCATTCTCTCCTTCTACATGAATTCCCGGAGAGTTCGACCAATACGGGTCCATGTGTAATCGAAGAAAGTTCATTTTCCAACCGGCATCTATAATGTCGTCAATCAGTCCTTGATTGTATTTCAAGCATTTTGCCACGTCATAATTGTCCCACTTCTGTCCCATCTCATTGAACCACGGACTATAGGTTTGTGCAAACCCATGTAAATTAACCTTATTCCCATGCGGGTCTACCAAATAACGGCCTTCGACATGCAATCTGGGCATTGGCATATCTTCCCATGCCCAAAGCGTGGAGGAAGACATCAAACAGCATAAAGCTATAAGAAATTCGTAAAATACATTTGTAATGTTTTTCATAAGCAATATTTTAAATAATTCTGAGAAAATTAATAAGAAGCATTATGCCGCGATACAATTTTCTCACCTGAATAAATGAGATTGCCTGAAGCGCAGACACCTTCTATCACTATCCCATAATCGGCAGCAGAATCAGCCGTATAGAAACTGACGTGAGCAGTTCCCGATTCATCAACCTGAACGCTCGGATTCCAGTATATCGTTGAACGCAAGTCAGGAGTGGTGGATTCTTTCTTCGCTTTGGTGTCATACGCCGGTGAGTAAAACTCTACAGTCTGCTGGTAGCCGACACTCGCAATAGTCTGTATGTTGCTGTTCATCTTATTTTTCTGCACAAACCCATTCTTCGTAGTGACTACTATGGCACCATTTCCCGCAGCCGACCCATAAAGAGGACCGACAGAAGTGGCAGGAGAGTAAAAAACATCTTTGATATCATCCACGTCCAACAGGTCAAAATCAAAATTTTCTTCGGGAACATTGTCCAGTAACACCATGACCGGAGCAAATCGATAACGCACCTCATTATTTGTGACAGTGATGCCCGGTAAACGTCGCAAAAGGTCGTATGTAGAAATAAAATGTCCTTTTTTTACATCCTCTTCTGTAAGCACCTTCGAAGTTCCTACCGAATAAAAGGGAGATTCCGTTTTTACAGCTCTCTCTCTTCTGGCTGTCACTATCACTTCCGCCAGATTATAGACTCTCATTCCATTTTCTATAGTATATTTTTGGTCCATCTTTGCCATATAGTTTTCTTCTATATGTGGTTTTTCAATGCGGGGAATAAATCCGATTTTAGGGGCAGGAAATGATTTATAGGGGTCCAGTTCTATAAAGACTTTTGAAGAACCTTTCTTGCTAAGAGCCTGAACTATATACTGAGTACCGCTGGGATATTCCAGCCTGTCGAATACAAACCGCCCATTCCGGTCAGGCTTCGCCAGTTCTGTCCCGATGAGCGAATCTTTAAGGGCAAGCAAAGAGATATTTCCCTCTTTCAATGCAGAAAACAAGCCCTCTACTTTACCGGAAACTTCGTCGCCCAATTCCAAATTGTAGGGTAATGTGTCGGTTATATTGCCTTTCAATACCTCCGGAATGTTGTATTTCCGCCAGCCTTGTGTCATCATCAGCAAATCCAGAGCATAGGAAGAACTGCGGCTGTCCTGCAAGTAACTCAACGGTGACTCAATGTGTCCTTTAAGATCGGAAGTGAGCAATAAAGTGGAAACAATGTTGGAAACGGTATCCGGCTTCACGTCTGTTCTGTCAACAACTGCAAGTGCGAAGTTGCCTGACATGGGGTTTCCGTTTATATCTTTAATCTGTATATCCATATCTACCTTCTCTCTTGCCAAGTAATTTTCGCGGTCAAGCCGGACTTCAGTCTGCACCAGCGCGCTTTTTTGCAGAGAAAACACTAAACGTTCGCTCAGAATATTTCTCCCTTCATCAACCAGCAGAAAATGAACGATACCTGCCGGGAAGAAGTTTTTTTCGAAGTCAACATAACTTTGTTTGTTATCCCAAGGCTGTGCATACAGAACGATGCCACGCAAATGTGCCACCAGCGTCAGCGAAGTCCCCAATGGGGTATCAGGTGATTTGGAAAGACTTACCCGCAAATAATCTTTAGACCAAAGTGTATTCAGGGAGATAGCATCCGGAGAAGGCTCGGGCAAATCAAAACGCTGGGAAACGCCTGTTCCGTCACTACAAACGGCATGATACTTTTTTCCGGGAACATAATACATCCGAAAACTCCCCATACCCAAATGCTGGCTCTTGAAATCGGCACATACCTGACCTTCTTCGTCAAGTACCTGACCTTCTATCTCTGTAGACAAACCATCTGCATCAATAGCCTTAAATGCCATTTTGATTGTGGTGGACTGAGCTGCATGACCTCCTTCGGGAAAAAAAGCTACATCAAAGTTTTTACTCAATTCGGGGATTCTGAAATAGCGGTTGGAGATTTTGCCGTCATACACTGTTTGCAATAAAAATGTACGCGAAGCGGGAATTTCTTTCTTTTTGAAAGTGTAATGGATATTTTCTCCTTCCAATGATAAGACTTTTCCTTGTTTGTCCCTGTCTCCATCAGGAAATAGAATAGCTTGTGTGGGAGTGACGGATCGGTTGTCCGGTTTAGTAAAAAAATGTATTTCCGCATGAATGTCGTTGTTTTCAGCAGAATAACTGATTTCCGGAGATATCGCTTCGGATACGGGATCGGATATATAAATCAATTTATGGGGAAAGTACTCTTCACCTATATTCTGCATGAACCAAGTATAGGCCCTGAGAGAATAGTTGCCTTCCGGCAGGTCTTCACCCAATGGAATATGTCCGTAAAAACACCCCAAAGAGTCCGGTCTTATTTTCACTCTCTCCACCAGGTTGCCCAACGGATTCACCAACTCTACATATACATATCGGCTGGCATTAGCTTGCTTTAGCATAAGGGCATCTACTAAGTGCGCCCTGAACCAAAGGGTTTCACCGGACATGTAGATGCCACGGTCTGTCTGAAGGTGAATCTTTTCCTGGGGGAAATTTGACAGTTGCTCTCTAAATAGATTTTCAAGGGTATCTGTCGGTACAGACTGGGGAGCGGTACCATCTGCCCAAAGGCTGGGAGACAGCATCAGGCAGCACAACCATACCATGTATTTGACAGAACTGTTCGCAATGTTCTTCATTATTTTTTCTTTTTAATTATTAATTCACCACAGAATACACAGATTAACACGAATACTTTCTCATTATCAGCATTGTAGAGTAACAGATTGCTTTCTTCCTTGTTTTCCATTGGAAAACAAGGAAGAAAGCAATGGAAAGATTTCACAAGTACTTATTAGTAAGTAGGCATTGGAGAATCTGGATAATAAACTACTCCATCCAAAACTTGACTCATTTTTACAGAACGGACTATTTGGCTCAAAGGCTCTAAATTAGTTGTTTTATACACACAGTAGTTTGTACATGCTGGTAATGATGAACCATTACCAGGAGATAATTTGGGACACCCTCCATCGTAAAGACGAATATCTAAAGTAAAAGTCGCATCCGGACGATCCCAAAATCTATCTAATTGTGGATGGCTAATTTTTATTACCTCGGACATAGATGAAGTAAGAACCGGGAGATCAACCCAATTCGTAATATCTTCAACATCATATACAGGTGTAGGGGTATAAGGGTAATAAGGAAGGTATTCATAATGATCGAAGCTCTGAACATGCAAGATATATAACAATAACCCTCTTTTAGGAAACTCTCCTCTCGAAAAATAGAAATTATGCTCCAAGTCTACGCCTATACTTAATACTGGATATCGTGGGTTATATCCATGACTACATCTTGGTGGCTTAGCAGGATCATTCATAATACCGAGTGAAATAGTTATTGGTTGACCAACATATCCATTAGAAGAACGACCTCTTACTGTCGCTGTCACAGGTCCACTGTATGATGCAATAGAGGACAAAAAAAACTTCTCACTTCCAGAGTCGTTACTACTTGAAAATGAACCCAATGACATACCAGATCCAGTAGATACTCCTACTTCGATGCCAACATACTTACCAAATGGCTCATTCCAAGAAATAGAAACAACATTCCCTGACAATGATAAATCAAGAGAACCCGACGGCCCCCTTGTCGTTGCAGACGAAGGGTCATTTTTTTCTTCTGTGATCGGATCATCTTCTCCTTTACATCCAATACATAATAGCATCAGAAACAAACAATAAAATAAATGCTTCATAATGGTTCAGCTTTAAAAATTTGACAATATTTACTTATAGAATGGTGTTTCTCACGAAGCACCATTCTTAAACTAATGATAATAAAAAAGTCACAATCTGTTTTTTTACCTTAAAAACACCTTTCTAATAATCGTACTTTCTATTTTCTTCCATCCAGTCGTTTATCTTGCGTACTTCATCATCGTTCTTACGCTCTTTATACACAAATCCCCGCGTTTTCTTCAACATACCATCCTCTCTGAAAGTATACCACAAATCGTACACTTCCATTTCGGGGTAATACTTACCGCCACCACTGACAAGGTTAAACTTATCCCAAGACTTTAAGGTTACTGAATTATCTGAATTTATGGTGATATTAAAGCAATAATCAGGTCTGTAGTCTGTAGCACCTTTTGACCACTCATTCTTTTGATGATACATACGTACAGTGTTACCATCAACTACAGCTTGCAACGTGCGAGGCGACTTATAGATAACGGAATCTTTCGGATTATCAGCAGGCTTAATCACACCATCCATATAATAAAGCCCTGAATAGTCATTCATCAGATTCAGACGGATTAGCACCACTGTATCTTCTTTAGCCAATTCAAAACGAGATGTTCCACTAAGTTTAAACGCCATCATATAGAGCGAATCTATATGCAAAGTGGATGGGTCAATGTGAACAGGATACGTGCCATAGGTTTCACCCTTTTTCACAACTACATTTTCTTGTGGAAAACTATAGATACCATTTGTCAACGTACGATACTTTATATCATCCGAACCGAGTTCTTTCTGGTTATAACTTTCAATACCAGAAGGAAATTCTTCAACAGTAACAGTTACATCTTCCTTGGCAAGCAGCGAACCGCTGATGGCAACCGATGCATATATGGTATCTTTTTCATAACCTATATTCAGATCTCTATTTATAATCTTATCTTTTGCCCCAACCAGATAAACCGTTTCGGGCCATAAATTCTCTTCCATAGGTATTTTATTGTCGCAACCCGCCATACATGCCAACAGCAAGGTTATCGAAAAAAATGCTATTTTCTTCATATTATCAACTTTTAGTGTTTTCATTTTAATTCCATCCCGGGTTCTGTACCAATTTACCGTTCTTTCTCAGCACATTTCTGTCAAGCGGCCACAGATACATCTTGTTGGAAAACATACGTTTCATGGTTTTTTCTGTATTCCAAATTCTCTCTGTATAGAACTGTTCGCGTTGTGATTCGCGAGCACTTACATCCAATCCTCTGATGGGTTTGTTGTAAGCGTCATAGGCATCTTTCCAACGGCGCAAATCCCAATAACGATGACTTTCGAAAGCAAATTCAATCAACCTTTCATGCTTAATCAGTTCACGCATCCTGCTTTGGTCGGCTGCATCGGCAGTTGTGATTCCCGGTTGACCGGCACGATAACGAATCTGATTGAAATATTTCACCATCTGATCCACATCACGAGTAACCGTCACCTGCCCATCTTCGTCCGTATACGAACCTTCCATTTCGTTCATCGCTTCTACATACCCCAACAATACTTCGGCATAGCGGAATATCGGATAAGTTTTCGCTTTTACCACTCCATTCCAAAAGATACAATCATCCTGATGCACATATTTCCGGCAGGTATATCCGGTCCTGGTTCTGTTATCATTATTATTCATATCAGATGCACTACCTCCGTAATAATAGTCGGTAACATAGTTTCTGGTACCTGCTGACAAACCGTCACGGTGGGAAGTTGTAGGCCAGATACAAGCATTGAAACCAATAGTCGCATAAAAACGCGGCTCACGACCATCATCACGATGAGCTCTGTTTCCGGAAAGAAGATAATCTGACGAGAATGTTTTATCTTGTCCCACTGCCTGCCATGATTTTTCCGCCTGAGTAGCTTCACTAAACGGTCTACCGTCAGCCATCCGGTATTCATCAATCATATCCAAAGTAACACTAAATGAAGATATTCCCCCCAATTTGGAAGGTGTCACAAGAATATAGTTTCCATTATTTTTTGAAAAATAGATGTATTCTTTAACCAACTCAGGCTGGTAAGTGCCATCAAACAGCGTCTTGTATGATTTATAGGGATCTATGCCTCCGGCTCCATCAGGGAAGTTGGCATCGGATACCGTCTCGGGAAGAGGCAATGTGCCTGTACCCTTTTCATTCACTATTTTAGGTACAGTATGAATGGCATACTTATTCATATCAATAATCCGCTTGAACGTGGCGGCAGCTTTTCCCCACTTAACCTTGTCTTCCGTCTGGGCAATGAAATTCCTGCCCTCTGAGTCTTTCCAATCGGAATAATAACTGTTACCATTGAAAAGGGGGCTGGCAGCATAGAGCTGCATACGAGCTTTGAACGCCAAAGCAGCACCCTTGGTAGGTATATACTGCAATGCATCTATACGACTTGGAGGCAGCAATTTAGCTGCTTCTTCAAAGTCGGCACAGATTTTCTCTACACACTCATCGTAAGTGGAACGCTCGAATGAAACTGACGCTACATCTTCGTCCGTATCGAAAGGACGGTCGGGAAGTACAACCACAGGCCCGTACAATCTTACCAAATAGAAATAGAAGTAAGCCCGCAGAAAATAAGCCCTTCCCTTGAAATCACGCATTTCCATCTCGGTAAGCTCCTGGTTTTTGGATATATTCTCCAATACGATGTTGGCCTTACGGATTCCTTTATAGCAATCGCCCCACGGATTAAACCATGTGTTCGTTTCTTTCACTTCATCATAAAGTATAGCATTTCCATTCGTTACAAACGGAACGATTGCTTCATCTGAGCCCAATCCACTGGGTAATGTAGAAGACCATCCCCAACCATTCATAAGTATTGATTCATCAGGAAGCAGTGCAGCCGCTCCATTGATATACTCTTCCGTTCTGGAGCGGGAAAGGAAAATGGAGTCCAGCGTGGTCTGATCGTACACATATTTGTCAATGTCCAAGTATTTTTCGCACGAACCGAACATAATGCTTGAAACCAAAATAACGGTTATTGCGGCTATTCTGCCGAGAAAACCGAATTCTCTTTTATAATTTCCAAATTTTATCATAATTGTCAGGTTATATTAGAATGAAAGATTAAGCTGTAAAGTATACACTCGCTGGACAGGATAGACTGTTCCATTGTCTCCTGCTTGTGCGGGATCCAGCATCTTCTCTTTAGACCAAACTGCCAAATTGTCTCCAATCACACTAATTACTGCTTTCTGAAGACCAAACTTTTTCAGGAATTGGTTCTTGAGTGTATAAGAGACTTGCACATTCTTCAGACGCAAGTAACTACCATCAGACAACCAAAAAGAAGATGATTGACTATTATTACTGCTACCTCCATAATAAAGACGAGGGTACTTGGCGTTCGGATTCTCGGTGGCAGGGTCGCCTGAGATTTCACGTGAAATCCATCGGTTTGCCGGATTGGCAAAGTCTGTAATCACATTACCAGCTGTACTACCCGAGAATGGCTGATACATATTTCCACCTTTAAAATAGGTCACGCGGCTTACTCCCTCGAACAGGACACTTACATTAAAGTTCTTCCAGTTAAACTCTGTGGCAAATCCATACTGTATCTGAGGCACATAAGAATACTTCAAAGGTACAATATCATCCCAATTGACAATGCCATCACCATTGACATCCTTATACTTGATGTCACCAGGCAAGTAATTGCCAAAATCCTGACGAGGACTATTATCTATATCTGCCTGGTCTTTAAACAGGCCCAAAGCTATCAAGCCTCGGTTAATTCCACTTTGATATCCTACGGCTGATTGGTAATCGTATTTCTTAAGATCTTCCTCGAAATTGGTGATTTTGTTCATGGACTGTGTGTAGTTGGCACGTATAATCAGGTATTTGTCATTGTCACCCAAAGGCTGCGTATATGAGATATGTCCATCCATACCCCAGCTCTTCATTTCACCTACATTGGCCCAAGGTAATGACGGAAGTCCCATCTCTTCGGGTACACTCTGGCGTTGTTGATAAATACCTGAACGTATATCCTGGAAGAAATCGACTGTCATTTCAAAACGTTCGTGGAAGAAACGTGTATCAATACCGATGTCAGCTTTCTTGGCCTTTTCCCAGCGCAGGTTGCTGGAACCCACTTGCGTTTCGGTCAAACCGGAACCGTTATTCCAACTGCCGGAACCTGTGTGACCAATCAAAGTCAGATAGGGAAAACGTACCGAGTCATCCCAAGTGAGACGGTCATTACCTACTATACCATACGAAGCCCTGATTTTGAAATAATTGATAAAATTGTCCTTATTACGCCAGAAGCGATATTGCGTGGGAGCCCAACCTATAGAAACAGCGGGAAACCAACCAAATTTCTTACCTTTCTCAAAAGCCTCCGAACCGGTGTAACCCATATTAAATTCGGCCATATAAGTATCATCATACGAATAAGAGAAACGGCTTGAGTAACTATTATATCGTTTAGGGATAGCAGTCAGCAATTGATTATATTTCGATGCTTCATAATCGCTCCATTCGGCCTTCACCAAAGCACCTACCTTATGTACCTTATTAAATGTCTGGTCGTAATTCAGTCGGAAATCCCAATAAATTCTACGCTCAGTGTCATTCCAATTTGTATAATAGGGCTCCACTGCATCAGATATTTTCTCCAAATCGAGTGTTCCATCACGTTTATAACCATGAGCATAATAAATGGCCGGCATTTTTTCGCGAACTTGGGTTCTCGCACCTATCGAATTAATGTTGACCAATCCTGCAATACTCAGTCCGGGAGTTATCATCTTCAAATCCTGATTGAGCTGCATCGTGATTTTATTGTCATTGGAATAGAACTTACGATAACCCGTCATATTCAACAATACATACGGACTAATATTCGATTTATCAGTGCCATATCCAGGTGCCTGCCCTGTGGTGTACATCAACGGTACTGTCACCGGAGTCAGATTGGATTGTGCCTGCCACAATACCTTACTGTCGTTTCCATATCCCGGATAATTCTGAGTAACAATCACAGTCTCTTCATTCAGCGAGAGCGTAGTGGTGGGAGTGACATTCACATCCACATTGGCACGGAAATTAAACTTGTTGTAATTTACGTTCGTATTGTATTTGTTTACCCCTTTGTCTTGCTTAAAAATAGCATCTTTTGTCGTAAAACCAGCACTGATGTAATAACGAGCCACTTCACCACCTCCCGATGCACTCAGGAAGTATTGTTGGTTCCAGGTATAGTCTTTCAAGATAACATCCCGCCAATCCACATCCGGATGAAAATCAGGGTCCATGTGGTTCCTGAACAAATCCACATCCACATCGGAATAGACAGGAATACGTCCACGTGTCACGGCAGCTTCGTTGGCGAGTGCCGCATATTCCGCAGCACGTACATATTTGGGCATTTGAGGAGAATAAGAAATACCAGTATTTGCCTTCACCTGCAAATTCAGCTTTCCCGCCTTACCCTTCTTGGTACTTACCAATACTACACCGTTGGCACCACGCACACCATAAACCGCCGTAGAAGAGGCATCCTTCAAGATAGAGAAACTTTCGATGTCTTCGGGGTCGAGCGTATTCAAGTTACCTTCGATACCGTCAATCAATACCAAGGCACCCTGTCCGGCACCAAAGGTACTAATACCACGCACCCAGAACTCGGAGAAATCCTTACCCGGCTCTCCACTACGTGTAACGGAAATGATGCCCGGAACACGTCCGCCCAACATGTTGCTTATGGAAGTGGCAGGAGTTTTCAACGTAGCCACCTCAACTCCAGTAATGGCACCTGTCACATTAATCTTCTTCTGTACCTTACCCGATGCCGTAATCACAACCTCGTCCATTACATTCGAACTCTCCTTCAACACCACGCGCATGCGCTCGTCACTCTTGTTCATCTTTATCTCCTGAGGATCATACCCCACATAGGATATGACCAACGTATGCCCGGCTTTGATACCCCCTATCTTGAAACGACCGTCAATATCCGTAATGGCACCCATAGAAGGAACTTCCTTTACAGAAATCGATACTCCGATTAAGAGTTCGCCTTTCTCGTCCATAACCGAACCCGAAGCTACCACAGTCTGTTGCGCATAGGCCAAATTCATAGAACTTACCCATGCCATAAGAAACAGTAATATATGTTTAATCTTCATCTTGATTCATTTTATATGATTTCTACTTTTATTCAATTGTCATTTTCCGGATTGCCTTTGAAGATTCTTCACCAATGAAGAAGTTCTCTTCCGAATCCAAAGCAATACACAATGGATTATCAAACAATGCATCCGTAGGGAATCCGTTAAGTCTTCCTGACCGATCGGGAGCTCCCGCTACCAAAGAAACAAGCCTTCCTTTGATTTTCACAATGCAATGGCTATTTTTGCAACATACATAGAGTTCACCGTTACTATTCACCGCCATTCCGCAAGGTTCTTTCAATACGGCATCGGTCAATCTATCTCCAAAAGCTGTAGCCAACCATCCCGGTTGGAAGCCGGCATAGCGTTCCACTTGCCATGCGCCCGAAGTATCTTTCCATATCTTCACAATGCCATTACTCTCAGGATAAGAAGCGAAAAAACACTTATCGTATTTACTATAAGTCAGATAATGCCTCCACTGGCTGGTATTCACTCCATCAAAAGCCGGGTAATCTGATGTAGCAAATAACTTTGTATAACCTTTATCTTCCAAATCTATTTCATAAAGACCATCACCGGACATTGCATACAAATAGCGGTCATCTTCGGCATAAGCCAATGCCCCCTGGCAATCGCCTTGGAAAGGTATTGTGAGACCAAGAGAGTTTAAAATCCATCCATCCGCACGGGTAGCTGTGTATAAAGCACCTCCACTACGGGGCATGATGCTCACTTTTTCTCTTGAACTATCAACTGCAACAGCACCCATATAACCAATATTAATCAGACGAATCACCGTATTATCCTCTAATGACACAAAATAGGTACGGTCGCCCCATCCTCCTCCAACGAAAATGAAATTATCACTCTTTTGTCCTGCAACAGCTACAATTCCTGTACACTCATTCATTCGGAATTCTTCTATTTTACTGTCATCTGACGATGTCCATCCGTCTTCACCAAATTTTCCCAATATTGTTTTCACAGATTGAGTTTGATAATACTTAAACTTCACATTGTCAGAGGTGTACCTTTTACCTTCCACTTCCAATGTTATCTCGTTATAGCCGGGCAACTGCTTGGGGATAAGCCCATACAATTCATTTCCGTTGTTGTTTACTATAACCGCTTCCTTGTCGGCAAAGAAAACTTTGACTTTTCCGGTCGTGTCAACCGGAAAGTTTCCTTTGATAATAAAAGAATCGTTGATTCTTCCCCAGTCGGGTGACATGGATTTTAACTCAATAGGCTTGCTCGAATCATAATAGTTGCCTATTTCAGGCCATTTCTCAATTACTTCTTCGCCATTGCAACTTGCGAACAAAATACTTAAGAAAAGAAAAACCAAATAAAGCTTATTGTTTTTCATAATATATAAGTAATGGGGTTCTATGTTTTTCATTCATAACGGCAGCCATTGACACCAGCCCCCCTTTAAATGTCAAAGCCACATGAAATTCATTACAGATTACCGAAAGTGATATGTATCGCTACGGTTATCTCTGATTTTACAATCTTTACATAAATAGCTGACTTAACCGTCATCATCATACATACATTTCATAAGATTAACTTGATTAGATTTAACATTACAATAACTCCATCGACATACATTCCGTACATCGATACACAAAGCTACAGAAGTGTACCCAATACACTTTTAGATATTAGATATATAATTTTAGATATTAGATAATCTATACTACAAACGATAAAAAATAGGAAAAAGAAGTAAATTAGACCTCTGTAGGAGACTTACCAAAGTACTTTTTAAATACCGTACTAAAGTAACTGATACTGGAATAACCACAAAGTTCGCTAACTTCCGTGATGGTGTATTTATGAGATTGGAGTAATTCTAAAGCTCGGTTTAAACGAATGGATTTAATAAACTCAATAGGTGATTGACCTGTCAATGCTTTTATTTTTTTATATAATAGTGAACCGCTCACATGCATTTCCATAGCAAAGCTTTCTTTGTCAAAATCCAGATTTTGCATATTATTATGAATTACTTCCACGGCTTTTTTCACAAACTGATCATTAAGCTCATTCGCCAAAATAACCTGTTGCTCATCATTCTCCGGTTTTATCAATTTCAAAGCTTTCTCTCTGACAATTTCCCTGTTTCGCATAAGGGACTTTATCCGTTGCTCCAAAAGTGATATATCAAAAGGCTTTGTGATATAATCTTCTGCCCCCAGACCTAAACCTTCCAATTGGTCACTTTTATCACAAAGTGAAGTTAACAGGATTACCGGAATATGCGAAGTTTCAAAAGTAGATTTAATCAATTTACATAACTCAAACCCATCCATATCAGGCATCATCACATCCGAAATAATCAATTCAGGAGATTCTTTCTGAAGCAATTCCCATGCTTCATTGCCATTGCCAGCCTCTAAAATGTAATATTGATTTTCAAAAGAACACTTCAGGAAGTTCCGCAAATCCTTATTATCATCTACGATTAATATAGATTTCTTCTTTCCGGATCTATCATCTTCCTGTTTATATTCCGACTGATCAGACGGACCATCGGCAGATATGATATTACCCAGTTCTTCATGTCCAACAGGTGCAACTTCAACCACTTCTTTATAAGGGATGTTTATTTTGAATAAAGAACCTTCATTCTCCTTACTTTCAAGCGAGACTTTTCCCTCATGCATCAAAACGTAATTTTTCACCAACAACAGGCCTATCCCGGAACCTACCATGCGTGAATTAACCTTATTATCTCCTCTATAAAACTCTTTGAACAGCTTCTTCTGAGCATTATCCGAGATACCCAATCCATAATCTCTTACCTCCAAGCTCCAATAGTACTCATTACAATTCAATGTAAG